>Ga0183099_1002047_pt1 | contig 10780 bp, 8 predicted proteins | sample Biomet1_FD_127788 | JGI IMG/M metagenome (GOLD analysis project Ga0183099, IMG submission 127788) | Microbial communities from bioreactor (seeded with anoxic lake sediment) at LBNL, California, USA - Biofuel metagenome 1 | ecosystem: Engineered > Bioreactor > Anaerobic > Unclassified ... | reverse complement strand
TGATTTGACCTATGAAGAATCGCCCGGCGATCACCAGTGGAAATACTGGGATGAAAAAATTCAAAGTGTGATTGACTGGTTGCCGATCAAATAAAAAATTACCGCCGATGAAACGAATTTTTCGTTTCATCGGCGATTTTTTCAGCTTTTATTGGATCAAGTACCTACGGTAACATCACAGAATACGCCTTGTCTGTTTCCCCCTCCGCTGTTATCAATACATATTTTCCGATACGTCTTACATAACTCTGATCAAGGGAACATACTGCGCTTTGCATCGTTTCTGTCTTTACCGGTGTAAATGTCGCTGCATCATACACCGTAACCGTGCTGGTTTCTTTCTGCCATTTCAAAGAATTGTCGTTAGATTCCGGTTCTGAAACTTGTACCACGTATTTACCGTCTGCAGAACAGATAAACGAGGAGCGATCCGCCGTATACCCCAAAACCAACCGTTCCACATTCAGCAGATTCCCCAAAGGTGCGCGTCCGAAATAGAAGTCATCGGAATGCACATCGGAATAGCCGTAATTATATCCACCCGCGGAAAAATAGGCACCGATTTTATTCTTTAAAAACACCGCTTCACCGGTTTCGGGATCAAAATATCCGACACCCTCTGGCCATTCGTAACCGTAAACAGCATAATAAAGCCGCTCGCCGATGAAATACGCCGCAACTCCTGTTTGATAATTCTTAGCCACATCCGTCTCTTCGGTAATTTCATCGGGTTTGGAATCATAGACAAGCGTATCTGCATTTGTTACACTTTCATGCAGATAGACATCCCTGTTTTTCGTAATGGCGGAATATCTGCCTGAATCCGATTGGAGCGGTTCGACATACTCATCAGAAGGAGCGGTATCATAAAACGTCAGCGTGTCACTGATGGTTCCGTCGGGCGAGATGTGTATTTTATACCAAGCGTATTTTCTGACATCTTCGACCATTGATGGGAGAAAGGATTCCATAAAAAAGTTGTTTTCGTCCTTGCGAAAGACAGTGGCACCGTACATCTTCCAGCCGTCTTCTATCTCCGTGAAAAGATGTCCTTTCCCAATTCTCTGGTTCTTTTCCAAATCAAAAAGGTCTACTCTGAACTGTTCATAACCATTGTTGTCCGGTTTCTTCTTCGCGCTGATGATTCCTGCTGTATTACCGCTTACCTGAAAAATATCTATGATCTCATAGTCTTGTTTTAGAAAAGAACTCAAACTAATTTCTGTGAGTCCTTTGCTTATGATGGTTTTCGGGAATTCACCTACATATTTTCCGAACACCGCATGATTTTTCACTTTAGCCCAGTGTGCTTCCAGTGAATAATTTTGGGAGGTTGTGACCTCTCCGTCAATTAATATAAATTGGTTTGAATTTTGAATTTCACCGACCAATAAGGCAATCTCTTTTTTCTCCGCCATTCCGTCTTTCTGAAATGAAAGATTAAAATAGACAAGCGACAGTTCAAACTCCTCAAAATAAGGAAAAAACTTGGAATTGGTATACTGAATTTGAGTAACAGTGCCCATATTTTCAAGTACGTTTTCCCCAAACCACTTTGCAAGAGGTGTATATTTTTCATCCCAGGACGGATTATCATAAAATGTGTTTGATACTTCCCCCGCTGCGATTTTTTCAGCAAGGGGGGTGGGGATCACAAAAGCAGTATTTTGCACGGTGTTTGCATTATCCGTTGTCGTCTGAATGGTCGTTTTATCGCTGACCGTCATTTCAGCTTCAATTGTTTTGCCATCGTTAGTTACAGTCTCTTTGTCTTTCTTGTCTTTTTTTGTAGCCGACTTATCTGTCGCTTCCGTTTTTATATTATCCTTATCCTTTCCCGCCATCTCCTTTTTTTGAGAAGGCTTGCAGGAAAAAAGCGTGGTAGACAATAAGCAAACTATCATGAGAATTATCCCGATCCGGTGCAATTGATATTCCATAAGATGTTCCTTTCCTTGCTGTCAAGCGATAATGAATTTTACGTTATATCTTATGTAGAACAACAGACATTGTAGCTGGTTTTTGATAAAAGAACCACTTATTTTTATGAAAATGATTCCTATTATACCCATCTTTATCATACCTTATTTGTAATTTATTTGCAACAATTATTTTTATTTTCGTAATATTCTTTTCATAATTACGTACTTTCTTTTATTACTACATTTTATATAAAACAATCTCCCAACACAAAGACAAGAAACGTATTTTGGTCAAATAATGCTAAATTTGGTTAGATAATATATTTACTATTTTCCGTTTCAGGCATATAATCATGCTGAACAAAGGAAACGGAGAGGATGAAATCTATGAAAATCAACCAGTCTGAATTCAAAAGCCCCGCCCGTGAGCACACCGGAACCGAACTATTCATGTTGAACGGGAATCTGACAAGAGATGAAATCATTTCTCAAATGTCTCACCTTCACGAGCAGGGGTTTCATTCCTTGATTGCAAGAACCTATATTGGCATAGAAACCCCCTATTTGAGCGACGAATTCATGGAGCGCATGAAAGATATTACCGAAGAAGCGCAGAAATACGGAATGAACATTTATTTGCAAGCAGGGTTTATGCCGGCAGGAATTCCGGATTTGCCTGCCGCATATGCACAAAATAAAGTCAAAGCGGTAAAAAAGGAACTCTACAAAGCCTCCGACGGTGAAATCCTGTGTGAACATAACGGTTATGTCTTCCAAAAAGTAATTTATCCGTATAGCATTGATATGTTGAGTAAGCCTGCCATGCAGTATTATTTAAAGGCATCCTATGAAGATTTTTGGAAAGCTTTAAAGGATAAATTTGGAACCGTATGCCGTTCTGTGTGGGTAGACGAGCCCGATTTTGGCTATATCGATTTGCCATGGACAAATGAATTGGAAAATGCGTTTCAATCCGAATACGGATATGATATTAAGGATAAATTATATTTGCTCTTCATGGACGAAGACGGATGTCGCAAAGTCAGGTATCAGTTCTGGAGACTTGTCACCGCGCTATTAAAAGACGGTTATTATTCCGAAGTGGCAAACTGGTGTAGCAAGAACAATTTGGAATTTTCGGGGCATTTGATGTGCGAGGACAGCATGAGAATTCAAATTCTTCATACGGCAAACTGTATGCCTCTCTATCGCTATTTCACAATTCCCGGCATTGATATGCTTTCCACCAATATGAATTGGCCAAAGCATAATTATAACAATTATCGTTTTATTCAAACGCCGCTGCAATGTGCCTCTATTGCGCACCAAACCGGAAAAACAGAAGTTTTGGCAGAAATGTTCGGTGTGTCAAGCGAAAACCTTACCTTCGAAAAGCAAAAATATATCTTTGACCACCTTGCTGTTTTGGGAATCAACCACCGCTGCATCCATGCGATTTTCTATTCCTTAAAAGGCGCAAGAAAGAGAAGATATGTCCCGCACATCAACTATTATCAGCCCTACTTTAATGATTATCACCTTTTCAACGAATACTGTGCACGGGTCAGCTATTTTGCAAAATGTGCAGACCCATATGCGGAAATCCTTGTGATGAGCCCAATTGAATCCGCTTATTGCGACTATACCGTGCGGTATGACGGAAGTTATGCGGGGCAAATTCACTCTCCGTTTACAAAAGTTCCGGCTTTGGGAGAAAAGAAGGACAACTTCGTTCTCGATGAATTGGAAGAAACCGATAACAATTTCAGTTTCCTGTTGCGAAAACTGTGTCGGGAACGGCTTCCGTTTGAACTTGGCGATGAAGATACCATCAATGACCTTGGCTCCATTTCAAACGGTTCTTTCACCATTGGTCACATGACCTATCAAACTGTTTTGTTGCCAAACATCAAAGTAATGCGTGCATCAACCTTAACCCTATTGGATACCTTCCTCAAAAGCGGAGGGGTTGTCATTGTTGACGGACCTGTTCCTGCTGTTTATGATTCTGAAAGCATTTCGGCAGAAGACATCCTTTGCAATAAGCCGAATGTCATTTTTACAAAGGACACGGACGATGTGATTGGCATCTTGAAAAACACGCCACATCTCTTTTCCTTTACCGACGAGGTGACAAGCGGAGATGTCTCCATCCAACTTCGGAAAAAGGATGGCGAATTATATGTAATCCTGTTCAACGGTAACGAAAAAGATACTTACAAAGGTACCCTTCAGTTTGACGGAACCTTTTCCGCAGAACAGTTTAATGCGGTGAACGGTGAAATTATTCCCTACCAAACCGAACGAAAAGATGGCAAAACAAATCTATCAATCAAGCTGATGGGCGGAGAGAGCATTCTCTTAAAATTGACGCAGAATAAGGTTTTGGAACACAGCCAGGCCCTTGCAAAGACGAATAGGAAGACCATTTTGCCGATCGATGGTACATGGAAGGTTGACAGAACCGAAAAGAATGTACTGTTATTGGAATACTGTACGTATAAAACAGAAAACGGTTCATTTTCCGAACAGGATATGCCAACTTTGCCACTGTTCCAAAAATTATGCGACGAACACTATACCGGAGAAATTACGTTAAAATACACCTTTGCCATCGACGGTCAATATGCCAATTGCTCTTTTGTTGGGGAACAATTATGCGACAAGACCATCCGAATAAACGGCAAGGAAATCAATAACAAGCCGGACGGATATTATCTTGCAAAGGATTTTGAAACCATTGCAATTCAAGATCTGTTGCAACAGGGGCAAAATACAGTAGAAATCAGCTGCCATTTCATTCCTTACGAAAAGCCAAAGGATAATCTTTTCACATTGATCAAACAAATTCCCGGAACAGAACTTGAACACTGTTATATCATTGGTGATTTTGCGGTGGAGAGTAATACAGAACCCACGGACAGCAACTGCATCCGTTTCAACCGCAATTTCAAAATAACCGATGAAACGCATCTCACTTATGGGGAACTGACAACAAGCGGCTATCCGTTTTATGCAGGCACCTTCCAATTGGAAAAGACCATTTCTATCGACAATGTCGCAAACAATAAAGTCTTTTTGACCTTTGAGAAATTGGACCTTTGCCTTGTTAAAGTTTTTGTAAACGATGCATACTGTGGCGTCATTTACTGTAAGCCGTACAAGGTAGAACTGACAAAGTTCTTAAAAGGAAAAGTGAATACCATTCGTTTGGAAGGCATAAACACAATTCGGAACATCATCGGACCATTTCACCGCCCGATTGGCGAAAAATATGAAACATGGGGCAGATACAGCGGGCCGGATGAGCCTTGGATTGGAGGAAAGAATCCAATTGTACCAAACTGGTATGAACATAGAACATCCGATTCCTCCATGTGGGTCGAGAGTTATCTTCAAATTCCACAAGGTTTTTCTGAAATTGCAATTTCATTTGACAGCTAATTTTCCTTCAATTTAATAAAAAACAATCCCGCTTTCATGACGGATTCGTCATTGAAAGCGGGATTGTTATGAGAAAAGAGGTCAATGATTCAATTGATTCAATTGTAGTTTTTCAAACACATTTTTTGCCCGTTCTGCCAGTTGAAATTGAGAAAATGCCTTTTCGTTTTTTTTGATGTCGGCAATTCTCGATGCAAGAATAATACTTGACTTGTCCTTCGCTTGCTTCAAGAGTTCCCTACCCGTTTCGTCAAATGCAAGGATGTTGGTATAGAGCGGCATTTGTTTCATCGTTTCTTTTTCCACCTTTAGAAACGCAAACAGCACTGCCCTTCTCACCTTGGCATCGGTCAGTGACTTATTTTTTATTTTTTCGTAAAGTTCTGATAACGTGTCCGATTCTTTTGCGGCTTTTGAGATTTTGAATTCCAATCCGCCGCCGATCTCCGCGTATTCTTTTAATTCAGCGGGGCTTAAAAGCATCAGCGCGCAAAGAATCGCCAAATTGTCGGAAAGTTCACGATACGGCGTGCTTTGCATATCCTCATACACCCATTCGGGCACATAATTTTTAATTTCTTGCAAGCTGTTGCTGCGGAGAAGCGAACGGATATGAGTTGCCGAGGCAATGTTCCCACCGCTTTCCCCGCTGTGGTGTGAGGCACCTTCCCGCTTGATACAAAAGGGTTTCAAATTGCTTTTGCTTCTGTGAATTGCCTTAATATACTCAATGCCAAGAATATCGTTCGGAGTTTGAATGCCTTTGAAGTCCTTTTCCTCCAGAAACTCTTCCAGCGCTTTTTGTCTTGCTTTGGCAAAACCATAAGAACGGTTTGACTTTTGAATTTCTACCACACGGGTTTTTACATCGGCATTGTCATCGGCTTTTGCAATTGTCGTGAGCATATCCAAATCATCGCTTTCCGAGCCAAAAAGGATTCTATCACAAAGACCGCTTTGCTCGAGAAGTGCAACACCGCTTCTTGCAAATATCTCCGCTGTCATGGACGAATAAGGAAAAGGCAGTTCCAAAACAAGGTTCGCCCCCGCTTTGATTGCCCAGTTTGCCCTTATCCCTTTGTCATACAGCGCATACTCCCCTCGCTGCACAAAGTCCCCGCTCATGACACAGACGACAGGCAGTCCGAATTTTTGCTTCGCCATATCAATTTGAAACAGATGTCCATTGTGAAACGGATTGTATTCGCAGATAATTCCGCAAGCGTGCATTTTTCTCTCCTGTAACCTTTTATTTCGGTACTTTTTTGATTCTTTCTTCTATTATAATAGATAGAAAGAAATTGTACAAGGTTTATTTTTCCTTTAAGAGCAAGTACTTATTCTTCGTTGCAATTCCACCCCGTAGGTGCCTTTCCGCTTTGTTTTTATCTAAAACCTCCCGAACCTCCGAATAGAGTAGCGGGCTGATTTCCTCAAGACGATTTGTGATATCCTTATGTACCGTGGATTTTGAAATTCCGTATTTTTTTGCCGTTTCTCTGATGGTGGAATTTTCGCTGATGATATATTTTGCAAATTGTTTGGTGCGTTCATCTATTTGACCCTTCAAGCTTACACACTCCCTTCCCTCTATGTATATTCAAAGGGACGGGTTGTTAAGACAAAAAGCAAGATTTCTTTCTCGACGAACCAAAAAGAATGCGGCATGTTTCAAAAAAATGACTTCTGAATGAAATATCAAACAGAAGTCATTGGATTTACTTTTTTTATGTAGAGATTAGATTTTCAAACTCCAACCGAACTTGTCTTCTAATGCACCGTATTGTATTCCGGTAATCGTATCATAAAGTTTTTGAGAAATAGTACCGATTTCGCCGTGATTGATCTTTATGATATCACCGTCCATATTCAATTCGCCCATTGGAGAAATAACAGCGGCGGTTCCTGTGCCAAACGCTTCATCGAGTTTTCCTGCTTTTGCAGCATCGAATACTTCATCGATGGAAAGCTTTCGCTCGGAAACTTGGTATCCCCACATGCGGAGAAGTGCAAGAACAGAATCTCTTGTAACACCGGGAAGAATACTTCCTTCGAGTGCCGGGGTAATTATTTCCCCATCTATAACAAAGAATACATTCATGGTTCCGACTTCGTCAATATATTTTCTGGTAACGCCGTCAAGCCATAACACCTGTGTATAGCCGAGTTTTTTTGCCTTTGCCTGTGCACGAAGAGAAGCAGCATAATTTCCGCCAGCTTTTGCAAAACCGATTCCGCCTTTTACTGCACGGACATATTCATCTTCCACATAAATCTTTACTGGATTGATTCCTTCAGGATAATAGGCACCGACAGGAGAAAGAATTACACAGAAAATATAGTTGTGTGCAGGCCGAACCCCAAGATGAGCATCGGTTGCAATGATAAATGGACGGATGTAAAGGGAGGTTCCCTCATCGGTTGGAATCCAATCCTTTTCGTAATTGACAACTGCGGAAATTGCCTGAAGCACATCCGCTTTGTCAAGTTCCGGAATGCAAAGACGTTCATTGGTTCTGTTCATGCGGGCAATATTCATATCGGGTCTGAAAAGGCGAACAGAGCCGTCTTTCGCAATATATGCCTTCATTCCCTCGAACATTTCCTGCGCATAATGGAATACCATTGCGGCAGGGTCAAGCACGATTGGAGCATACGGCACAATTCTCGGAGTGTGCCAACCTTGTCCCTCACTATAATCCATAAGAAACATGTGGTCGGTGAAAATGTCGCCAAATCCAAGCGCATCGCCTTTTTTCGGTTCACCTTCGGTGTTTGTGTTTTTGTGATTTTGATGTTAAGCAATTGTATCAAGTCCTTTCGGAAAATTAGTTGTCTTCTTCCGCACCCAACGGTTTATCCGCTTTTTTTTCTTCGTTTCCGAGCGCAATGACGATTCTTCTGTCGCTCTCCGAACCGATGGAATAGGTGTGTACCCCGTCAATTTCCTGAATTTCCGAATGAATAATGCGGCGCTCATAGGATGACATTGGCTCAAGGGTAAGATTTCTGCGATAAGATAAGGCCTTTTGCGCCATACGGCGTGCCAAAATTTTCAAGGTTTCTTCGCGTTTTTCACGGTAGTTTTCAATATCAATCATAACCTTGACGGAAACGTGCTGATCGGGGTCACGTGGAAAACGTCCTGCGGCAATGTTGGAAAGATACTGGATTGCGTCAAGAACATCCCCATGTCTGCCGATGAGCATTCCCAAGCCTTCGCCCTCGATGTTAACATAGATTTCCCTGTCAATGGTATCTTTTCTTTTTTCGGATGCTTTTTCATCTGTTTTGACAATTTTCGCTTCCGCTTCGATTCCCATATTTTGAATCAGTGTATTCAAAAAGTCCAATGTGAGTTTTTCCGGTGTAATACTTTCGGAAAAGGATACAATTACCTTTGCTTCGGAAGCGCCCATTCCCAGAAAACCTTTTTTCGGTTCTTCTATCACAGTATAGGTGACTTCCGATACGTCTTTGCCAAGTTGTTTTGCGCCGAGTTCAACCGCAAGTTTTACGGTTTTTGCGCTTATTGTAATTTCCATCGTTAAATTGTGCTCCCCTTTCAAATTGGCTGTTTATAAAAGCGGATTTTTACAATTCTTTTTTAAATTAAATCCGCCGATACGCATGAGTTAGAATAATCATTGAAGCGCAGAAAATTATATCTTTTTTCTTGCTTTTAAGTGTTTTCCTTCTTTTGCCCATTTGCGGACTTTGGGGCTAACCCCTTTTTTTCGGCGGGAAACGGAATATGTTTCCTTCTTTTTCCCTTTTTTCAAGGGTGCCTTTTCGATCACAGAAACCGATTCCTTCTCTGTTTCTTCACTTTTTTCGCTCTTTTTGGATTTTCCTTTTAATTGAAGTTCCGCTTCCTTCACCTGTTCTTCAGAAACTTGAGGAATCGGGAACATTTTATAAAGTGTAATCTGTTGTACAGCACCAAGAATATTCTGTGCCATCCAGTAGATACCTACGGCGGCAGAGACTTGGAAGGAAATATAAACGGAAAACAGCGGCATGGTCCAATCCATAAATGCCATTGTTTTTGCTTGATCGGTTGCGGGCTGATAGGTGAATTTGCGAATGATTTTTGTGCTGATAAAAGCAAAGATAAAGGTTAAAATCGGGATTAATATCAACCAGTTTTTTGTAAAGGTTGGGACATCAAGCAAATTGATATGGAATACTTTAAAATTCAAGTATAAGTTTTGAATTTGATGATATGTCATGTCCGGTGAAGATGTTTTTGCAAATAAACTGCTGAACTTATCGGTATAATCCGGATTAATAATCATCTTAATGACATCGATTTGATTATGTGCCGCTTTTGACAATGTCTTCGCTTTTTCAAGAAAGGGTGTGATATCATTGATCGGAACATGTAGAATGTATTCGATTGGATTTGTAATGACATAATACAGAGAATAAAGGATTGGTAACTGGATTAGGAGAGGAAGACAGCCCGACGCAGGATTGAAATTTTCTTCCTGATAGAGTTTCATAATTTCTTCGTTTAATTTTTTCTTTGTTGCTTCATCCACTCTGCCCGCATATTTTTTGCGAATTGCCATTTCTTTTGGGCGTAGGGAGGCTTGTTTTACTGAATTTTTCTGCTGTTTGATTCCAAGCGGAAACAGAACAAGCTTCATAAAAATAGCAAACAGGATAAGGGAAATCATATAATTGTGTGACATTCCATATAGAATACTGATTATATTTCCCAAAAGGGGTGTTAAAAATGGAATCTTCAAATTCTAATTCAACTACTTTCTTGTTTTTTCCATAGAGTGGTTGTTTATAAGTTCCGTCGATTACGGAACTCTGTCTATTCCGCCTTTGCAAAACGGGTTGCACCGCAGCAAACGCCAAACCGTCAAATACAATCCTTTGAAAAAGCCGTATTTTTGAAACGCCTCGAGCGCATAGGCCGAACAGGTCGGCTCGAAGCGGCAGGTTCTTCTCCGTTTTAGCGGCGAGAGATATTTTCTGTAAAACTGTATGAGTCCAATACTAATCTGTTTCATTTGTTTTTCATTCGGGCCTTTAAATTTGATCCTTCAAATGCACCGAGGCTTTTCATTGTTTTATTTAAAAAATATTCGATATCGTCAGTTTTGACTTTTTTTTGGAACGCAGCACCTCTTGCGGCAATCACAACAATAATGCCATCCTGCAAGAGTGGGCGCAGTTTACGGTAAGCCTCGCGAATCATCCTTTTTACTCGGTTGCGCTTCACCGCTTTGCCGAGTTTTCGGTTGACGGTAATTCCCATACGGGGGGCAATTTTGTGCCGTCAGGATTCTTTTTAATAATTACGTAAAATATAAACAGCTGTATACTTGTTTACTTCCGTTACCCCTTTTTGATAGGCTTTGGAAAACAAGTGGTTTTCAATTAGGGTATAAATTCGG
>Ga0183099_1002046_pt1 | contig 10786 bp, 8 predicted proteins | sample Biomet1_FD_127788 | JGI IMG/M metagenome (GOLD analysis project Ga0183099, IMG submission 127788) | Microbial communities from bioreactor (seeded with anoxic lake sediment) at LBNL, California, USA - Biofuel metagenome 1 | ecosystem: Engineered > Bioreactor > Anaerobic > Unclassified ... | reverse complement strand
AGCGTTTCAGTTATTACGGTATGCGTGCTATCTTCATCTTGTTTTTAACTCAAGCTTTAATGATGGACAAAGAGGTGGCTTCTTCCATTTATGGAAGCTACACCGGCTTAGTTTATTTAACTCCACTAATTGGGGGGTATGTAGCAGATAAATACTGGGGAATCAGACGTTCTGTATTCTGGGGAGCAGTAATGATGGGGCTTGGACAGTTCTTCCTGTTTCTTAGTGCATCATTCTTGAATTCTGTATCCTTGTCTCATTGGCTGATGTATGGAGGTTTAGGGTTTATTATTTTCGGAAATGGTTTCTTTAAACCGACCATCACTACTTTGGTGGGACAATTATATGAACCAGGAGACAGACGATTGGATACAGCATATACAATATTCTATATGGGGGTAAATGTAGGAGCCTTTTTATCGCCTCTAGTTTGTGGATACTTCGGAAATACTGGTAATCCGGAGGACTTTAAATGGGGATTCCTTATTGCTGCGATTGGAATTGTATTAAGTATTTTGTTGTTCGAAACTTTGAAGAATAAGTATATTGTATCTCCTACAGGTGAGCAAATAGGAATTCTACCTGATGCACACAATGGAAAGATTGATGAAGCAGAACAGGAACTGCCTGCAATTTCAAAGAAAGATGCGGTTAAAAAGGTCGTTTTTTTTGCAGGAGTAACCTTGGCTCTTTTTGCTCTATTTATGTATTGGTTTGATGGGGATATTATCAGTTCTGGTATATTCTCTACATGTATTGGCATTCCTGCATATATAATTTGTGATAGTACCTTGACTAAAATAGAAAGACAACGTATTTTGGTTATTTATATTATCGCATTTTTTGTGATTTTTTTCTGGGCCGCTTACGAGCAAGCAGGAGCTTCATTAACGTTCTTTGCTGATGAACAAACAAATCGTACTCTTTTTGGATGGGAAATGCCGGCTTCTTATTTTCAGTCGTTTAATCCCTTATTTGTGGTAGCATTAGCATTTGTTATGCCGGCTATCTGGGGTTTCCTGAATAGAAGAAATATGGAACCTTCTTCTCCTACTAAACAGGCTATTGGTTTATTCCTTTTGTCACTAGGATATTTGTTTATAGCTTTTGGAGTAAAAGATCTTCAACCGGGTGTAAAAGTTAGCATGCTTTGGCTTACCGGACTTTATTTTATACATACCATGGGCGAAATGGCATTGTCTCCCATTGGTTTGTCAATGGTAAACAGATTAACTCCGGTTCGTTTTGCATCTTTAATGATGGGCGTATGGTATCTTTCTACATCAGCAGCTAACAAGTTTGCAGGGACACTTAGTGGATTATATCCGGAAGCTGGTAAAGCTAAAGCTATTTTGGGCATTCCTATTGTGTCGTTATACGATTTCTTTATGGTATTCGTAGTAATGTCCGGAGTGGCTGCAGTTATCTTATTCTTATTGTCCTATAAATTACAGAAACTAATGCACGGTGTTAAATAGCTTTTTAACTTTCGCTTAAGGAGCTTAAGGAAAAAGAGGGTGCATTTTTGCATTCCTTTCCATAAAAAGTAGTACTTTTGCACCAACTATATAAAAAACAATTGTTATGAAAACAATTCAGATAAAGGATAAAAAATTCGCTCTTTCCATTGATGAGCAGAACATTCTAAAAGAAGTTACCCGTGTAGCTAATGAGATTAACCATGATTTAAAGGATGAGAATCCTATTTTTGTCAGTGTTCTCAACGGATCTTTTATGTTCACTGCTGATTTGATGAAGCAAATTTCGATACCTAGTAAGGTTACTTTTGTGAAACTGGCTTCTTATGAGGGAGTTGCTTCTACAGGAGTTATTAAAGAGGTTGTGGGGCTTTCGGAAGATATTCAGGGTAAAACAGTAGTTATTGTGGAAGATATTGTTGATACCGGTTTAACTATGCAACGTCTTATTGAGACACTTGGGACCCGTAATCCTAAGGCTATTCACATTGCAACTTTACTTGTTAAACCCGATAAACTACAAGTGAAATTGGATATTAAATATTGCGCAATGCAGATTCCTAACGATTTTATCGTAGGATATGGACTTGATTATGATGGGTACGGACGAAATTATCCGGACATCTACACTCTGGCGGAATAAATTACAAATATAAATAGGTATAAAAGAAATGTTGAACATTGTTATTTTTGGTGCTCCTGGTTCAGGAAAAGGAACACAAAGTGAACGTATCGTTGAAAAGTTTGGTATTAATCATATCTCAACAGGAGATGTATTACGCGCAGAAATTAAGAATGAAACTGCGCTAGGTAAAACAGCAAAAGGATATATAGATCAGGGACAATTGGTTCCAGATGAATTGATTATCGATATCTTGGCAAGTGTATTAGATAGTTTCAAAGAAAGTAAAGGAGTAATCTTTGATGGTTTTCCAAGAACTATCCCTCAGGCTCAGGCTTTGAAAGTGATGCTTAATGAAAGAGGACAAGACGTTTCTGTAATGCTTGATCTGGATGTTCCAGAAGAAGAACTAATTACTCGTTTATTGAAACGTGGTGAGCAATGTGGTCGTGCTGATGACAACATGGAAACAATCAAAAAACGTTTGGTTGTATATAATACTCAGACTTCTCCTTTGAAAGAGTATTATAAGAAAGAAGAAAAATATCAGTTTATCAAAGGATTAGGTACAATGGATGGTATTTTTGCCGATATTGTAGCCGCTGTAGAAAAATTATAATTTAGAAGAAAGATATTATTATGGCTGAATCGAATTTTGTTGATTACGTTAAGATCTATTGTCGCTCCGGTAAGGGAGGCCGAGGCTCTACGCATATGCGAAGAGAGAAATATATCCCAAACGGCGGACCTGATGGTGGTGATGGCGGAAGAGGAGGTCATATTATATTACGCGGAAACCGTAATTACTGGACACTGCTTCACCTGAAATATGACCGTCATATTATGGCCGGACACGGAGAGTCGGGTGGAAAACAACGCAGTTTTGGTAAGGATGGTGAAGATAAATTTATTGATGTTCCTTGCGGAACCGTAGTATATGATGCCGAAAGCGGTGAATATATCTGCGATGTAACGGATCATGGACAGGAAGTAAAGCTGCTGAAAGGTGGTAGGGGCGGACAAGGTAACTCTCATTTTAAGACAGCTACCCGTCAGGCTCCTCGTTTTGCTCAACCCGGTGAACCAATGCAGGAACTTACCATCATCATGGAGTTGAAGTTGCTGGCCGATGTTGGTTTGGTAGGTTTCCCTAATGCAGGTAAGTCTACTTTGCTATCTGTTGTTTCAGCTGCTAAACCCAAAATTGCCAATTATCCTTTTACTACTCTTGAACCTAATTTGGGTATTGTTCCTTATCGTGAAGGCAAATCCTTTGTGATGGCAGATATTCCCGGAATTATAGAGGGGGCTAGTGAAGGTAAAGGGTTAGGACTTCGTTTTCTACGCCACATTGAGCGAAATTCTCTTTTGTTGTTTATGGTTCCTGCAGATGCGGATGATATAACAAAGGAGTATGAGATTCTGCTCAACGAGCTTTCTACCTTCAATCCAGAAATGCTTGATAAACAACGTATCCTTGCTGTTACGAAATGCGATATGCTTGATCAGGAACTGATGGACGAAATAGAAAAGACATTGCCGGATACAATTCCGCATGTGTTTATTTCGTCAATCACAGGTTTGGGCATTTCGGCTCTGAAAGATATTCTTTGGGATGAATTAAATAAAGAAGGTAACAAGATCGAAGGCATTGTTCACCGTTCCAAAGATGTAGCTAAATTACAAGCTGAGTTATTAGAAATGGGCGAGGATGAAGACTTTGAATTTTCCTATGAAGAAGAGGAAGAAGAAGAGCTTTTTGAGGATGAAGAAGAAGATTGGGAAGAGAAATGACAGAATTAACAGATGATAAAGTAATATTGGGTTTTGAGCAATTATGCTCAATTCCCAATATTTCTCATTTTGTAACCACTCGTCATGGTGGTTGTAGTGAAGATACTTTCGCTTCTTTTAACTGTGCTCCTTTTTCGGGAGATGATCCTGCAAAGGTGAAGCAAAATCAGGAAGTTCTTTGTTCTAAAATGGGTGTTCAATCACAGCGGTTAATCATTCCATTTCAGACACATGGTAACACTATCCGGGCGATAGATCCATTTTTTGTGAGTCTTTCTCCGGAAGAACAGCAACGTCGTCTTCATGGGGTAGATGCATTGATTACCGATATACCAGGTTATTGCATATGCGTTTCTACTGCAGATTGTGTGCCGGTTCTTTTATATGATTCCGTTAATAAGGCGATAGCTATAATTCATGCTGGATGGAGAGGTACAGTTGCAAAGATTGTGAAGCAAACGTTGGATCTGATGGAGCATACCTATAATACCGAAGCAAAAGATGTTATTGCTGCCATAGGTCCTAGTATCTCTGTAGATGCCTTCGAAGTGGGAGAAGAAGTTTATGATGCTTTTCTGAAAACAGGATTCGACATGACGAAAATTACTTTGTGGAAAGAAGATACACAGAAATATCACATAGATTTGTGGGAAGCTAACAGTATGCAACTGACAAATGCCGGAGTGTTACCTGAAAATATTGAAATATCGGGAATCTGTACGTATGAACAACACGATCGCTTTTTCTCAGCTCGCAGACTGGGTACTAAATCCGGACGCATTCTCTCAGGAATAATGTTGAATAAATAATCTAGCGGAATGTTTACTCTCAAAGTATCTGAAGAGGTTTGCACCGCTTGTCCCGATTACACTGGTGCGGCTATATATGCTACAGTGAAGAATTCTCTCCATAATGATGGATTGTGGGAAAAGATAGATGCAATTGCTGCAGATTATAAAGCTACTCATCAGATAGATGAAGTAAAAAAGAATCCCCATATACTAGCCACACGTAATGCTTATAAAAAGTTTGGGAAAGACCCAAATCGTTATCGTCCGTCAGCTGAAGCTCTTTGCAGAAGGATACTTCGAAATTTACCACTTTACAGGATAGATACTTTGGTTGATCTTATAAACCTGGTTTCTATTCGCACTGGTTACTCCATAGGAGGTTTTGATGCTGGAAAAATATCAGGAGATATTCTTGTGCTAGGTGTAGGAAAAGCGGATGAACCTTTTGAAGGCATTGGTAGGGGAATGCTTAATATTGAAGGATTACCCGTTTACCGCGATGCAATAGGAGGCATAGGTACGCCAACTAGTGATAATGAGCGTACAAAGTTATCGGTAGAAACGACTCAATTATTTGCCATAATCAATGGTTACAGTGGTAAAGAAGGCTTAAAGGAAGCTGTAGCTTACATGCAATCACTGCTCAGAGAGTTTGCAGAATCAGATGGCGGTGAAGTAATTTATTACTGATTAATAATTTCAGGAGTTACAATCTCTTGCTGATCAATAACAGGTTTATTGTTCTTTGTTTTTGCATCAAACTCATACATCATAAAGATAATCAAAGCATATCCCAAGATTATCAGCGTAGAAAAGACCATAATTTTTCTTCCTCTCTTAGGTTTATAAACAAGTTTGGATAATCTTATTATAGATAATATCAGTCCGGCTATCATTCCGATTCCTACCAGATAAGGAAGAATTCCTAAGAATAGGTATACAATAAAAAAGATAATGTAATAAAGCACTACAGCAGAGAAAACTGGTATCAGCACAAAAATAGTCAATCCCGGAAGGATGTATTTTTTTAGTACACTGGCATTCTTTCTTATCTCCGTTCTTGTTTCTGATTCCATAAGTGGATCAGTTACATCCTCATCTTGTTTTCTACCAAAGCCAAGTATTCCCAGTTTATTTGCCAGTGCAATGAATACGCCTACAAACCACAGGATACAAAGAATAGCCACATCATCCAGAATGTTTACGCTTAGGGGATTTGCTATTAAAGAAAGAGAGCCATTTATAATAAGGTATCCAGCCCACACGGTAAATAGAGTAAGCGCACAGAGCACTCCTATAACCATTTTTTTCCACTTTTTTGTGTTGGGAGAATTTTCATCAATCACTATTTGAACTTCGGAAGTTCTTTTTTCGTCGTGTTCTTTTAATTCTGTATCCATAATTATAGTGTTTAACTACACGCAAAGATAATTAAATTTATTATTCATGTATACAAATCTTAATCTTTCTTTATTTGGATATATCATTTGGAATCAGTACGTTTGACTAAATTTTTAAATAAACTAACGGAGGACTAAATTATGAAAAACTGGATAAAAGAAGCCGTAATTGTGGCACTTGGATTATTCCTTTTAGGCATTTGTATAAGGGGTGGGATAAATGATTTTAAAGATAAAGATCGTGTAGTTAGTGTAAAAGGACTAGCTGAAATGGAAGTTCCAGCGAATAAAGTAACATGGCCTTTAATGTTTAAAGATCTGGGTGATGATCTTCCAACTCTCTATACCAATATAAACCAAAAGAATACTACTATTGTCAACTTTCTCAAATCAAAAGGAATCACAGAAAAGGAAATTACTATAGCTGCTCCCGAGATTATTGATATGCAAGCAGAGCGATACAGTGACAAACCATCTCTATTCCGGTATAATATAACTTCGGTAATTACTGTCACTTCTAATAAGATTGATCAAGTTCGGAGTCTGATGATAAAACAAAGCGAATTGCTGAAACAAGGAATAGCTCTAACCGGAGGTGATTATCGTTATAATGTAATCTATGATTTTACCAAGCTCAATGATATTAAGCCCCAGATGATTGAGAATGCTACCAGAAATGCCCGTTTAGCTGCCGAGAAGTTTGCCAAGGACTCTGATAGTAAACTTGGAAAAATAAAAACAGCAAATCAGGGACAGTTTACCATCAGTGATCGTGATGCCAATACTCCTTATATAAAAAGCGTACGTGTGGTGACTACTATTGACTATTATTTGGAAGACTAGTTTATTACATTGTAAGACTCGTATTTGTAGCTATGGCCATATATTTATTTATTTGCATTAATGTAGATATAAAAGAATGAATTTATGGGCTAAAACATAATTAAATTAGATGTTTAATTTCTATTTTTATAAATAAAAAAATGGCCCTGCGAAAGCGGGGCTTTGTTGTTTACAATGTGATTAAAGACCTCAATAAATTCTTCTCTAAGTTTAAAAATATGAATAAGGAATCATTCCTAAATGCCATGTTGTAGTCGTTCTATGTTAACGAAATTTGTTATTTTAAATAGAGTTTTTTAAATAAACATTTCTTTACGGATGAAAGCAAAGATTAAATTTACTTAATTTATTAGTTTAAAACTAAATAATCAGTATATTAGGCTGTTTTTTTTAAAACACGAATCTTAAATCTTAAACATTGAATGCCATGAATAAACTCATGAAATTTATCTTTTTAACATGTATGTTATTGGGACTTTGTTTGAACGTGCAGGCAAGTGAAGCTGATTTAGCTATACCTGATCTGCACCAAGGTACTTACCACCTTTTTGGTACAACTGTCACTTCTTGGGATTTCCTATTTTATGGAGCATTAATTATTGTTGGAACGTTGGGTTTCAGTTTACTTTTATTTCATCAGATAAAGAAACTTCGGGCTCATGATTCTATGTTGAAAGTAGCTGCTACCATTTATGCTACGTGCCGCACCTATTTACTTCAGCAAGGTAAATTCCTTTTAATGCTTTTTTCAATAGTAGCTGCTATTCTTTGTATATACTTCTTTGGATTGTTAGGGAAGCCATTTGTTGTGGTTATGGAGGTATTGTTGTTTTCTATCATTGGTATGCTGGGGTCATACAGTGTGGCTTGGTATGGAATTCGTGTAAATACCTATGCTAATGCACGTACTGCTTTTGCTTCTTTACGGGGAAAACCTCTTGATGTGGTAAATATCCCTTTGAAAGCCGGAATGAGTGTAGGACTTTTTCTTATCTCTCTGGAGTTGGTGATGATGGTTGCTATCTTATTGTTTGTTCCCCGCGATAGAGTAGGAATCTGTTTCCTTGGATTTGCCATTGGTGAATCTTTGGGTGCAAGTGCTTTACGTATTGCCGGCGGTATTTTTACTAAAATTGCAGATATTGGTTCCGATTTAATGAAGGTTATCTTCAAAGTGAAAGAAGATGATCCACGTAATCCTGGAGTAATTGCCGATTGTACAGGTGATAATGCTGGAGATAGCGTGGGACCAACTGCCGATGGTTTTGAAACTTACGGGGTAACTGGTGTGGCATTAATCACATTTATTACCTTGGCGATAGATAATCCAGATATACAAGCTAAGTTGATTGTATGGATTTTTGGTATGCGCTTTTTAATGGATTTCCTTTCCGGATGTTCCTTCTTTATAAATCAGGCAATTTCAAAAAAACTTTATGCTAACAAGAAGGACTTTAATTTTGAAGCTCCTCTGATGCGTTTAATCTGGATTGCTGCAATCCTTTGTATTTCTGTAAGCTTTTTTATGAGCCATTTATTATTATCTGATCTTGCTAATACTACTCTTTGGTGGAAATTGGCTATTATTATCAGTTGTGGAACTCTGGCCGCAGTGCTGATTCCTGAATTTACTAAATTATTTACCAGTTCAAAATCAAATCACGTGCAGGAAATTGTCACAGCTTCACGCGAAGGTGGTGCATCTTTGAATATACTTTCTGGTATTGTTACCGGTTATTTAAGTGCTTTTTGGACTGGCTTGCTCATTGTTGCTTTAATGACGGTTGCATATTTTACGGCTGGTCAGGGCTTGGTTGAGATTCTTGGCCCTCATGCTTCGATCTTTGCTTTTGGATTAGTAGCCTTTGGCTTTTTATGCATGGGACCAGTAACCATTGCGGTTGACAGTTACGGACCTGTAACTGATAATGCGCAATCAGTATTTGAACTCTCGCAGATAGAACAAATTCCTGGAATTAGTGAATCAATAGAGAAAGAATTTAATTTCACTCCGAATTTTGAAGTAGGGAAACATTTTCTTGAAGCAAATGACTCCGCAGGAAACACATTCAAGGCAACAGCTAAACCTGTACTGATTGGAACGGCTGTAGTAGGAGCAACTACGATGATCTTCTCCATTATCTTATTGCTTGAAAAAGTGGGAATGCTTAAACTTTCACTAACAGATGCGCCGGTAATTCTTGGATTGATTTGCGGTGGCGCAGTTATTTTCTGGTTTAGTGGAGCGTCTATGCAGGCAGTAACTACCGGAGCCTATCGTGCTGTGGAATTTATTAAGAAGAACTTTGATATGAGTAAGAAGGAAGCGGATATTGAAGATTCTATAGCAGTTGTGAAAATCTGCACTCAATATGCTCAGAAAGGTATGTGGAATATTTTTATAGCATTGATTTCTCTTACTCTCTCTTTTGCATTTATGGATCCTAACTTCTTTGTTGCTTATCTGGTTTCTATTGCTGTATTTGGATTATTCCAGGCTATCTTTATGGCAAATGCAGGTGGAAGCTGGGATAATGCAAAGAAAGTGGTGGAAGTAGATTTGAAAGAAAAAAATACACCATTGCATGAAGCTGTAGTTGTAGGAGATACCGTGGGTGATCCATTTAAAGATACTTCGTCTGTTTCATTGAATCCGATCATTAAGTTCTCAACCTTGTTTGGGCTTTTAGCTACAGAAATCTGTATTGAGATGAAACAAAATCCGGATTTGGATTATTCAATGTACATCGCTATTCCTTTCTTGATTCTTAGTCTCATATTTGTATGGCGATCATTCTATGGAATGAGAATTCCTGTAGAGAAGGAAAGTAAAAAAGTTGATAAGAGAGTTTCGGATGAATCACTTGTTGATGAAGTAAATTCGGACGAATCAAACATTATAGGTAATGTGAAACCTTGTAGAGAAGAAGTAAAATCGTAAAAATGATATTATAGCTTAGGGCTCTTTGACTTTAAAGATCAAAGAGCCCTATTTTAAAGGCCTAGGTCTCTAAAGTAATTAGATGCTGTGCGACTTGTTGCTTTTTGAATAATTTATGTATCTATAGTTTGTGAATTAATTTCTCTGCTGGATTATTTATATCGCTTTTCTATTAACTCCTATACTTTGATTATAACATTGAGTAATCTTAACTTTTTGTATTCCTTTTAAATTCTTATTTTTGCTTCAATTATTTTAATTAAGCTAACTATTATGAGAAAACTCCTGTTTTTTGCTTTTAGTGTGGTGCTGCTCCCTTTGCATGATTTCAGCACAAGTTCGTACTGAGTTCTTGTTGGAAAAGGGTTGGAAATTCACTAGAATAGACAATCCTCAATCTTATTCTCCCGGTTTTAATGACAGTAAATGGCAATCGGTAGTTGTTCCCCACGACTGGGCAATATATGGCCCTTTTAGTTCACAGAATGATTTACAGGCAGTTGCTATTTCACAGGATGGTCAGAAAACAGCGATGGAACATGCCGGGCGTACCGGTGGACTGCCTTTTGTAGGAGTAGGGTGGTATAGAATAAATTTCAAAACCCCTGCATTTACTAAAGGCAAGAAGGCTACTATTCTATTTGATGGCGCGATGAGTCATCCACAAGTGTATCTCAATGGAAAAGAAGTAGGGTCTTGGGCCTACGGATATAATTCTTTTCATCTGGACATAACTCCATATATGAATGAGGGTGAAGAAAATGTGCTGGCAGTTCGTTTAGAGAATTTGCCTGAATCTTCACGTTGGTATCCTGGTGCCGGCCTTTATCGTAATGTTCATGTGATTATTACCGATGATGCTCATATACCTGTTTGGGGAACACAGCTTACTACTCCTCAGATAAATTCTGATTTTG
>Ga0183099_1002045_pt1 | contig 10788 bp, 8 predicted proteins | sample Biomet1_FD_127788 | JGI IMG/M metagenome (GOLD analysis project Ga0183099, IMG submission 127788) | Microbial communities from bioreactor (seeded with anoxic lake sediment) at LBNL, California, USA - Biofuel metagenome 1 | ecosystem: Engineered > Bioreactor > Anaerobic > Unclassified ... | reverse complement strand
GCTAGAATACGAGAGATATTATAAAGAATATCTATCCGGCTATGAAAATATGGAGCTTGTCGTTTCGGCAGGGCTTCTCGGTGTCCGTGAATCAAGAAGAATTACGGGTGACTATATTTTAAATATTTCGGATTTTAAAAGCAGGGCGACCTTTGCGGATGAGATTGGACGATATGCATATCCTGTCGATATTCATATCATGAAACCCGATAAAGAATCCTTTCAGGCGTTTGATTCCGAATTCAACTCACTGCGTTATCAAGAGGGTGAATCCTACGGAATTCCCTATCGTTCCTTGCTTCCGAAAAACCTATCCAATGTACTTGTGGCGGGAAGATGCATGAGCACCGACCGTCAAATGCAGGCATCCATTCGTGTGATGCCAGGTTGTTATATCACGGGGCAGGCAGCAGGCGTTGCAGCAGCACTTGCGTGTGACAGCGGTGAAACCAGAAAAGTGGATGTTGCTGTACTGCAGGGTAAATTAAAAGAAATTGGCGGATATTTACCGAACTACAAATAAAATCAGAAAAATGACGACAAAGGGGAAATCCTTTGTCGTCATTATATCTGATGCAAGAAATTTCTATGAGTTCCGTAAAATAATGCGCGAAACATTCTGTGAAATATCATAACAGATATCACAGGATGTTTTCATGCTGTTCATGACATCTGTTTTGACAAATAACGTAAGGGTGTTTTGAACGCCCGAATAGAGCTTTTTCAATTTTGTCTTAAATGCGGCATCAAATGCTATTTTTTCCGCTTCGATAGCAAAAAGAGAATCCCAAGTTTTCTTTTTGCCGCAGAACTCTTTGATAACCTGCAACGTTGTTTCTGCCAGTGTTTTACATTGATTGGAAAGCGAAAACAATTCCTCTGCTTTTTTAATATCATATACATACAACAGATTACAGGTGTGGCAATAACTTCGGATTAAGCCATCGGCGAGATGGGCAAGTAGCAGAATATCATCTCGCTCAATCGGTGCCAAAAATTCCGTGGTGAGTTTTGCCCTTAACTCGGTAATTAATTTTGACACATCTGCTTGAATGTTTGCGGTCGATTCACACCCTTTTTCAAATGTTCCGACTGAAATTGCATTGGAAAGAATTTTTACGGCTGAATATGCCTTTTCAAATAAGTCAATTAAGGTATCGGAATAATAGGATGTAACTTTTCCTGACAATAAAATCACCTCACAGCCCGTTATAGCATTGTATGAAAGAACCCCGCCACAAATACCGAATTTTCACTTATGATGCAAAAATGCCGATCAAAATGTTACTAATATGTAAACAATTTTCGATCTATTTGACTTATTCCTATAACTATGGTAAAATAATATTTTGTTAAAGTTAATAATATGAAAGCGAAGTTAAAATGCATGTTAAGAAATGATTTGAGAAATATCGCAATTGTTGCACACGTTGACCACGGTAAGACAACGCTTGTAGACGAAATGCTAAAACAAAGCGGCACATTCCGTGAAAACCAGGTTGTTGCGGATAGAGTAATGGACAACAACGATCTGGAACGTGAAAGAGGAATTACCATCCTTGCGAAGAACACATCGTTGTATTATAAAGATATTAAAATCAACGTTGTTGATACCCCCGGACATGCCGATTTCGGCGGAGAAGTTGAACGTGTGCTGAAAATGGTAAACGGCGTATTGCTTCTTGTTGACGCATTTGAAGGAACCATGCCACAGACAAGATTTGTTTTGCAAAAGGCACTGGATCTTGGACATAAGGTGGTCGTTGTCATCAATAAAATCGACCGTCCGGGTGCACGCATCAATGAAGTTATTGATGAAGTGCTTGAATTGCTCATTACACTCGATGCAAACGACGAACAATTGAACAGCCCTGTTGTGTTCTGTTCCGGTCGAAACGGAACCGCATCCCTTTCCCCGGAGGGAGAGGAACAGGATTTGGTTGCACTGTTTGAAACAATTGTCAGCCATATCCCCGCTCCCGATGTCGATGTTAACGGACCAACACAAATGCTTGTTTCCTCCATCGATTACAACGATTATATGGGTCGATTTGCAACAGGACGCATCGAAAGAGGAACACTGAAGAAAAATCAGGATCTCATTGTATGCAATTATGCAGGACTGCATGAACCATACCGTGCGAAGGCCGCTTCGCTGTTACAATTTGACGGCTTAAAGAGAATCAACGTGGACGAAGCACTGGCCGGTGACATCGTTATGCTTTCTGGAATTGAAAGTGTCACAATCGGGGATACCGTTTGCGATGTGAATACCCCCGAACCGTTGCCATTTGTCAGCATTTCCGAGCCTACCCTCGAAATGACATTTTCGGTGAACGATTCTCCGTTTTGCGGAAAAGAAGGAAAATTCTGTACGTCAAGACATTTGCGTGAGCGCTTGTTCCGCGAGCTGTTAAAAGACGTTTCGCTGCGTGTCAAAGAAACCGATACAACCGAAAGCTTTAAGATATCTGGAAGAGGCGAAATGCATCTTTCAATACTTATTGAAACCATGCGTCGTGAGGGATATGAATTTCAAGTCAGCGCACCGAAGGTGTTGTTGCGTGAAATTGATGGCGTTATTCATGAACCGCTTGAAGACGTTATCTGCGAAGTTCCACAGGATTACATGGGTTCTGTTATGGAAAAACTTGGCGCACGTAAGGCTGAAATTGTGGACATTTCACCGAAGGGCGACAGAATGAAATTGGAATTCCGTGTTCCCACAAGAGGCCTTTTCGGTTATAGAAACGAATTTCTTACCGATACAAGAGGTGAAGGAATCATCAGTTCTATTCTAAACGGATATACACCATATAAAGGCGATATTCCAAAACGTGTAACCGGATCACTTGTTGCATTTGAAACAGGCAAGGCAACCACCTACGGCATTTTCAATGCACAGGATCGCGGCAAAATGTTTATTCCATCCGGTATCGATGTATACGAAGGTATGATTGTCGGAGAATCTCCAAAAACCGATGACATCTGTGTCAATGTCTGCAAGAAAAAGCATATGACGGCAGTTCGTTCCACCGGTGCGGACGAAGCATTGCGTCTTGTCACTCCGATTATTTTCAGCTTGGAAGAAGCCATTGAATACATCAACGATGACGAACTGATTGAAATTACACCGAAATCCATTAGATTGCGCAAATCAATTTTAAACAATCAGATCAGAGCAAAGACCAGATCCAAAATATAATATTTAATAAAAAAACAAATGTCGGCAAAAGGATTATTAGTCCTTTTGCCGACTTTTTTTGACATAATAGTGAAAAGAATTGTTTTTGTTGACATAATATCGCATAAATGATTCATGAAAAATTCACGAAACATTTATAATTGAACGAGAGAAAGCTATTGCAAATGGGGAAGTATTATATTATAATAATACCAATGGAGCAAAAAGGATGAGAATGGAGCAAAAAGGATAGCAAGACCAAACTTTCTATGAAAAATGTAAGTTTGAGAACCCTTGTCTTTTTGATTTACATAATAATCCATTATATCGCACAACGAATCATTTGGCAATGGGTTGCCATAAAAAAAATAAAAGGAGGTCGAAAGAATGCTTGCCGGTGAATTTAAACATACCATTGATGCAAAAGGCAGAGTGTTTTTGCCAGCAAAGTTTCGGGACGACCTCGGTTCTAATATATTGATTGTAAAAGGGCTTGATAAATGCTTGGTTGCTTATTCGGAAGTTGAGTGGAAAAAGTTTGTTACAAGGCTTGATGCTTTGGGCGAAATGCAATCAAAGGAAATCAAACGGCATTTGATGAAAAGTTCGCTCCCCGTTGAACTCGATTCACAGGGGCGCATTTCTATCTCACAGGATCTTCGTGATTATGCGGGCATTGAAAAGGAAATTTCTTTTCTCGGCATGGACAGCTATGTTGAAATCTGGAATGGTGGCGAACTGGTAAAAGAAACCGACTCCTATGATGTCGATACCATGAAAGACATGCTGAAAAAAGCGGGTTTTTGACATGAATCAAACTAACAATGGTCACTATTCGGTTATGCTATCCGAAACGGTTGATGGATTAAACATCAAACCAAACGGAATTTATTTGGACTGTACGCTCGGTGGCGGCGGTCATTCGGAAGAAATATTAAAGCGACTTGGTACAGGCAGCGGAAAACTCATCTGCATTGACAGGGATTCTTATGCGCTTGAAAAAGCGGGGGAGCGCCTTGCACAATATGGTGATAAAAAGATTTTATGCAAAGGTAATTTTTCCGATGCAGCAGAGATTCTGCATGATCTCGGCATGGTGCAAATTGACGGTGTCACTGCCGATCTTGGCGTATCCTCTTTTCAACTCGATCAGGCGGAACGTGGGTTTTCCTACATGCAGGATGCACCGCTTGACATGCGCATGTCGCAAAACGAGGGGAAAAGCGCATATGACGTGGTGAACGGATATGACACAAGTGAGCTGAAGCGGATTATTGAACAATATGGCGAGGAACGGTTTGCTTCAAAAATCGCCTGGTTTATAGAAAAAGCACGTACCATAAAGCCGATTGGGTCTACGGTTGAATTGGCTGAAATTATAAAAAGTGCAATTCCCGCTAAAAACCGCAAAGACGGTCCCCATCCGGCAAAAAGGACGTTTCAAGCAATCCGAATCGAAGTGAACGGAGAGCTTGATGTCATTGACACCACCATAAAAAGCCTGTTTCCACTGCTTTCTTCCGGAGGGCGGATGTCATTTATCAGCTTTCATTCGCTTGAGGACAGAATCATCAAACACAGCTTTTTATATTTTACACAGGGGTGTACATGCCCCCGAGAATTTCCCGTTTGCATTTGTGGAAACAAACCAAAGGCAAAAATACTAACAAAAAAACCGATGCTTCCGAGCGAAGAAGAACTGGAACAAAACCCTCGCTCCAGAAGCGCAAAATTACGAATATTAGAAAAATTATAGTGGAATAAGGAGAAAAAAGACATGACAACTTATGCAGGTAGCCGTTCAAATCTTTTCATAAATACAAGAAGAGAACAATATAATAGTAATGTCGCAAAGGACATGTCGGACTTTTCCGTTTTCACCAAAAGAAAAGAACAAAAACAAGCGCAAGTAGCACCGCAGGTAAGAACATCATCGAACAACAACAAAACTGTGTCGAAAAACACCGTTGTTCAAAAAGCAACAGGAAACAACGCTGTGAGAAATCCATCTGTCAAAAACACATCAGTGCAAAACACTGTTGCGAAAAGCACCGTTGTGAAAAATACTGCTGTGAAAGGAGCTGCTATCAAAAGCAACACCGCGAAAAACACAGCTGTTAGAAGTTCTGCAGTGAAAAAAACTGCCGTAACACAGACAGCACATACATCGGTCAAAAAAATCGATACCACTACACGCAGAACTGTACAAAGTAATGTGGCGAAAAAGAAAGCAGCGGCAATTGCGGGCAAAAGACCTGTGAGAAAAAATGTCAGTGTGAAGGCAAATACAATTACAGTCGCTGATGTCATCAGAGCAGTAAGGGAAAACAATGCCGAAAAACCGAAAGTAAAGGTAATTACAAAGGTCGCAACCGAAAAAAGACCGTTCCCTGCTACCTTTGTTGCTTATTCCATTGTTTTCACCATTCTTTTTATGTTTTTGTTGATTAGTTTCAGCCAGATCAATGAATATACAATTAAAATCAATCATATAAAAAACAACATCAGCGAGCAACAAAAAGAACAGACAAGGTTGAAACTACTGATTGACAGTAGGGACGATCTTCGCTATATTGAAGAAGAAGCAACCCAAAAGCTCGGAATGGTAAAATCCGATAAACTGACTAAACAATATGTCAATATTGCCGGAAAAGACAAACTCGAAGTGACGGAAGTAAAAAGAGTTCGATGGATATGGGAGTAGTCATGTCTGGTGTCGCAGAGCTTTTTGAAGCATTTCTCGGCAACTGACAAGTTGTGAAGGAGATTTTGTTTCGTGAATAAAATAGCAAAAAACCAATCAATATCAGAATTCTGTTGGTTCTACTCGTCTTTTTTATTGCCGCAATTATTTTGGTTCGACAGTTGATAATGCTTCAACTTATCGATTATAAAAATACCAGGACAAAGCATTTGAACAATACACCACAGAAATGACAATAAGCCCGAAAAGGGGACTATTTACGACCGTAACATGAAAGCTCTTGCTGTTAGTGCTACGGTTGAAACTGTATATATATCCCCTTATGAAATTGAAAAAGGCAAAGAAGCAATCGTCGCACAGAAGCTTTCGGAAATACTCAGTGTGGATGCACAGAGTATCACGGATAAAATACAGAAAAAGAAAAGCAAATATCAGGTTATTAAAAAGCAGGTGGAAAGAGAAACCGCCGATAAGGTCCGTCAGTTTATCAATGACGAAGATATCAAAGGAATTCATCTGGAAGAAACCACAAAACGGTATTATCCCGATGGACATCTGGCATCGCATATCATCGGTTTTACCAATTATGACAATGCAGGCGTGTATGGTATTGAATCCTTTTATGAGAATTATTTAAAGGGAACAGCCGGCAAAATCGTAACAGCGCAGAACGGAAAAGGCGAAGATATGCCTTTTAAATATGAAAGCTATATCGGGGCAAAAAATGGAACAAATGTAGTACTGACCATCGATTGGTCGGTTCAGTATTTTTTGGAAAAGGCACTTGAAACCGCCCTCAAAGATACCCAAGCAAGAAACCGTGTTCTCGGCATTGTTTATGATGTCAAAACAGGCGAAGTGCTTGCCATGTCCACAAAACCCGATTATGATTTAAATGATCCTTATACATTGGATGACATTTCACAAGCAAAATTGGATAAGTTCAAAGGCACAGAGGAAGAAAAATCGACTTATCGCAAGCAACTATTGGAACAACTTTGGAAAAACAAGGTCATCACTGAACCATATGAACCCGGTTCTACCTTCAAAATCATTACCTCCGCAATCGCATTGGAGGAAAAGAAGGTTACCTTAAACGATACGTTTGTCTGTACCGGCTCTATGCGGGTCGGAGGTCAGGTCATTCACTGCCATCAGAGAAGGGGACATGGCACCGAAACCTTTGTGCAGGGCTTGCAGAATTCCTGTAACCCGGTTTTCATGACACTTGCGGCACGCATTGGAAAAAACATGTTTTATAAATATTTTGAATCGTTCGGATGTATGGAAAAAACGGGAATTGATCTTCCCGGTGAGGTTTCAAGTATCTATCATACCGATATCAATCAATTCAATGATGTTGAACTGGCAGTATATGCGTTCGGTCAAACCTTTAAAATTACACCGTTACAATATATTGCTTCCGCATCCTCCGTTGCGAATGGTGGCAAATTGATGAGACCACATATCGTGAAATCCCTCGTCGACGATGATGGAAATGTCATCAAAAACTTTGAACCAGAGGAAGTAAGACAGGTTGTGTCGGCAGAGGCCGGAAAAACAATCATGAAAATTCTTGCGGATGGAATTAATCTTGGTTCCACAAAAAATGCCTATGTAAAAGGGTATAGCATTGCAGCTAAAACTGGTACCTCTCAAAAACGTGACACCGTCAACCCCGAAACAGGGGAGAAGGATTTATATATTGGCTCCTGTGTGGCGTTCGCACCCGCAAACGATCCGCAGATTGCCTGTATTGTGGCAATCGATGAACCGAGGGGCGAATATTACGGCGGAACCATTGCGGCACCGGTTGTGGCGCAGGTTATGTCTGATACCCTTCCATACTTAAATGTGGAACCATCGCTTACCGAAGCGGAACTTGCCACTTTGGACGTTCCGGTTGAAGATTACCGTGGCATGAGCTTAAATGATGCAAAAGCGGCAATTGCGAAAAAGGGCTTTTCCTATAAAATAATCGGCAACGGCGAGGTTGTGAACGAACAACTGCCACGATTTGGCTCCTCAATTAAAAGCGACGGTATTGTTATTTTATATACCGGAAACGAAGTTCCCTCCAGATCGGTTACCGTTCCCGATTTAAAGAACAACAGCGCATCGGAAGTAAACCGCATTTTGATTAATTTGGGGTTGAACGTACAATTTGACGGCTCATACCGTGAGGATGTTTCTGGTGCAGTGGCGGTGAAACAAACACCTGCAGCGGGAGAAAAAGTGGAACCGGGCACCGTTATTTCGGTTGAATTCCGACATCTTGACGGGTTATTGGATTAAAATTACGCACAAGGAGGATTTCGTTTTGAATTCCAGCTCATATCTGTTGGTCAGCATTGTCACATCTTTTGTCGTCACAGCGTTGCTCGGACGGTTTTTTATCCCCGTCTTGAAAAGTATAAAAATGGGACAGAAAATATTGGACATCGGTCCCCGCTGGCATAAATCAAAGGAAGGTACGCCTACAATGGGCGGGCTGTTTTTCATCGGTGGATTCTTTGCGGTCATTCTCACCCTTGGCATCATTTCAACCTTTACCGAAGGAATGGAACTGTTTATTCATGTCGCATTCATCCTGTTTTCCGGATTGATTGGGTTTTTGGATGATTATGTAAAATTCATCAAAAAGCAAAACAAAGGATTGAATGCAAAGCAAAAGCTTCTATTTCAGTTTGCTTCGGCAGCTGCGTATTTGGTGTCTCTTTCGATTGCGGGCAAATTGACGACTTCGGTTTTGATTCCGTTTACCTCCTATCGTTTGGAACTTGGAATTCTCTTTTACCTGTTTGCACTGGTTGGCATTGTTTTTACGGTAAACAGTGTGAATTTGACCGACGGGATCGATGGGCTTGCCTCAAGTGTTACGCTTATTGTTGCGATCTTCTTTTCGGTGTTATCTTATAAAACGCAAAATCAAGGCGCACTTTTGGTTAGCGGAGCCATTATTGGTGGCTGTCTTGGATTTTTGGTTTACAACTTTCATCCCGCGCGGGTGTTCATGGGCGATACCGGTTCACTGTTTCTCGGTGGATTTGTAAGTGCACTTGCGTTTTGGCTTGATACCCCGATACTTTTGCTGTTTGTGGGAATCATATATTATATTGAATCGGTCTCGGTGATCATTCAAGTGATTTCCTATAAAACAACCGGTAAAAGAGTGTTTAAAATGACACCGATTCATCACCATTTCGAGATGAGCGGCTGGGGTGAAGTGAAAATCGTTTTTGTCTTTTCTGCCATTACCGCTATCTTTTGTACACTCGGTTGTTATGCTTTTTTAGGCAACATTTAATCACATAAGAAAGGATGCTTGTTCTTTTCGGAACAAAATCTGGTACGATAAATTGAACAGACCAAATCATATCGGTACGGATATCCCGTTGAAAAAAAGCAGCGGAAAACCAAAGGTGAAACCGCAAAAGAACGAGAAAACCGTTGTCCGTTTTATATCCGGGCTTGACCGCCAGTTTTTGACGGCTGTTATTCTTTTACTTTGCATTGGAACCATTACTGTTTTCAGTGCAAGTTATGCCAACGCAGCAGAATATAAGGGCGACAGTTATTATTATGCAAAACGTCAGATATTATGGGCATTGCTTGGTATTATTACCATGACATCGGTTGCAAAACTCTTTGATTATAGAATCATTCAGAGATTCACCAAGGTTATTTTTGCCGTTGCACTGTTTTTAATGGTCGCCGTATTATTTATCGGACAGTCGGGCGGAGGCGCACAGAGATGGATTTATATCGGACCGATTTCGGTTCAGCCATCGGAAATTATGAAATTTGCCGTGGTGCTGTTGTTTGCCGATTATATCCCAAAATACAGCGATAAGATAACCGCCAAATTTTCGCTCTACAATTTTCTCAAATACGTCATTCCCGTTTGCGGAATTTTGCTCTGTGGTGTCAGCTTTTTCTTTCTCCCGTTTCTTAAGAAGAATATTGTTGTCGCCGGTGTTTTGTTTTTAATTGCGGCGGGCATTGCGGGGTATTATGTCCTTGTCAACCGTTGCATGCAAAAAGCACCGGACTTTTATTACGGCATAGCGCCCTATGTGATTGTCCTTGGGGTTGTGGGTGTATTAATGTATTTACAGCCGCATATATCCGGGCTTGTTATCATCGCCGCTATTATCTTTTTTATGATGTTGCTCGGTGGAACAAACTGGGCGTATCTTGGCACGGGTGCTGTTGGGGGCGTTTTAGGCATTCTTTTTCTTGCTACAACGCTTTCGCATTCCTCGACGAGATTGAAAATATGGAAAAATCCGTTCGCATATCTGCAAGGAGATGGTTGGCAACCTGCACAATCGCTGTTTGCCATCGGCTCCGGCGGATTTTGGGGAGTTGGTTTCGGCAACAGCCGTCAAAAGCATTTGTATCTTCCCGAACCACAGAACGATTATATCTTCTCTATTTGGTGTGAAGAAATGGGATTTATTGGCGCATTAATTGTCATAAGCATTTTTGTTTATTTCATTTATCGTGGCGTTGTTATTTCACTTCGTGCACCGGATAAATTCAGTTCCCTGCTTGTTATGGGAATTGTTTCACACGTTGGTCTTCAGGTAATGCTAAATATTGCGGTTGTAACCAATACGCTTCCCAGTACCGGAATCGCACTTCCGTTTTTCAGCTACGGAGGTTCATCACTTTTGATCTTAATGGCTGAAATGGGTGTAGTGTTATCGGTTTCGAGGTTTTCCTCGAATGAGAAGAATTAGAAAGGAATCTTACGGATATGAGAGTATTGTTAAGCGGCGGTGGTACAGGTGGACATATTAATCCTGCGCTTGCAATCGGCGGCAAAATAAAAGAGATGGATCCCGATGCAGTGATTGAATATGTGGGTACAAAAAGAGGAATGGAAACGTCGCTT
>Ga0183099_1002044_pt1 | contig 10791 bp, 17 predicted proteins | sample Biomet1_FD_127788 | JGI IMG/M metagenome (GOLD analysis project Ga0183099, IMG submission 127788) | Microbial communities from bioreactor (seeded with anoxic lake sediment) at LBNL, California, USA - Biofuel metagenome 1 | ecosystem: Engineered > Bioreactor > Anaerobic > Unclassified ... | reverse complement strand
AGCTGCTCTCTCCTTCTGAATTATATTGTAATTTTACCAATCAGCACCTTGCCCGGGGAATCCTATAAGCTAACCATCTAAAAAAACTTCCTACATTTTTATAAGAAACTATATTGCACAATAATTCTGTCAGCTTTCCAAACTTCCTATAAAAGAAATTAAATGCCAGGAATGGAATCCACTGCTTTCTACATTTTGGCAGTCTTTTCATTATATTTTTAAAGGTGTACACTTCTTTATATATCCATAGATAGCCATTATATAATTCTTCTGATGTCATATTCTTAGGTTTATATACCACATGCGCAGTGTTATAATTTGACAAATTATAATCTACAATTCTATTTTCCTCTAATAATGATGAGTATAACTTTGTACCAGGATATGGGGTAAGGATATGTGAGGTTACCGTTTCTATCTTATTTTTAACTATCCATTCTAATGTACTCTTAAATACTGAAGTCTCATCTTCATCTAATCCGAAAACAAAACTTGCATTTATCATTATTCCCCTTTTATGAATTTCATCTACAAGCTTCTCATATCTGTTTACACTGTTTTGCACTTTGTGGACACTTTCTAATGCCTTACTGTTTATACTTTCAAAACCTATAAATAGACTTTGACAGCCGGATACCTTCATTTCATCTAATAATTCAGGCATGTCCACTATATTAGAAGTAACCGCTGCATTCCATTTTAAATTAAGAGGCTTTATTTTCTCTAATAATTTTTTCGTCCATTTGGGGTTTCCAATAAAATTATCATCAATAAACATTATATGTCTTGTTTTTAATGTTTTTATATCTTTAATTACATCCTCTATAGGTCTATTAATATAAGTTTTAAGTACATTTTTGCAGCTGTTATAGCAGAAATCACATTGAAAAGGACATCCCCTGCTTGTACTAATTACATTAGTATATAAATACTTTTTATTATCAATAATGTAATAGTCAGGTGATACTATTTCTTTCCCAGCAATAGTATCATATCATAATATATCTTCTTAAGTGAATTATTTTCTTTATCTTTAAGGATTTTTGTCCAAACTCTCTCAGCCATTCCCACACATATTGCATCAAAACTATTAAGAGCACCCTCTGGATCAGCTGTAATATGGATACCTCCTGCAATTACTTTAACACCACGATTTTGGAACTCCTTTGATATTTCCACCGCTCTATTCATCACATCTACAGTCACAGTTATTGCTGCCAGATCTACAGGTTCATCGAAATCAATCTTTTCAACATTTTCATTCTCAATAATAACTTCATGCTCTTTCGGTGTAAGATTTGCTATTGTCAGTAATGCTAATGAAGGAGACAGTCTTGTTTTTAACTGTGTATCCATAGGTCTTGGCAACATTTTCGGCTGAATTAGCTTAATCTTCATGGGTGCCACCCAGTTCACATTTCACTTTTCCCATTGTATCATTTCTGTATTCTAAAATATCACCTGGCTGGCATTCCAAAGCTTTACATATTGCCTCTAAAGTTGAAAATCTAATAGCTTTTGCCTTTCCGTTCTTTAATATAGAGAGGTTTGCCATGGTTATTCCAACTTTTTCTGTAAGCTCTGTTACACTCATTTTCCTTTTAGCCAGCATCACATCAATATTAATTATAATAGCCATTTTATCACCTCATACCGTTAAATCATTTTCTGATTTTATATCTATGGCTTCTTGTAAAAGCTTTTGAAGAACAGCAGCAAAAACTGCAATCACAATTGATGCAAAAATAATGATAATTGGGAATCCTATGAGCCCTGGGGCGTCGTCTGCGTCGGCTATGGGAAATAAAAGTGGTATGAGCCCTGCATATATAATGCTGATCGTGACTGCACAGTATTTTATATACTTTAAAGCCTTTACAGATGATTCTGAGAAAGCTTTGTTCTTGTCAATATAGGATAAAATTTTCAAAGCCTGATACAGAGCAAAGAAAACGTTATCGCTGTTGCATACACACCGATTAAAACGGGATAGGAGAAATAATTTACAAATGAAGGCAGCCAGAATATACATAGAGCAAGTACGATAATTCCAATAAACAAAACAGCTATCTTTAATAAAATTGTTGAACCTGGTTTCATAAAAAGCACCTCACTTTTGATTTCTATGTATAGGGTAACATATTTATTATCGATTATCAATAAATTTTTATTGATTTAATCTAGCTTAGAATTTTTAAAACCTGATACAGAGCATGGTGTTTTTTCACAGTTGCCCAGCTTAATGAATATAATAAAATTGTACAGAAAATAATTGGAGGATCAGATAAAATATGAATGTCACTCGTAATAAAGCACCTGAAAAAGACTTTGAACCAATGGATAATTGTGTTCCTCAAGAAACTAAGATAAAAGATGTTAAATTGGCTGCTGCTTATGTTCCCTTCCAAAAACTTTGTAGTTTATTCCATCCGCTGGATGCTCTTATGTATGGAACTATATTCCCAGAGCTCGTAAGTCCTTATGAGGGGAAGAGCAAGCACTATAAACTAACAAGGCAAGAGCAGAGGGGAGATAACTATGAAGAATAAAGTTGAAAAATTAGAATTGTTAAAACAAATCACTGCCTTAGATTTTTCCATTATTGATCTCCATTTATATCTTAATACCCATCCCATGGATAAATGTGCCCTTGAAAAATATAACGCTTTTGTAATGGAGTGCAAAATGCTGAAAGAAAGCTATGAGCGTTTTTATGGAATGCTGTCTATGGGCTCCATTAGCTATAAATACCCCTGGCAGTGGATAGATGAACCTTGGCCCTGGGAATATGAAGCCAATTTTAAGCTTTAATTAGTTGAGAGGAGAATAAGTTTATGTGGTTATATGAAGAAAAAATTAGAAGGTCCGGTAAGAATAAAAACACCTGATCCAAAGATGGCAAAGGTAATTATTACTCAGTACGGCGGGCCAGATGGAGAATTAGCTGCATCAATAAGATATTTGAGCCAGAAATTTTCTATGATTACACCTCAGGCTATAGCAACATGTAATGATATTGGTACAGAGGAATTAGGGCATCTGGAGATAGTTGGGGCAATAGTTCATCAATTATTACAGGGTGCCAGCATTGAAGAAATAAAGGCTACAGGACTAGACGCCTACTATGCTGACCATGATACAGCAATATATCCTGTAAGTGCTGCTGGTGTTCCCTTTTCAGCTGCATATATACAATCTAAAGGAGATCCTATTACTGACCTCCATGAAGATATGGCAGCAGAGCAAAAAGCAAGATCCACTTATGAGTATCTAATCACTTTAGCTGATGATCCGGATGTAATAGCGCCATTGAAATTCTTAAGAGAAAGAGAAGTTGTACATTTCCAAAGGTTTGGGGAATGTTTAAGGATTGTTCAGGATTATTTGGATGAACCTCATCTGTATGTAATGCCAAAGCCTGAATTTAAATGTAAATAGGAAAAGTTAATCCATTTTTGAATAAAAATAAAACGTCCATTTTGCAAGCATGGACGTTTATTTTTGGCCCGGCAGACTGTGCAAAAACTGCACCCCAGCGGTCAAAGCCATTCAAGGAATGGGGTTTTTATAACCTTTCTTAATAATGTCTTGATAGTTAGGAGGTAACTCATAACTTTTTATATGCTCAAATTTTTCGACTTTAACATCTCCTGAACCTCCAACGGTAAGAGTTATATAATCAAGCCCCACACCGATATGAGGTCCTGTATATGAATTAACTTGAAGCTTTAACTTAAAAAGAAATGAACGGTAGCCAAGTTGTCTTTCGGCACTTAATACATATACTGTATATGGAGCAGCCATTGGAGTATCTGTTAGATATTCTGAGTAGTATTTATCAACTTCCTTCTGAATATATGGCAAGAGTAATGATATGAAAATGTCTTGATATAACTCTTCTCTTGACTGCTCTGGCGGCTGATATGGTAAATCTGGTGGATATAAAGCATTAGCAGAAACAAGTGTTTTGAATGTAAACTGAAATCCTAATATCAAGACAATTAGCATTGAAATAAGTTTGCTATCCTTTTTCATTTTATCACCCTTTTCACTTATATTAGTATTATTATCTGCATTAATATTAAATTCTTACTGGAAAATTTGCATAATATTGAGGATAAATGCCAATAAAGAGCAGTATTGATGGTTTTAATATCTATATGTCATTATCTGAGCAACTTAAAATTCTGTGTATAAAGTTGGGTGTAAGTGTCTCCGAGCTGGGGCGTAAATCAGGTAAAAGTCCTCAGGCCTTCAGCCAGAAGATAAAAAGAGAGAGCTTTACCGTCCATGAATTAAAGCATATAGCAGAAGCAGCAGGCTGTAAATACGAGGGTACTTTTATCATGCCCAGTGGTGAAAAGGTCACCTATTAACCAGAAGGAGGAAGGTATCATATGAATATCTATTAAAAAATCGATCTTTATAAAGACACAATTGATAAACTGCGCCCCTTCCAGGGAAGACTGCTAAATGAGATTAAAAATTATTACCGTATCGGTCTTACATGGTCAAGTAATGCCATTGAAGGGAACACTCTCACTGAAAGTGAGACTAAAGTGCTGCTTGAGGATGGACTGACTATCGGTGGAAAGCCACTTCGGGATACCTTTGAGGCACTTGGTCATGCTGAGGCTTATGATTTTATGTTTACACTGCTTAATTGCAGCACAATTACCGAAACCGATGCATTAAAAATGCACTATATGTTCTACAGAGAGATTGACGCTGGAGTTGAAGGTAAATACCGCAGGGAACCGGTCATTATAACTATCTCCAAGTATTCAGCATGTCAGCCAGAGATGATACAATCTGAAATGGATCATCTCTTCCAGTGGATTTGTAAAGAACGAGATAAATACCATCCGGCAGAGTTTGCAGCACAGCTGCATAAACGTTTTGTATTCATACATCCATTTATCGATGGTAATGGGCGTATATCTCGTTTACTTATGAATACAGCACTGATACAGGATGGATATATGCTTGCTATTATCCCGCCAATTTTAAGGCATGAGTATATAGAGCTTCTGGAGAAGGCACATAATGATGACAGACCATTCATGGATTTTATAGCAGAACGTATATTGGAATCTCAAATGGTGATTTTGCGGCTGCTTCATGTTCCGTTTCCAAACATTAGATAATATTACAAAAGAGAGTTCACAATCAAAATGAAACTCTCTTTTGTATTTTCTGGAATATTCACTCTGATATCATCCCAGAAAATGGATGACGTCAGGAAGAGATTTTCTGGTTGCTGCTAGCTGAACACACCTTGTTTCTTCCTGTATGTTTAGCAGTATACAATGTCATATCTGCTATTTTTAAGAGGTTTTCTATTTCATTTGTATCTTCTGGATAATTGGCAGCTCCTATTGATACATTGATATTTATTTGAGTTTCATTAGAAAGTATGAATGGATGAGTTTCAACGCTGGAGCGAACGCGTTCAGCTATTTGTAATGCTAGAATCTTTGGGCAGTCTAGCAGTAATATAGTAAACTCTTCTCCTCCGTTTCGAGAGACTATATCAAAGCTCCTACAGTTCTTAATTAAAATCTTTCCTAACTCACGTAAAACGATATCACCTTCTGCATGTCCATATGTATCATTTACTATTTTAAAGAAATCAATATCAATCATTAATAAAGATAGTTTTTCATCTTTTTCCTTTGCTTTTTTCATAGTACCATCAAGCAGGCTGTCAAATTTTCTTAAATTATTTAAACCCGTAAGGAAATCCTTAGAGGAATCTTTTTTATATATTCTATATAATTCATTTGAATTTCTAACATAACATAACAAAGAGTATTCTAATACACTAAAAGAACTATTAACTATAAAAAATATAAAAAGTATTACTTGAAAATTATCTACATTATTTAAAAGAAAGGTTAACACAGATAATAATACGATTAGCATTGATAGAGTTTTGAAAAACCAATTTTTCCAATTTGATCTAACCTTATTATCGATTATATGAAAACATATTATATATAATATCATCTGAAATACTACCGAAATGGAAGATTCATTTATACCAAAGTATAATATACGATATAACACAATAATAATTCCTGTAACTATAGTAGGTATAGTCCCCCCCTATATAAGAAACCATCATCAATGCAAAATTCCGTAAATCTATTATTGTAGTAGTTCCATCAATTCTAATTGTATATACCATTAGTAAAATTCCAACAAACCCACCACTTATGCCTAATAATATTTTACCGTATATAGTATTAATATTATCCTTTGATACATCTTTTAAAATGTGACCCGCAACAAAAGTGACGGATATAAGTAACAATGCGTTTATAAATAAATCATTTATCATATGTTCATCCACCTTAGTCTGTTCTTGTCTTATATAGAATATCGTATTTAATTATTATTATCAATACAAATAAAGTAATTTTATTACAGCAGCTAACCTGCTAACTCTCTGGTACAAAGATATATACTAACCCATCAATTTCTACTTCTTCAACAGATAAACTCTCATTTGCTTCAGGTGCAATACCTATGACACCACCTTTATCTTCGATACAAAGAAGTAGGTGTCCTCCATCACGATTTAAAAAAGCACATACCATTCAAAAACATCTTTGTAGATTGTCAAGTAAAATTGACCCCCTTTTGCGTTTAAATTTGACCCCCCTACGGGTTAAATTTCGATCAGTTCAAAACAATCACGCTTTAAGTTCTTAGTATTAATTATCAATCTCCTTTCCTGAAGATTAATGGATACATATTTATTAAGCTCCATTAGTCTATCTTTTATGAGATCCTTAAGAAGGTCATCAAAACTTTGAGTGAGACTAAGCCCCGAAAGGGGCATTGAATCTTTAAGGGAATTTTCATTGCTTTTATAGCAATCTAATTCATCTATAGACATAAAATTGCTTTCAATAATGGCTTCGCCTTTGTGCTTGTATTGCCTTACCTTTGAATCAAAATAATAATCTGACTTATTACTGAGTCTTCGTCTCATCTGTTGAAAACTAAGGTTATACTTGTCTCTAGCTAGCGTTAGTGCTTCTTTTCTGCCTTTCTTGTTATATGTATTTATAAATTCTTCATAATCTATTTCTATAGCATCTTCCAATCATTAATCCTCCTCTATATGCCTATTTACTCTATAGCTGTCGCCTGTTATACTAATTACATGGGAATGATGTAGTAACCTATCAAGCACGGCGCTAGCCGCTAGCTCGCTGGTAAATATCTCATCCCATCTGTTAAAAGGTAGGTTTGTTGTCACTATGAGAGAGCTTTTTTCATATCTTTGTCGGATTAATTGAAAAAATATGCTCTCTTTTTCTTTATCCATCTTTAAGTAACCAATATCGTCTATTATTATCAAGTCTATTTTTGACAACTTAACAAATTTTTGTTTTAATGTTCCAGCTTGGATTGCATCGTATAAGTCATCAACTAGTTCGATAGCATTTACAAACAATACTGATTTGCCTTTTTCACAAGCTTTTAAGCCAATTGCAATTGCTAAATGGCTCTTTCCAACGCCTGGCGGCCCAATAAACACTAAGTTTTCATTCTTATCCATAAAGCTTAATGTAGCTAAATCAAGTATTTTTGTTCTATTTATACTATCTGGAAAATTAAAGTCAAAGTCTTCAATGCTCTTAATCCTGTCAAAACAGGCCTTTTTAATGTTCCTTTCAGCTAGTCTTCTTTTCTTACCTTCCTCTTCTATTTTAAGTAGTCTGTGCAAAAATTCTCTGTATCCTATATTTTTATCTATTGCAGTTTGTACTTCTTGATCATATTTTTCGTAGATATCAGGAAGCTTAAACTGCTTTAACAGACTTCTTATCTGAAGATTTAAATCGCTAGGTTTAGCTGTCATGATTATCTCCTTTACCATAGTAAGAAAGGTCTCTTACAAGTTCTTTTTCATTTTTCAAAGTATGCTTATTAGCGCTCTTCTCTTGCAGCGATAGCTGGGTTTTATCATGCTCAATTATCAATTCCAAGTATTTTTCTTTAATTACAGACTTTATATTATCAATTATTAAAATATTATTTTCTACACAATGATTAAGAATAATATCAAGGTCTTCGACGCTATACAAATCCTTTAACTTCAAAAATTCTCTAGCATGAAAGTGAGCTTGTTTAGTTACTTTTAATGCCAGTTCGTAGAATTTACTTCCGTGTTTAAAAGTATTCTCGAAAACACGTCTTATCTCCGGAATAGACCTAGGAATACTAGAAGAAATTGCAGCATAATCCGCAGGATCCTCACGCTTAGTATATTTTCCCTCAAGTAAGGGATAGCTCTTAATTAATGACAAATCTAAACCTAATATTTCTAGTCTATAGCCGTACACAGTTCTAACTTTCACCTTCTTATCAACATACTTAACAGGCACGCTATACCTATTAGTATCCACCATAACAAAAGAATCTGTGCTAACAGTTCTGACATCTAAATCTGATTCCATAATTAGTTTTTCTCTTAGACTTGTTAATAAGAGCTTTTCTTCTTCAAACATCTCATCCGGAACCCTACGTGTTGTCCCATGAGTCTTCGTGTTCCAGTTTCTCATGAAATGTTTAATCTCAAAGTTAAGACCTTCCATGCTGTTAAAACTGCCACCCTTAATGAACTGTTCCTCAATATATTGATTCGGCTTTTCTATCTTACCCTTAGTTCTAGGTCTTAGTGGGAGACATGCATTTAATTCAGTTTTTAGATATGTAACCAGTTTTAAAGCACCATCATTGAATACAACTTCTTCTCCTTTTTTATGGCTTAGAACCAGTGCCTTAGGATTATCAATTAGAAGCTCCTTTGTTACACCTCCAAGCTCAATGAATAGATCTTGTATCGCCTCATATATTGCTGCCGCATTCACGGATAGTGAGCAGACAGCTGCCTTCTTCCTGGAGTAGGATAAAATCATTGTAAAGCAATATATTTTAGTTCTTTTTAACCCTATATAAACTTCATATTCTCCCCAATCAAATTGTGCCTGGTCTCCTGGCGGAGTTTCAAATCTCTGAGAAGCCCTCTTACTTATCATTATCCTCTCATCATTTAAAGTTTCTAGAAATCTGTATACTGGATTGATTCCTCCTTTATAGCCTAGCTTGAGTAATTCGTTATAAATTCTTGTACCGTTATATGAATACTCTTTTTCAAGGTACCATTTTCTAATATCATCCTTGTATTCATTTACTTTAGTAGGCCGAATCTTTCTTGTATATTTAGGTTCCCCCTCCTTCTTTATTAAACTCTTAACTGTGTTTTTGGATATTTTTAGTTCTCTAGCTATCTGCTTAATTGGTACCCCCTTATTGTACATATTCTTAACCGTATGCCAGTCTCTCAAGTCCTTCACCTTCGTTTTATTCCCCCTTACGCATAACATTTAAGCTACACATAAAGGATAATATTTTAAAGTGGAGGGGTCAACTTTCAATGTAAAAGGGGGGTCAATATTAATTGTAAATCAACAATCTTTATTCAACTTATTCTTTTTAATATCAATTATTATTACAATTTAGAATGATACTAAAAGGATAACATATTTATTTAAGAAGTGACCTAATTTTAGATTAGCATAAACAACCATCATGTTCAGGATTATTAACATAAACCACAGGTATATACCTATATAGTACTTGTTATATAATAAAAGCCACCTGATAAGAGATACAATTCTCTTATCAAGCGGCTGTCACTTATACAAAATGCTTTTAACTATTACAATTCCGGAGCAGCATTTTTTGTTAATTTAAGTTCAACATATGAAGTTATTAAGAACACAATTACTGCAGTTACTGAACCTGCTATGATTGCCAATATTCCAAAAGGTTCTTTAGCAGCCTGCCAGTATATGCCCATAACACTTCCTGCTATTATTGAAACAATTCCGGCATGCCTGGAAACCTTTTTCAATGAAATTCCAAGTATAAATGCAGCAAATGGTCCTGCAGCTCTCAGCATGAATGAGAAAAGGTTTAGAGAGATAATATTAATCTGGAACAAAGCAATGACTATTGCGCCTAAACCATTACTACATTACTGATTCTTGTTACTTTTATAACTTTGTATCTTCGATTTTGGATTTATATACTTTTGGAATAAGTCTTTTGTTATTATTGTGGAAGCACATAACATATCAGAATCTGCACTGGACATGGTAGATGCTATAATAGCTGCACAAACAATACCAGCAATCCAGCCTGGAGTATGTGCAAACACAACTGTGGATAATGCAGCGCTGCCATTTATATTTGGGAATGCAGCATATGCAATTATACCAATAATAGCCGGTATAAACGCAAATAGCCCCATAAACAATGCAGATAGTAATGTAGCATTCCTTCCTGTCTTTTCATCCTTAGCCGAATAAATTCTGGATACCATTTCTGGGCCTGACATAAATGTAATAAAGTATTGGCCTATCAGACTTATAATTAAGACAATTCCCATGCCATTCAGAGACATTTTTTGTGCAGGTACTTTTTGCATTATAGCTGTCCATCCGCCTCCGCCTTTAATAATAAATGGTATTGCAATTAAAAGGCCTAAGAAAATAATTATCCATTGAAACAAATCCGTAAAGGCATCTGCCCATAAGCCGCCCATAATTGTATAAACTAGTGTAAATAGCCCTGCAATTATTATTGCAGCCTGAATATTTATTCCAACAAGAGATGATATAATGATTCCGGATGCCAACATCTGAGAAGCCGTCAGACAAAATAGAGATAAAATGTTTAATACTGATGTTATTATATGGCTGGAAGTTC
>Ga0183099_1002043_pt1 | contig 10796 bp, 11 predicted proteins | sample Biomet1_FD_127788 | JGI IMG/M metagenome (GOLD analysis project Ga0183099, IMG submission 127788) | Microbial communities from bioreactor (seeded with anoxic lake sediment) at LBNL, California, USA - Biofuel metagenome 1 | ecosystem: Engineered > Bioreactor > Anaerobic > Unclassified ... | reverse complement strand
TGGCGTGCGCGTTCGAATTAAAGAAAGCGATTTGCCAAGCGCTCTTAAGATTGTTGAAGAAATGGAAAGTGCTTGGGAGCAAGAACCCTGTAACCGAAAATTTAGCAACTCAACGGGTACTAATACCGAGAGTTAGCCGTTGGCGTGCGCGTTCGAATTAAAGAAAGCGATTTGCCAAGCGCTCTTAAGATTGTTGAAGAAATGGAAAGTGCTTGGGAGCAAGAACCTGTAACCGAAAATTTAGCAACTCAACGGGTACTAATACCGATTGATTTCTCTGATCAGGTGCCTAAAGTTACGGATTTTGGTTTTCACTTTGCGGATGTATTGGCCACCGAAGTCGTATTTTTATATGTTTATTTTAGTCCGGCCTTTACAATCTCGTCCAACAACGACATGAGCACTTACAGTATAAGTGACAGTGAGTTACTGCACCGAATTATCAGCACTGCGAATGTGGAGATAGAAGCATTGACAAAACAAATTCATGCCCGAATTGCGAAAGGAGAACTTCCAAATATCCCATTTAGTTTTGAAATGAAAGAAGGTGTGCCTGAAGATCAAATACTTGAATACTGTAAAAAAAATAATCCGGCTTTGGTTGTGATGGGAACACACGGAAGGAAGGTTTCCTCCGAATTAATTGGTAGTGTCACAGCAGAAGTCATGGAATCTTGCGTTTCTCCGGTCTTTGCTATTCCGGTATTAATGCCGATGAAGTCGCCGAATGACATTAAGCGGATAGCTTTTCTTACAAACTTTGACCAAAAGGATTTAATTGCTATTGATAGGGCAATTTCACTCTTTGCTTCGGAACAAGTAGAAATCTATTTCATACATGCGTCTGACAAGAACGTAACCTGGAGCGAGATAATGCTTGCTGGTATCAAGACCTATTTCTCGACTCATTATCCTCAACTTGCTATTAATTACGAATTGTTAAATGCTACTGATACGCCCGAATTGCTTAATGATTACATGGAAAAGCACCAAATCAACGTGTTAGCTTTTAATTCGCGTCGAAGAAATCTATTTGCCCGACTTTTTAGTCCGGGTTTAGCATACAAAATGGTGCTGCATTCAGACACTCCATTATTTGTAACACATGTATAGACAAATAAAGAGACTCGAATTTACCGGGTTTTTTTTTATATAAGAACGGGTTTAATATGTCTCTAATATACAGTACTTGTTTAATACCAAAAGTCGGTATAAATTGGTAAGTGATCAGAAAAACCGCCTTTGTATTTTAGGCCTGCATAAGTTCTGAAAGGCTGTTTTCCTAAGTAAGTATTATCAATCTCCTGTAAAAAATCAGCATCAAAAATGTGTGCATTACTTTGGCTGGTGCAGATCGAATTTAGTGGATTCAATAAGTTCCCGGATACAATCATTTGGTCCAATGCTCCCCAATTTCCTAGATGCTTGTTTGATCCTTTGTCTGCGCGATGCAGTTTGTACATTAAATTGTACAAACAATTCGTTGCAATTGGATTAATTAATGGTTTGGCTTTTAATGTACTTACCATACTTTCATTTGTTGGAAAATCATTAAAGTCACCCATGATTACAATGTTAGCATGAGAGTTAACTAGAAATAAACTATCAACTTTAGCCCGTAATTTGGAAGCTACAAATAATCTTTTGCCTTCCGATTCCATTTCGCCACCCAACCGTGATGGAAAATGGCAGACAAAAATATGCAAAGTGTCTCCCGACGGAATTATGCCGCTTGCAAATAAAATATCTCGTGTTCTATTCTCTTGATTTTTTGCGTGCTGAATGTGAATAGCTTCGTTGTGAATGGGTTTAAATAATTTTGGTTGATATAATAATGCTACATCAATACCTCTTGGGTCAGGAGATTCGTGATGTAGAAATTTATATTTGAGATTCTTTAACCCTGAATAATGAGTTAAGTCGAATAGGCATTTCTCGCTTTCAACTTCGCATAATCCAACCAAAGCCGGAGCCTTCCAACCACCAATGGCTGAAATTACTTTTGCAATATTGGCTTGTTTATTCTGATACTTTGTATAATTCCAGGCCCGCACACCGGTAGGCAGGAATTCATTGTCGTTGGTCGTTGAATCGTCTACGCAGTCAAAAAGTTCTCGACATTATAACACATGATTTAAAATTCAGCTTTTCTTGCTTTTGGGCAAATAAGGAAAGTGTGAGAACTAAAACAACTGGTAGAACAATTAATTTTCTCATGAACAAAGTTATTTAGTTGGTTGCCATTCGTAAGCTCCGGCGTCTGGTGCTCCGTCATTTATACGGCTATTCCCGTTCAAGTCAACTGGAAATTGAGCTGCTACTGTTGGATCGGCTAATCCACGGGCAGGTGATATGGAATCGGGCATGAAATTGAAATAGGTGTTTTTCTCATAGTCATAACGAATACTCTTGAAAACAATATCGCTATTTTTATACCAGCGTATGTTTGTAAATTGAGGTAAACTTAAAGAATCGGATTTTCGAATATAACAGTGATCAAAAATTCCGTTGTATAGATTCGGATAACGTGTTACCAGACTAAATTCATTTGCTTCATTTCCTGTTATTATACAGTTTCGAAAAACTGATTCCATAGGGGCTGTCCGATTGAGATTCATTATCATTACAGATGGTTTACCGTCGCGAGAAGTAGGTTGTACACTGCTGTTGTCAAAATAATTAGCAATAGTACATTGAATAAAACTGTGTTTACCTCCACTTAGATAAACGCTATTGCTGCTTGTGTTTGAAATCTCCGTGTTAGCTACCTGAACATTTCCATTTTGAATAAATAATCCATATATCAGGAGGTTGTGAATCCGACAATCAGTAATTTCTAAATTTGGTAATACGTTTCTATCTTCATTCGAAAAATAAATCCCAACATAGCCACTATTCATGTTCACATGCCTTAAAATATGATTTCCTCCTTTCCACAATAAATACAACCCACCCCATTGTCCAGCTACATTATTGTACGGGAATGGCGTCGAAAATTGCAAGTTGTCAAGCCGGTCACCTCTCATATTAATTGGCTCATAGAATGTTCCTTCGGCCTTCAAATTCCCGTAAACAATCATATTTGCGTTGTTGTGAAAGTAAAACTTGCAACCAGCTTTAATCGTTAAAGTCTTAGCTGTATCAACAGTAAGATTGCCATAGATTAGATATGGCTTTTCTGCAGTCAGGGTTGTGTCATTCAGAATGTTCTTGTTTCTGAATATCTTTACATTCTGTCCATAAGCCTGAAATTTCACACTTTGATTTACGCCATTTGTCTGCAACACCAAGGAATCTTGTATAAATACCGGCGAATTTGAATCATTGGGATCAACCGTTACTGATACAAAAACGTACATGCTATCCTTGGCACTGATTTCTAAGTCTTCAAATTGATTATTTGCGTTTAAACTCCCATCAACATTGATCTTGAAAGAGGATTCTTTCCCTCCGGCAATACCCAGATGACTTATTTTTAGAGCCACATTGTTGCGATTGTAAATCATTATTTTGGATGTTGTACTACCTACGGTTGCAAAAACGGTATCAAAAGTCAGTGTGTTGGTGGAAAAAGTTAATTTGTATTTCGGATTTGTGGAAAAAATTTCGTCATTGCATCCGGTTAATCCAAAGAAAATTAATATCGAAAACAATCCGATAAATATTAAATGATATTTCTTCAGTTTAGAGACCATACAAAGTGTGAAAGAGTTTATTGTGTTAACGCTTTTGTAGCTGATTTATTTTTCGCAAATTTACTTTAAAAGATGGTTCTATAACAATAATAGTTTATATTTGTAATCACAAATACAAATATAATCAAAAATGGCTAGCCGTAGAAAATTAAAGAAAACTATTAAATTTGTTTCATCTGAGTTAATTACTGATATTTACTTTCGATGTTTAGTGTCGAAAAATATTGAAGACCAAAAAGTTGATAGTCTAGTGGTTAACGTTGTGGAGCTCAATCGTGAATATCTTTTGCGTGTAAATTGCCCAGATGGTAAAGATAATCCAAAACTGGTGAAAAATTATTTCCGCAAATTGTTTGCTGACTGGCAAATAGCAATGGAAAAACTGATTAAAGAAATTGAAGCTTTATAACTAAATAAAAAGAAACAACCGCAATTCGATTGTTTCTTTTTTATTTTGCCGAAATACCCTACTCAAAATTAAAAGTCAAAGTAAGCATTCGCGAAGTCAGTTTTGATATTGCCGTTGAAAATCGTTTTTTATCAGCTGAAATTTGACCTGCATTTCTCTCATCGAGTGGCGTGAACATATTATTAAAACCAATCGAGTATTTTAGTTCAGGGCAAAGCTTAAAGAATGAAAAGTAAATGTCACACCCCACTCCAAACTCTGTAAAAAAATCAATGGGTCTTAATAGAACCGGATTCTCAGAATTTCTTGCTAAATCGATTGAAGCACCTCCACCCCAAATCAAATAAGGTCTGTAATTTCCTTTTCGTTCGGAGCTGTATTTTAAATAAATAGGCAGGCTGATTGGAATTGAGGATATTGTTACCGAATCGCCTCCTTTTTTTGGAGTATAATATAATTGTCGCTCTCCAAAATGTAAAGTTGGAGTGAATCGTAAATTTAAATATCTATTTAATCTTAAGTCACTTATTATTCCTACTGAAAATCCGGGTTTTAAGGTCGACACTCTCGCATTTACGGTGTCGGAAGTTGTCTTAACTCCGAAACTCATAGTGTTTATTCCCAAAGAAAAACCGAAGTGAAGTAACTTTTGGTCAACGTAAGGAAGATTGCCATCGGCCCAGCAACTAGAGCCTAATCCAAATATAAAAAAGGTGAGTAGAACGCATTTCTTAAGTTTATAGATGAACATATTTTGATACTTTGTTTAAAATACAAACGTAACTAATTGTATCTTATTGTACAATACCACGGTTTAATAATATTCATTGTTTTGAGAAAGCATCCGATAAAGTGCTTAGATGTGATCTCAAAATGTGTTCATAATATCCTTTAATGTCCTGTTTTATAGCCTAAACTAAGCCGCCAAACAGATAGAAAATCAAAGCTGCTAGTGCTGCGCTCACCGGAATAGTCAGGATCCAGGCTACCATTAAACTTCGTGTAACTCCCCAACGTACAGCTGAAAGTCGTTTTACAGCTCCCACACCAATGATTGAACCGGTAATTGTGTGGGTTGTACTTACCGGAATTTTTAGGATCTCAGTCAGATATAATGTAAGTGCACCCGCCGTTTCTGCAGCAACTCCTTCGAGTGGTGTAACTTTGGTAATTCTTGAACCCATGGTTTTGATTATTCTCCAGCCTCCGGACATTGTCCCAAGTGAAATGACGGTAAAGCAAGAAAATGCAACCCAATCGGGCATTTGTCCAATAGAATGAATTCCCATGTCGATACCATTCTTGGTGTATGCGGCATAAAGAGCCGCAGCTATTATTCCCATAACTTTCTGGGAATCATTCAATCCATGGCCGATGCTGAATAAACCGGATGAAACTAATTGAAGCTTTTTAAACCACGAATTTGCTTTGTAGGGATTTACTTTTTTGAATGTGTACAATATTAAAATTGTGATTAATGAAGATATAATCAGGCCAATAAACGGAGCTAATACAATGAATGATGCAATTTTTATGATTACATCGAACTTGATAGACTCAAATCCCATTGTTGTGTAACCGCTTTTTATAATGGTACTTGTGATTGCAGCACCGGCAAATCCTCCAATTAATGTGTGAGAAGAAGATGATGGTATTCCAAGCCACCATGTTGCAAGATTCCATATTATGGCAGCCACAATTCCGGAGAAAATGATAGGTAGGGTAATGAACTCTTCCAAAACGACTTTGGATACCGTGTTGGCAATCCCAAATTCACCTATGATGTATTTAGCAATAAAAAAAGCTACAAAATTAAAAAATGCAGCCCACAATACTGCTTTGAAAGGTGTTAGTACTTTGGTAGAAACAATTGTGGCAATGGAATTGGCAGCATCATGGAATCCGTTGATAAAATCAAAGATTAAAGCCAGTACTATAATGGTTATTAAGAGCGTCATTTTCGATTGAGTTTTTTAAAGGTTGATGTGCGTACTTAACAAGAATTTTTAAAGTGTTTTATTTGTAAGCTTTTGCAAGTTGGATTATAACCTGGAGCCAAACAAAAAGTAAACTGTCGCGGCTAACAAAGCACTAACAGGTATAGTTAATATCCATGCTATCATTAGATTTTGTGTAACTCCCCAACGAACAGCAGAAAGTCGTTTTACTGCTCCAACTCCAATAATAGAACCTGTGATTGTATGCGTAGTGCTTACAGGAATTTTTAAAACTTCAGTCAGATACAAAGTTAGCGCACCTGCAGTTTGTGCACAAAATCCTTCTACAGGAGTAATTTTGGTTATGTTGTTACCCATAGTTTTTATTATCTTCCAACCACCAGTCAAGGTTCCAAATGCAATGGCCGTAAAACAGCAAATTGGCACCCAGTCTTTTATTTTGTGAATGTCTGTCAGGTACATCCAATCAGGCACATTCGGATTCTTTGTTGAAAATGCTATCAAAGCTGCCGCAATAATTCCCATAACTTTTTGTGAATCATTTAAGCCATGTCCGATGCTGAGCAAAGCAGATGAAAAAAGCTGTAACCGCTTGAACCATTTGTCCGCTTTGTGGGGATGTGCTTTTTGCGCTACATACATAGTGGCAATCGTTATCAGGTTACCTGTCAGCATTCCAATAAGCGGTGCAAGAATAATAAATGAAGCTATGATGATAATTGTACTACCGTGGATTGAGTGAAATCCAGAAGCAGCGATTGCAGCACCGGCAAACCCACCTATCAGCGTATGTGATGAAGATGAAGGGATTCCAAGCCACCACGTAATTAGATTCCATGCAATTGCTGCTATTAAACCGGATATAACAATTGGAAGAGTTACGTAACCGGCTTCCACTGTTTTTGAAACGGTATCGGCAATCCCAAATTCGCCAATAATATACTTGGAAATAAAAAACGCTACAAAATTGAAAAATGCTGCCCATACAACCGCCTGAAAGGGTGTAAGCACTTTGGTGGAAACTACAGTGGCAATAGAGTTTGCAGCATCATGAAAACCGTTTATATAATCGAATATTAGAGCTAAAACTATAATGGTTATTAAGAGCGTCATTTATTTTTTCTTGAAGTTATTATGCGTACTTAACAATGATAGTTTTGATAATTTTACCAACGTATTCGGCTGCGTCGGTAGCTTTTTCAAGTTCATACATTATTTCTTTCTGCTTGATAATCTCCACTGCATCTTTTTGATTTTCAAACAAATCAATAAGGAAATGTTCATAAACATCATCTGCTTTGTTTTCAATATCATGCAATTCGGTACAATACTGTGTGATTCTTTTCCGATTTTTCTTCAGAATGTCCAGTTCTTCTACCGCCTGACCAATGCAAATGGCACCTTCTTTGATTAGATTTGCCATTTCAATAGCGCTTGCAGGAATTTGTTTTGGGTTGTAGAGTACAATTCTCTTAGCACAACTATTGATGTAATCAGTTACATCATCCAGTCTGTCTGCCAGGTGGTTAATGTCTTCTCTGTCGAAAGGAGTAATAAAAGTGGTGTTCAGATCGTCAAATATCTTGCCTGATAAAGCATCTCCTTTGCGTTCTTGTTCTTTAATCTTTTTGTAGTACTCAATTTGCTTTGTCGTGATCATAATTTTGAAGACATTCAATAATTAAATCGGAGGCAACCAATAAAACATCGGCCATATCTTTCAAAACCGGGAAGAATTTAGTTTCCTTTGGTGTGAACTTACTGAAAAAAGAATTATTCATGACAAAATGGATTTGTGAGAATTAATGAATTTAATTGTTTGTATTTTAGTTTGTTGATTGTTTCTTAGGTCGTAAAATTTGAGTTGCGCTTTTGCAAAACAAATATGGTGCAAATGTACAAAAAGACTCTTGAAGAATTCATATTTTCACGCAAATTTAATGGAAATGTAACATGGATTTAAGCAATTGAAATACAGTAAAGTAGACTCCTGTTCGATGAGATTTCTCTAATTAGTCACATTATAATAGAATATAAATGGTTAAATTCCGAATTTATCTTCTGTTATCAGAATCAAAAATACTCAAATTTTATTGAATTTTGAACTTTAACAGCGAAATTGCCAGGAAAAGTATTTTTTTAATCTGGAAAAAGTTATACTTTTGTATAACTAATTAGTACTAACAAAAAAATAATACGAAAATGGCTTACGTTATTTCAGAAGATTGTATTGCTTGCGGATCATGTATCAGTGAATGTCCAGTTGAAGCAATTTCAGAAGGTGATATCTATGTGATTGATGCCGATGTATGTACAGACTGTGGAACTTGTGCTGATGTTTGTCCTTCAGAAGCAATCAGTCCAGCATAATTTGGATTTTTAGAAAAAGAAAAGACCTGTTTGCTTTTGCGAACAGGTCTTTTTATTTGTGTTGATATGGACTATTTAGGGCTTGTATCCTGATTCTTCAAGCATTTTTTGATAATTATTCTCGTCCATTAGATTCTTCAGATTCACTTTTGGATTCTTGTTCATGTAGCTTTTTACAATTTGCCAGCCAATCCATGTGCCAAGTCTTCCTGGCGATTCCTGAGAAATGGGAGATGTAAACGGCGCTTCGTTCATATACTTGCGAATGAGCAATACGTCTGTTGAGAATAAATGTTTCTGATCGATAATGGCTGTCCAGATTTCTTTCTCATATTTTTTGCTCCATTCCCACTGTTCTGGAGTATAACTCATTAAATTTTCCGGCTTTTCATTGGGCATAAATACGGATAGCAAGTACATGACTTTACCCCTGAAGAGCATGTTGTCCAGCAACCGATATTCCGAACTGTTCATTACAAACATCCTGAAAAGAGTTGTCGAAACTAAATCGGTGGCAACGCATTCACGACGCATGTTGTTGAGCATATACTCGTAAGTGAAATCTTTGTAGGCGGGGTAATCTTTTCCCAGATACAAATCAGTTCCAAGTGCTATAAACTTGTCATTCATCATGATGGGTCGGTTGAATCCGGAAGCATAAAAGTAAATCTCGGGCAATTTCACTTCAGGGAAATAGAAGTGAATGTAAGTATATGCATCCGAAACTTGCTTCTCAATATCAGAGACATCGCCAAAAGTTTGCAGCGTTTTTTTATTGACGGGAACAAAAGTCTTATCAGTTAGAAATTGATGAAATAATTTATGAACTGCCGCTGTATCTGCAGCGACTGTGTCAAGAATGTTTGACGTAAAAACAGGCAAAAAATCAGGATATTTGGCGTATAGCGCCTTCAATCCGGACTCCATGTTTGTAGTGTCTATCGTTAGCAAATCCTTGTCGAATCTATGAATCTTCACTTCAACACGATTTTTGGTTGTGTCTATCTTGAATCGATTGCTATTGTTGCATGACACAAAAAGTATTATGATTCCCAAGAAGGAAATAATACGTGCATTCGTTTTTATCATTTTATTGAGTTTTAGAAAATCTATTACAAAAAAAGCGCAAATGCAAAATATATACATTTGCTATTGCGCTTTTATAAGTCATTAAAAATTATTTATTTTCGTTTTTGTATGTTTTTTTGTTGTTCACGTTGCATTTTTTCCAACCTATCCATGAAACCACTCTTTTTTGCTGGTTTTTTGCTATTGCGCTTGGCATGAAGCTCAGCTAATAATTTCTTTTCGTCTACTGTGGCACGTATTGCATAGGTTTGACCAATGGAAATAAGAGTCGAGATGAAGTAGTAATAACTTAATCCGGAAGCGTAGTTGTTGAACATAAACAAGAACATAAGCGGCATTAAATACATCATCCATTTCATCATAGCACCACCGGGCTGATCATTTGTAGCTGTATTAGCCATGTTGAGTTTAGTGAAAACAATATTGGTTGCTGTCATTAACAAACAGAATAAACTAACATGATTTCCAAAACCAAATGGAACCGTGAACGGCAATTTCATGATTGAGTCATACGCAGAAAGATCGGTTGCCCAAAGAAAACTTTGCTGGCGAAGCTCAATGGCTGCTGGGAAAAAGCTGAACATAGCAAACAGAATAGGCATTTGCAATAAAGTTGGCAAGCAACCACTCATTGGACTTACGCCTACTTTGCCATACAATTCCATGGTGGCTTTTTGACGCTCTGCGGCTTTGTCGGCCGGTATTCGTGCATTGATTTCATCAATTTCGGGTTTCAGCACCCGCATCTTTGCGCTTGAAATGTAAGATTTATAAGTCAGTGGAAATAAAACCAACTTGATTACTATTGTCATTAACAAAATAATCAGACCAAAATTACTGATAAAACCGCTAAAGAGGTTGAACATAGGGATGATGGCAAATCGGTTTACCCAACCAAAAATACCCCAACCAAGTGGAATCAGTTTGTTTAAGCGTAATTCAGAGTCGCCACTTGTGCCTTTATCGTAAGCGGAAAGAATTTTTATATTGATTTGGTCCGAAGAACCAACGGAAAGTAGTTGGTGTTTTCCCGGTTGGATCAAAAGGTACTGACATTTCAGCCGAATAAGATTTGAGGTAACCGGAATTTTCATTCTCCAACACGCTCTTTAAAGTTGCAGAATTTAAAGCATCGTTAGCAATTAAAATGCTGCTGAAAAACTGATCCTTGAATGCAACCCATTTAACTTTGTTCGATAGTTTCTTTTCGTCGTTCTTTCCTTCGCTAAGTTTTTCGACATCATCAGAAACAAATTTATATTGGATAGAAGAATA
>Ga0183099_1002042_pt1 | contig 10796 bp, 8 predicted proteins | sample Biomet1_FD_127788 | JGI IMG/M metagenome (GOLD analysis project Ga0183099, IMG submission 127788) | Microbial communities from bioreactor (seeded with anoxic lake sediment) at LBNL, California, USA - Biofuel metagenome 1 | ecosystem: Engineered > Bioreactor > Anaerobic > Unclassified ... | reverse complement strand
TATATTTAAGCTTTCAATAGAGCTTCTTATTTTTTCAGCCAGTTCCATAGCTCCGTATTTATCGGTATTAGGAAGAATTACTGCAAATTCTTCTCCACCATATCGAGCCACAGTATCTGTTTCTCTATGTATGGATTTTTTAACTGCTTGTGCAACTGATTTTAAACACTCATCTCCGCCTTGATGTCCATAAGAATCGTTGTATTTCTTAAAATAGTCAATATCCATGAGAATCATAGATAAAGGTAAGCCATTTCTTTTTAAATTGTAAAATTCTCTTCTTAAAATGTCATCAAAATATCTACGATTATTTATTCTAGTCAAGCCATCTGTAACAGAGTTCATTTGAGCATATTTTTTTTCAATTTCAAGTTGTTCTAATAAATCTTTAATTCTTTCTTCTGATTTTTTTTGCTCTGTAATTTCCAAAGATATTCCACATATTCCATTAATAACTTTATCTTTATTTCTTATAGGGAACTTATTGGATAAAAAATATCTCGTTTCGTTACTATCTTTTAAAATTTCCTCTTTCTCAAGAGCACTCTCTCCATTAAGGACGATATTATCAGCTTTTGCAACATTTTCAGCAACATCTTTTCCAAATAATTCTAGGTCAGTTTTTCCTATAACATTTTCGCTTTCCATTCCTATTAGGTTTTCCCATGTTCTATTTACTAGTTTATACTTGCCTTCAACATTTTTTGCATATATTAGAGCAGGATTATTTTCTATAATATCAGATAAAAAGTCCTCATTTTCTTCTAACTTTATTTCTAATTCTTTTCTTTCTGTAATATCTCTTAAAACACTAACTATATGGTCTTCTCCCATCATTTTAATAATATTACTAGAAATAAGGCACATTAAGTTTTCACCATTTTTTTTACTGACTTCTAACTCAATATTTTCGAGAATCTCTTTGTTTTTTACAAATTCTTCTCGAATCTCTTTATTTTTCCAAATATTTAGTTCAAGAGTGGTTTTTCCTAAAATTTCCTCTTTTAAATATCCTAATTTCTTTGTTAAAATATCGTTTGCCATTACTATTTTTCCGTCAACTTTTCTTGTAATCAATAAGATTTCAGGATTGGTATTAATTATCATCTCTAGATTTTTTTTATCTTCTAATATTTTAGCCGTTAATTTGAAATTGAGCATTAATACATAACAGAAAGTCAGCATTATACTAAATAACAGAAACTCAATACTTGTAAATTTATTTATAGAACTAGCGGTAAAAAGTCCTTTATCAGGATTAAGGAAATAAGTGATAGTTCTAAATGAATAAAACAATCCATGAGTAATCATTAATAGAAACAATAATTTAGATATTTTACTCTTAAAATCACAATTTTTATAAATAACAGTTGCTGTCATCAAAGACAAAATTGCAATAAATATTGAAAAATTAATGCTTCTTATTTGTAAATTATAATTTATTACAGAATAGTAAGCAGATATTAAAACAGCTATTCCTGTATAAATAAAGTGCCATTTTTTCAAACTATACTCTTTATAATATTTTACGGTTCCAATGTATATAGCTACTGCTGCTCCCAATGAGAAAAAGTTGTTGAGAATTATAGCAAAGTATCCTAAGAATGTAGTATTCCTAAAGTAACCAGTGATATAGCTGAACAGATAAAATAAACTGCTTAATGTCCACCAAAATAAGCTAGATTTCTCTTCCTTTTCTTTTATACTTGTATATTGTAAAAATAAAATAAGGCTTTCTATTCCAACAATAAAAGTTGAAAGCACTATAATAAAATACATATCTATATTCATGTTTTCCTCCTCTAGCATAGCTTGTTAAAACTATGCACATTTTTACTTATTAAAAAAAATTTCTTATTTTTTTCTACGTTTTGAAGATATTAGGATTAGTTTACATATTTATTTTAAGTTATTCTAACCATATACTAGTTTTATTTCTTCCTGAATTTTTTGATAGATACAGGGCTTTATCTGCTTTATCTATAATATCTTCTATAAATGTATCTGTTTTTTTCATCTGGTACAACCCTAGGCTAATTGTTATTTTTTCAATATGAGAAAATTTAAATGATTCGACTTTTTTTCTTAAATTTTCAGAAAGAATATAGGCTCCCCTAATATTTGTATCTGGAAGAAGACAAATAAATTCTTCACCACCCCATCTTGCAAAAATATCTGTTTTCCTTAAATTTTTTGATACTAAATTACAGAGTTCTATTAAAACAGTGTCTCCTATATTGTGTCCATAGTTGTCATTAATTTTTTTAAAAAAATCAATATCAAAGATTATAACAGTAAAAGTTGAGCTACTTCTTTCTACTCTGTTTAGTTCATAAGAAGCTATTTCCATGAAACGCACTCTATTAAATATTTTAGTTAGATAGTCTGTATTAGATAGAATTTTAAGTTTATTTTTATCTTTTATGTATATTAAACTTGAGATTATAGAAATAGTTATTATAAAAATAACAAGGATAAAAATGGAGAAATATTTATTAAAAATATTTCTGTATTGTTCAGGGCAAGACATACTAATCATATAAGCTACATGCTTATTATTAATATTTTTTATAGATAAAAACTGTGCCAAATAGTATTTACCTCCCATATTTTTTACAAAAGAAAAATTTTCTTTTGTTTGCAGTTTTTTTTCTATGTCAGTATTTTTAAAGAATTCTTCCAATTTTTTATCATTAAATATATGTGCTTTAGTAATAGATATTTCTTTTACTTCCTTATCAAAATAATATCCATTAAAAATAGGACTTTTTGTATAATTATTTATTTTGCCACTAAAAACAATTTTATTTATTACATCTCCATCAATAATAAAGAATAAATCAAATTCATTGTAAAGATCAGAAACTACTTCAACAAGAGTTTGCATGGAAATAGATACTTCAACAGAACCTACATAGTTTTTTTGATAAAATATTGGATACATAAATCTATATCCATTGTAGATTCTTCCTTCTTCAAAACCTTTTATGAACCTCTTTTCTTCTTTCAATCTCCTAATACTATCTCTTATAGATAAGAGATTATCACCAAAATTTTCAGGAGAATGAAATCTTAAAAATGAATCACCATTAGCCAAATGAAAATGAAGCTGCCTAAAATTATACTTTGTTATATTTTTATAATTATCTTTAAGCTGTAAATATAATTCTTGCCTTAACTTAGATTTTTCATTATCATTTCCAAAACTAGCTTTATACATTAAATAATTAATTTGTGGTTTATTAACGGTTTCTTCAAATATATATTTTGAAAAAACCTCATAGGTTGCCAAAATGGAATTTATCTTCGACGTAAAGCTTTCTAGCTCTGTTTCTAGATAAAGGTCTTGTTGCTTTGTGTTTTCTTTATATATAAGTACTCCTATATATATTCCTAAACCTATTAATAAAATAGCAAAAAAACCAAATATCTTGTAGGGATGTTCATTTATTTTTTTATTTATGTTCATAAAAATTCCACCTTTAAAAATTAATAAAATTTCAAAGTTATTTAGAATTATTAAGGAATTCTAATTCCATCCCAAAATGCTTCCCAGATTTTTTCAGTATAAAGTCGTGATACATCTCCATACACTAGAATTCCCTCCAAAATCCCCTGGATCATTGCTAGATAGAGTAATTCTGGTTCTTTATCTGATTTTTTAATTTCACCCTTTAGCATACCTTCTTCAAAAATACTCTTAATCTTTTTTAAGTTTGTTTCATTACGAAAAACTATAAGTTTCTTACACTTTTTTCTTAAATCTTCATTTTGTATTAAATATATATTATGCCAAAACTTAATTTTTTCTCTTGTATCAAAATAAGCAAAGATATGAAGATAGTACCCTTCTAGTATAGTTTTAGACTCTTCATTTTTTGATTTTTTAAAAAAAATTATTAAAGAATCATAGTAATTATTTATTTCTTTTTCAACAACCTTATAAATAATTTCATCCTTACTCGAAAAATGACTGTATAAGGAGGGGACTTTAATTTTTACACACTCTGCTATATCTGACATAGAAAGCATGTAACCTTTTTGTGAAAAAAGCCCTTTTACAATATCTAAAATTTCTTCTTTTTTATTAAAATACATTATAAACTCTCCTTTACTTGCTATCGATAGTTAGTTTTATTGTTTAAAAAAATTATATCTTCAAATTTATATACCAAAATATAAATTTATTCCTTTTAGATATTTAATTTTTCAATTCTTTTTCTTCGATTATACTTTTCTTTAAAAGTTCTAAAACAGAATTTAATTGAGTATTTATTACTTTATTTTTTAAACTTATCAGTTTAAAGTTCCTAAGAATCTTTAAATCCTCAATTTCATAGTATTCTAAAAGACCTGTTCTATACTCTTTAAGTATTGAAATTTTTGGAACAATAGAGTATCCAATATTGCTAATAACTAAGTTTTTAATTGCCTCGATACTATTTACTGTAGCAATGTTTTTTACAGAAATATTTTTATTGAAAAAAATGGAATCTAAAGTTTCTTTAGTACCACTACCATCTTCTCTGGAAACAAAATTTATTCCATTTAAATTAATCATTTCTATTTTTTTATTTTTAAAGAAATTATCTTTTTTTGAAGAAATTAATACTAATTCATCTTCAAAAAAAGGACTTACATTGATTTTTGAAGAATGAATACTCCCCTCAACTACAGCTATATCTAAAATTCCTTTTAATATTTTTTCTTCTATTTTTAAAGTATTATCTACAAAATATTTAATTTCAACATCTTTTAAATTTATTGTCTTACTTATGAAGTTATCAAGAAGATAGGTACCAATAGTTGCACTTGCGCCTAATTTTATTTGATAGACATTGTTTCCTTTCATAATCTCTTTGCTTTCTTCAAAATTTTTTATAATATTTTCAGCAATAGGCAATAATTTATACCCTGCATCGCTAACTGAAATTCTTTTTCCATCCCTATCAAATAGATTTACTTGATAAAATATTTCAAGTTCTTTTATTGCTTGGGAAACGGATGGTTGTGTCATAAATAGCTTTTTTGAAGCTTTTGTCATATTTCCTTCCTGACATACAGATAAGAAAATGTAAAGATGCCTTAAAGTCATAATTCACCTCTATATAGGTATTTACTTATATAATATATTAAAAATGACGATTTTACAAATTTAATTATTATCGATATGATATTTATAATCATAAGGAGGTTCTTATATGAAAAAAACATTACTGGGGCTCATTCTCTGCATAATAATAGCCTTTATAGGGAGCAAGATAGGAAGTCTCTATCCAATCATTGGAGTAGCTCCTTTTACTATTATTTTAGGAATGATTGCTTCAAATACATTTTTTAGTACAAATATATTTGAAAAAGGCATTACATTTTCCGAAAAAAAATTATTATCTTATTCAATAGTTTTTTTGGGAGGGACTATAAAATTTGATGCTATAAAAAGTTTAGGTTTTAATGGAGTATTGTATATTTTTTTCCAAATGATGAGCACTATTATTTTTGTTATCTCATTAGGTAAAATCTTAGGCTTTTCAAAAACTTTCCAGTCTTTAATGGCTAGTGGTAATGCTGTTTGTGGTTCCTCAGCCATAGGTGCTGTTTCTCCTGTAATATATGCTAAAAAAATTGAAAAGAGTATCGCTATTGTTATAGTAAACCTTACAGGAACTTTTTTGATGTTTATTTTAGTTCCTCTATCTAAACTTTTATTTTCATTTAATACAATAAAAGTTTCTGCATTTATAGGTGGAATACTACAATCTATGGGACAAGTAGTTGTAGCTGGTAGTTTAATAAATTCAGATATTCAAGAAACAGCAATAATTTTTAAGATTATCAGAATAATTTTTTTAATTTTTATAGTTATCATTTTTTCTAAAAGACATACTGAAGATAAATTAACAATAAAATCAGGTATTAATAATATTCCTTGGTATATTATTGGATTCTTTATTCTTTGTTTTTTATATTCTATAAAAATGATTCCAAATAATATTTCAAATATATTTAAAATAACTTCTAGCAAATTAGAACTTATTGCATTAGCTGGAATAGGCATGAGTATAAAGCTAGATATTTTAAAAGAACAGGGATTAAAAGCTTTAATATATGGTATTGCTATAGGATTTTTTCAGATTTTTAGTGCGTTTACTTTAATAAGTTTATTGTTTTGAGTAAAGGAAATTATATGGTATTACTATGTTTAAGTTCACAATTTTTTTAGGAAATGTTGGACAAAAATTATAAAAAACTTCTATAATATAACTAACTAATACTAGTTAATAAGATTCACTCTGGAGGAACTTTTTTGAAAAGACCTAGTAAAAAAAAAGATATAATAAATGCAGTAACAAAATTATTTGCTCAGAAAGGCTATATGATATCAATGTCTGAAATAGCTAATGAAGTTGGAATAAAAGTAGCCTCTATTTATACTCATTTTGAAGGTAAAGATGAAATTATTTACCTTTCTATAGAAGAAGAAATTAATAAATATTATGATTATTTAGATGACTTAATTATTTCCTTAGAAAGTAAATCTTGTAAAGAAGTTTTAGAAGGCTTATTAAAGGGAATCCTCAATAACTACAATTCAAGAGATAAAATAAAATATTGGAACAATATTTATTTGATAAACGGCAAAAATATATCTGATAAAACATTGGATTTAATTGATAAAAGAACAACACTTTATATTAGGAGTTTAAGACAAATATTTGAGAATGGAGTTAAAAACAATGAAATATCTGCTCCTGGTATTGATGGAACTTTATATCTGTATATGTCAATGATAGAGGGAATTTTAAAGGGTATTTTACTTCGTGATAATGTTTCAAGAGATTATGTACCTATCATCTGGGAAGCTTATTGGAATGGTATAAAAATCAAAGACTAGAATCTTTGTAAATCTCTTAAAATTATAGAGGAGCAATGTCATTAAGTAATAAAATACAAAGTTCTACCTCACCTTAGTCCTCTCCTAAAAACAGGAGAGGGAACTATCTAAGTTTTGTGTCCTTCTCTTAATTTTAAAAAGGTGTCGAAGGTGGATGAGGTTAAATAAACAACTTGTATTCTACTAAGAATCCCTGACTTAATGACATTGGGCAAAGAAACTCCTTTATTTAATTATTATTTTTTAAGAATGTTGTTAAATTTTCCTTTGATATTGGTTTAGAAATAAAGTATCCTTGTACATTTTCACAATTAAGTAATTTTAATAAGTTAATTGTTTCTTCATCTTCTACACCCTCAGCTATTACAAATTTATTCAAAATATGAGCTAGTTCAATAATATATTTCAGTAAATCTTGTTTACCTTTATCTTTTACTAGGAAGTCAACAAAACTTTTATCTATTTTAATTTCATTTACTGGAAGACTATTCAAGTATGACAATGAAGAATAACCTGTACCAAAATCATCAATTGATACTTTAATACCTCTAACTTTTAAAATTTTAAGAACTTTTGATACCTTGTCTATTCCTTTTATCAAATCAGTTTCTGTGATTTCCAGTTCAATTTTTTCGAATTCCACATTGTTTTTTTTCAATAAATTAAAAAGATTTAAGCTGAAATTATCATCTTCTAAATCTCTAGGACACACATTCACTGAAATTACCAAATCAATACCTTTACTTTTCCACTCTACCATATCCTCAATAACTGTTTTTAAAACCCAATTAGTTAGAAGTTTTATGCTATCAGTTTTTTCTAGAATTGGGATAAAATCATTTGGAGGAATTCTGCCCAACTCTCTATGATTCCACCTTACAAGTGCTTCAACTCCATAAATTTTATTTGTAGCTAAATTCAATTTTGGTTGATATTCCAAAAAAAACTCATTACTATTTATACTTTCTGCAATTTGAGAAACTAAATAAGTAGTTGTCATTTTTTTACTTAATTCATTATTATAAATGTGAAAATTAACCCCATTCTTTATGGAATAATCTACTGATTCATATGCATTTTTTATTATGTTTTTTTTGTCATCAATATTATTTCATAATTTAAAGAATAGGAATTGTATAGTTTTAAATCTGTACTTTCTTGAAATTTTTTAAAAAATTCTGAGATTTCTAGTAAAATAATATCACTATTTTTATGCCCAATGATATTAAAAATTTCATTTATATTTTCTATAAATAGAGCTACAAGTACAAAATTGTAATTTTTGTTTAATTTATCGATATCTTTATTCAAATAAGGCTTTTCTCTTGGATTTTAAGTAGAGTTTAGGGATAAGTTTCTTCAGTTTATCAAGTATATCAACCAATTTATAACTGTAGTGATGTAATTTTTCTAAATAATAACTTACATGATTAAAAACCTTTTTATCGCTTAAAATTACATTTTCAATCTCTAGTTCATCTTTTAATATCTTTGAAACCTCATTGTTCACTAAAATATTGATTGATTTTTCATAAAAAAAGCTCCTTTAAGTTAGTAGAATATTCTACCATAAATAAAGGAGCAAAAAAGTTGATTATATTAAACCCTTAAGTTGATGGGTATGGGCGCTAGTCCTCTATATTTTTATTTTAGTATAGACACCAAAGTGGTCTGATACTCTTTTTTCTTCAAAGACTACTCGGCTTTCTATAACTTCATATTCTATATTTGAAAATATATAGTCTATTCTAAGAAATTTATCGTTATTTTCCCAGCCTGCTATTTTTTCCTTAACTGTAAATCCATGATTTTCACTAGTTTTATTATACAAATCTTTAAACCCCAATTTTTTAATCAAATCATAACCTTCCGTATCATCAGAATTATTAAAATCCCCCATAATCAAAGAACTTTTTCCCTCTTCTTTTACAAAATCATATAATTTAGTTATTTGCTTCTCAAAGGGTTCTTCTTTATCTCTCAACCAGCCCATATGACATGAAAATACATTTATACTCTTGTGTCCAAGATTTATCTCTGCTTTAATTGTTTTTCTGGTTTTCCAAAATTTCACATCTTGAGATTCCGACACAAAAATACTTTTGCTGGAATCAATGGGATGTTTTGTAAGTATGCTTAACCCCTCTTCATAAACATCATATCCATAATGAGACCAGTCCCATACAAAATTATAGTTTTTTTCCATTTTTTTTAGGAAGTCTGAAATTATAAGAGAAGGATTATCTTCTCTTATGTTCTCATTCACAAGGATTTTGTCTCTATTTTGATTTGCTTCTTGGAAAGCAACAATATCAATGTCATTTTTGTAAATATAGTCCGCGATTATTTGAAATTTTTCTTCCTGATTTTCTTCAAGCCAAGCATGAAGGTTTAATGTTAATAGCTTTAACTCCATCAGTTTCCTTCTCTAATCATGTTAATTTTACTTTTTAACACATCAGCTTCAGGGCCAAAAACTATTTGTATTCCCTTTTCTTTTTTTATTATCCCTGCTGCTCCTAATGCTTTAAAGTGACTATCAGAACCTACTTTTTCATGGTCTTTTACGGTTACTCTAAGTCTTGTCATACAAGCATCTACTTCCGATAAATTATCTAAACCACCTAATGCTTCTATTACTCTTAAAGGCTTTTCTTCTCCTTGAAAAACAGGTTTTTCTTTGCTATATTCCTCTGTTTCTTCTTCATCTATTCTTCCAGGAGTCATTATGTTAAATTTAATAATTACATATTTAAACACAACATAATAAATAAGACCAAAAACTCCTGAAGCAAGCAACACATTTATCCATTGCATATGATGTCCAGAAAGGAATCCAACTTGTACTACTCCATTTAGTATAAACTCTATTAATCCAAAAGAGTGAACATTCATAACAGGTTGTCCAAATAAAGCCATTAACATATCAGGAAGCATAAAGGCAATCCCTGTCAATAATGCATGTATCCCAAGTAATAAAGGAGATATAAACATAAACATAAACTCTATCGGTTCTGTTACACCAGCAACAAATGTTGCTCCCATTGCACCAAAAAACATAGAAGTGTATTTGAATCTTTTTTCTTTAGGTATTACATGAAGCATTGCAAAAGCTGCTCCGATTAATGAACCTAATCCAGTGATAATTTGTCCAACTTTAAATCTTCCAGGTACGTATGAATCCATTATTTGCGCTTGAAGGTTTTGATCTCCAGCTGCTTTTATCATGTCGCTTACCCATACTCTAAATGCTAAATCTTGACCTGCTCCTATTGTTCCATCAAATATGCTCTTATAAGTTCCTCCGACTTCTGAATAGTTTATGGGGATTGTTATCATATGATGTAGTCCAAAAGGAAGAAGTAATCTCTCTAGTGTTCCATAAATAAAAGGAGCTATAGGTGCCAAAGCACTATCAGGATTTGCAATAATTAATCCCATTTTATTTATTAAAGTCTGAATTGGTGGCCAAGCAAATACAGCTAAAACCCCAAGTACCGCTGCCCAGAAAAGTGTTATTATTGGAACAAATCTTTTTCCGTTAAAGAAAGATAATGCATTTGGAAGTTTATCAAAAGCATTATATTTATTATATAAATTAGCTCCTAAGAAACCACAAGCAATTCCGCCTATGGCTCCAAGCTGCAGCGTAGTGAAACCTAAAGATGTTGTGAATAAGTCTTTATATTTATTAGCATCAGTAAGCAATTCTCCTGTAGAAATCCCAAGCATTCCAGCACTGAATGTTCCTATAGTCTGATTCATTACAAGATAAGCTAAAAATGCGGCAAAGGCTCCTCCAGCTTTTTCTTTAGCCCAAGTTCCACCTATGGCTACTGCGAATAGTGCCGGTAAATTAACAATTATTACCCAACCCATAGATTCCACAATATTTCCGGTA
>Ga0183099_1002041_pt1 | contig 10806 bp, 9 predicted proteins | sample Biomet1_FD_127788 | JGI IMG/M metagenome (GOLD analysis project Ga0183099, IMG submission 127788) | Microbial communities from bioreactor (seeded with anoxic lake sediment) at LBNL, California, USA - Biofuel metagenome 1 | ecosystem: Engineered > Bioreactor > Anaerobic > Unclassified ... | reverse complement strand
ATGATTTTTCATCATCTGATCGAGGTTGGCAAACGGTAGGTTTTCAGCGCGAAAAAAGGCTTGTCGCTTATAGTAAAGCGCCTGATTAAAGAGGTTCTTGCTGAGTCGACTGATTTTTTTACACTCATTATAATCAAGATGACCAGGCTGAATTAATATTCGTTCTGTTCTCATGTTAATAATATAGTCGAAATTAAGAGAGTTCGCAACTAAAATAAAAGCACCACTCCATCTCCACCTAAATAACGGAGTTATTTAGATGGAGTCTTCCGGATAGGATTGATAAAAATCACTAAAAACATGTGTTACCGAAAAAACAGTGCCATTTTCGTCATTGAAAAATCCAATCCCCTGGTTATTCATCCTGATAAGACTGGTTACGTGAACTTTTTTATCATACCGATGATTGAGGCCCATTATTGTGGATTTTGAAACAATAATGCCACTGACCTCTTTTTTTTGTGGCGAATATCCGTTCGTGTCCTGCGTATACGCAAAAGAAGGTGTGTTGAATGCAAATATTAAGAAACCAATTGCAATATTTTTTTTCATTTTTTTGCCTTTTATAATTTCAATTATCCGGTTAATTTATTTTTTATTAAAATAACAAAAGAGGGAATAAATCCCTCTTTTTGTATTACATTGAATGACTGACTTGATGTTGATGGTCTTTTATGTGCTTATTTGCAAAACGAGATGCCGCATCATTATCACGAGCAAAGGGCTCAGTGGATAAATCAGGGTATGTTGTTTTTTTGCTATCACTTAGCTCCAGTGAATTTGCATATCCAACACTACAGAACCCATCTTTTTCGAGCTGATGAAGGATTTCATTAGTGTTTTGAAGCACTGTTTTAGCACTAATCATGGCTCTAGTTGCTAACGCAGGATTTGCATTAATGGCATAACCAAGACTTGGAATGGATGCTAAATCATCAAGCTCAATGGCCGTGGAAGCGATCTCTTTGCTTCCTGGAACTGGTGCATTAAATTTACAGCTCATTGATAGCGTAGCACCACGGCGCATTCCATTTTGAATTAAATGAACACCAATGTCATTTCCAGACAAAGCATCTCCACCAGCAAGATGATTAAACATAACAAGCGGAATGGATTTCTCCATAAGGGATTCTTTTGCACTAGTAAGAGAGATCAACTTAGCCTCAGGATCGGTATTTTGTCCGATATCTCCGTTATTTATGCAGCGAAGTCTGTCTACAGAACAAAAGCCACCCGCATTATGTAAATTGCGAGTAAGTGTCTGGTATTGCCCATCATTATTTTTAATCGCACTAAATGGCTTAGCGCCATCTCTCATTGTCAATAGCATGATCCTGTTGCCATCGTCGCTTTTTAATAGATGAGTCTCAGGTACTGGAAATCCTTGTTCTCTAAATGCGATATTTACTGCATGTTGATATGCCAGATTATTTGATTTGTGGCTGCCATCAATACTGGCCACACTTACATCTGCTGCAACCAACTGATTGTTTGTATTGCGAACAAAAAACCGAACTGTATTTTTGTCCGCTGTTTTATCAAAATAATCGAAATTAGATGCTGCATTTTTTTCAGAGACAAAAATAGAGTCCGAAGGAATGATAGATATATCATTGGCCGCAACGCCGGGTTTATTGGTTATTTGAATATCCGTACCGTATTTTTGTGCAAATTCAAAGACACTGCTTAGTTCAATTTTGCTGTAGTCAGTGCTCATTTTCTTAGATAATGAGCTAGGGGTATTGACGTTCAGACCAAGTGCGTTAGCCAACCTTAAAGGTGAAATAATAATGTTATCAGGGTTATCGGGGGAATCTGCGAGAGAATAAAAATCAACACCCAGCGCACTTCCAACTTGAGGATATGCGTCATTAGATAAATTAGCTAAAATGGTATTTCGACCGGTAATGGTGATACTACCTAAGTCAAGGTACTTACCATTAGTATCCGTAATATTTAAAAAATAAGTGTTTTTATCACTCTTGATAACATCTTGTAGTAAATCGTCAAGACTGCTTTCATCATCTTTGATTTCAAATTCATCCATTATTTTATCCTCTTTTTTATTATTAATATAATTATGACACACGTATAATTATTAAACAAATGTTTAATTAAGTTAAAAATAAAAAAGCATCTGTGGAAGATGCTTTTTTAAATTTAGACTGAAAATGGATATTTTATGGCTGGATGAGGATCGTATCCCTCTAGATAAAAGTGATCTGGCGTCACCCATGTTTCCAAATCTTCTAGTGTCTTAATGCGTTCATCAATAATGAGTCGAGGGAAAGATCTGGGCTCTCTTTTTAATTGCACATCCCTCATGAGACTCAACTGATCCTCATAGATATGTGCGTTGACAACCTTATGAAAAACTTTCATAGGGATGTTATTTGTAATTCTGGCCATTAGTTTAAGACTCAACTGAGACTGAATGGCATTAAAACTGCCGCCCAAAGCAATATCCATGCCACGCTGGTAAACTGTTAGATATAATTTATTTCCAAGCAGACTGTATGTATAGGTGTGCATGCAAGGAGCAAGACAACCTAGATCCATTTCCCCTGGATTCCAATAAGTTACGATTTCTCTTCTGTCATCAATCCCTTTTGATAGGTTATCAACTACTTTTTTCAGTTGATCAATTGGTGTTCCATCATGAGAGATCCATCCTCGTCCCTGAACTCCATATACGGACCCCAATGAATCCACTCCTTTACGTGCCGGATTCTTCAACCATGCTTCATTCTCATTTGCATTGGCATCCCATGTTTTACAACCTAAAGCTCTGAATTGAGCCGCACTATCATAACCCCTTAGGTAACCAAGCAACTCTCCGATAGCTACTTTCCAGGCGAGTTTTTTGGTGGTGGTCATTTCAATAATATCAGATGAAGCATCATATTCGAGGTCGGCATTAATTACGGTTAAGCAATTTGTTTTAGTTCTTTCATTGTAAACCCATTCCCCTTCATCGATGACTCGATTACATAAATCAATAAATTGTTTCATTAAAAATAAACTCCATAAAAATAATAACCGTAAAAACACAGTCGTATGTCATAAAGTATTTATTTTAACATAATTTATATTGAATTAAATAGGGCTGGTAAAAAACAATGTATTTAAAAAGAAAGGAAGGCACTGTCGAGCAATGCCTTTTTTAGAATTAGCGTCAATTAGCGTAAATCGATCACATTACCATCATTTGCAGTAAATTTAGGATCGTGAATATAAACAGCCGTTTTTAGCCCTGTTTCATTGATTTTAGTTACACGATAAGTAATGTCTAAGCCTTGTCCATGAACAGCACCTTGGCTTGTCCAGATTTTACTACTAAACCAATCCCATACGTTTGGATTGTTTTTAGCAAAATCTTTGTAGGTAAGAATGGACATCGAAAAGATTGCATGCTCAAAACCATAAGCGGCATATTTACCTGGCTTAGCATGGGGATTGATTTTTTTGATAAAATCGAAATCGACCATGTGCGTAAAAGACATATTACCAACACGACTACCTTTGCTTCGGCAATACAGTGTTTCACCATCCATTTCACACTTAGTGCTCTGAATGAGAGGAGAAGACGGATCTGTCATGGTGATAAATGCTTTTTGCAACATTGTAGAAGATGTTGGAATGTCATTGTCATTCAATTTAATGAAAACAACACTGCTTTTATCAGGGTAATCTCCGGGGTTTGAAAGCAAATTAGTCAAGGTCATCGCTCCACCAATTAGCTTGAATGAAGCATAAACAGATGTTAATTCAGCAATATTTACTCCAGTTTGACTCGCATATTGATTAGTTCGGTTTAAATAATATGCATCATTTTTATTCAAGCTTTCATCGCGATTTTTTGTTTCTACTTTGTTGTTTCCTGCTAATAACTCTAAATTACCACCAAGACTTAAAGAAGGATCTCCTTTAAATACATTATTGAAAATTGCGTTATCGGCATAATGTTTGGTTGCGCAACCGGTTAAAAACAACATTAAAAAAAATAATTTAAAAATATTTTTATTCATAAAAAAACCTTTTTAAGGTGATATGGGCGTTTGTTATTATTAATAGACAAGGGGAGGCCCCTTGTCTATGTGATTTTTCTATTTTAGAACAGTTGTCACAACACCCTTATAAACACCATTTTCACCTGATTTTGGAGACAATGTAATTTCAACAGGTGTTCCGTCTGTTTTAACCTTAACCGATTGTTTAACTTCAACAGTATTTACGTAATGATAACCAGTAAAACCAATATTGCCATCGTATTTGGTCTTATCTTCATCTGTATAAATTAAGTCAAACTTCAAATCAGCGGTTCCATCAGAATGAACTGTTGTTTGCAGAGTTCCAACATAGCCAACTTCTAATTGTTTCACCATTGACTGATCTTCTTTTAATGAAGACATAATAATGTTTGTTTTGTCTACTTTATGAGGGACCTTGTCTGTCGCGTCACGCATAAAAAATTTGATTTTATCCACCAGCTTTCCGTTGCGAGAAATTTCAAGATAAGTAAATGCTTGTTTGCCTTGAATATTTGCAGCCAAATTGATTTTCGCTGGATCTTCTGACGAAACAGTACTAACAGCAGCAGAAACAGGAGGAGCCGTTGGTTCTAATGGCGTATTGATTGATTTTTCATCTGAAGAAGATGCGACATCCTGGCTACTGAATTTCTTAGTTAAATTATCATCATTATAAAAATCAACCTTGGTAATTTCTCCTGTCAAAATCTTTGTGGTGTCATCATAAGCTTTTAACTTATAGTAAAGAACAGCAGTAATATTTCGATTTAACTCACCACCTGATTTTCGCTTCTGAACAAATGCCTTAGCCTCATCTTTTGGCATGGAAATAGGTTTGATAGCTTCAGAATTAGAAAATGACAGCTTGAATTCAGATAAATTTGACGTAGAAATAGCCGCATATTTATCTCTTGGAATCGTGTAAGTCATTGTGGGTGAAAAAGCTGTATCAGAAAAATCATTAGGATCTGTATTTAAGTAGGATGTTTTTGCTTTAACAGGAAAAGATTGCGTTGCGAAATTATATGTTCCAAACTCAAAAGAAGAGTAAAATTTATAAACCTTATTTAAATCAACTGCATCGACATTTTTCTTCATTAATACCAATGTCTCTTGGCGTTTTGAATCCATCTCGAATTCATCAGCATGTGATTGTTCATATACTTTTGGACGAAAAGTTGCCATATATTCATCGATAATTAATGGATAATCATAATTAGGTGTTAATTTAATGGAGGCATGAGCCAGATCAGACCATGTGGCTTCTTTAACAGGGTCAATAGCTGCTTGAGCACTGAATGACAACAAAGAGGCAGTAAAACAAGTCGCAATAAATAATTTATTCATAATTAAAACTCCGGGTTCATTGAGTGATTTATTTAACTGAGTAAAGTATAAGACAAAAACAGTCATTTGTCAAATATTATTTAATTTACGCAATAATATTGATTTGATTTTGTTTTTTTTGTATTATAAAAAAACGTTATCATAAAGAGATGCTTGTTTTGTTGAGAAATTGTTATCATTTTATCTTTTCACTGGTTATTCCTAGTTTATGTGTGTTAATTTGGCTAATGGCAGATAGGTTTTGGGGATTGTCTTTTTTATGGGGATTTGCTTTTGCTGCATCAGGCGCTATTTTTAGTCAAGACTTTAGGAAGATTGCAGCATATATAGAAGATCCTTGGGAACCACATACGGAAGAGGGTGGGTTGATTATTCACGGGATGTTTATTGCCCTGATTTATTTTATTCCATTAGAATCAATTATTTGGTTTTCTTACAAGTATATTATATAAGTACATGGAGTTTTAAAATGTTAATAAAACAATGTCCTTTTTGTGGATGTCTACCAGACCATTCCGATCCTGATTTCTGCTATCCAGTTAACAGAGAAAAAACGCTCTGGCAGGCTGGTTGCATAGAGAACAAAGGCGGCTGTACTGCATCTGTTCTGGGTACAACAAGAAAGGATGCGATAACAAAATGGAACAAGAGAGGGAATACAATGGATAGTAATTAATCCACTCTGTGGATTGTATTAAATTCTTGTTAAGAATTATTATTAAATTCATAGGGGAATAGAAAATGGCAAAACATTATGTAGTATGGATAGGTAAAAAGCCTGGTGTTTATGATTCATGGAACGAAACAGAAAGCCAAGTAAAAGGATTTCCTGGTGCGAAGTTCAAGGGTTTCCCAAGCTTACAAGAAGCAGAAAATGCATTTATCAATGGAACTAATCCGCTAACAGCTAAATCCAATTCAGTAAATAATACGCTAGTTCAATCAGTGACAAAAGAAGACAAGAAAGCAAACGCGCCTAGCGGATTCTATCTGACTGTTGACGCTGCATATAGTCACGCAACAAAAGTACTAGAATGGAGAGGTGTTTTAGTTAGAAATAACGATGAAAAGGAAGTTTTTCGCTCAAGAGCTTATCAAGGTGGATCAGCCAATGTTGGTGAATTTTTAGGATTAATTGATGCAGTTCATTATTTAAAAGAAAAAGAATTATTTATTCCAATATACAGTGATTCCTGGAATGCACAGAAGTGGATACGTCAACGAACACATAATAGTGGAGTTGCTGTTTCTTCTGCATTAGGTGAGTTAATGAAAAACGCTAATGATTTTTTAAATAGTGATGAATTTTTCTCGCTGAAAAATAAGATTGAAATAAAAGACTGGGTAACAGCACAGTGGGGTGAAATACCTGCTGATTTTGGTCGAAAAACAGGAAAGGGGCTAAAACAAGTGGATGGACCAGTACTGTAAAAAATAACAAGTGCTTAGTTTAGTAACAAAAAAATCGCCGACTCGCTTAGGCGATTTTTATTGTAAAAAGATATTGTTATTGTGGATTATTATTTTGTTGTTTGTTATTATGAATCAAATAATAAATAAAATAGCATAATAATAATTAAGGAATGCGAGAGGGGACTTTTATAAAGTTAAGCTATTCCATCAAATCTTAAATAGAAATGATTTCTCGCTAAAATGACATGAATAAAATATATAAATTAGTATGGGATAAAGAGCTTGGAGAACAAGTCGTTTCATCTGAATTATCAAAAAATAATGGCAAAGGGAAGCGTGGCATTTGTGGCGGGAAAGCAATAAATTTTTTAAGCGCAATGTTTTTAATACCGACCTTGTCATTAGCGAACCCCTCTGGCGGAACTGTTACATCAGGAAACTCCGTGATAAACAGTGTTGGAACTACAACAACAATTACACAGAGTTCAGCCAACACATCAATAAACTGGGATTCATTTAACATAGGAGCGGATGAATCAGTTAAATTTATTCAGCCATCAAAAACATCTGTTGCTGTTAACCGAGTTATTGGTAACTCGGCTTCTGAAATTTATGGGAAGCTAGATGCAAATGGACAAATTTATTTAATAAATGGAAATGGTATTGTATTTGAAAAAGGTTCCCAGATAAATGTAGGCGGATTGGTTGCTAGTACATTAGATACAACGGGGAAAAATACTGATGGGAGCTATAGTTTTTCTGGTAAAGCAGGAGAAGTTTTAAACAATGGCACAATAAATGTGGCGGATGGTGGTTCTGTAGCATTAATGGGTGGACAGGTCTCAAATAACGGGGTTATTTCTGGTCGCCTTGGAAGTATAAATATGGGCTCTGGTACAGAACAGACATTGTCATTTGATAGTAATGGCTTAATGTCCGTTGCTGTTACTAAAGGTGCGAATAATGCCTTAGTTGAAAACACCGGCACAATAAAAAATGATGGCGGAAAAGTGCTAATGACAGCACAGACTGCTAATGATTTGATTAGTGCTTCAGTAAATAATGATGGTGTAATTGAAGCAAAAGATTTTGGCGGAAGTGATGGCTCCGTAATTCTTTATGGCGACATGAAGAACGGAGAAACGACAGTAACCGGTACAATTGATGTTTCATCAGATATAGGTGGAAATGGCGGAGTAATTGAGCTAGATGGTTCCAAAGTATTTCTTGGGGATACTGCAAGTATAACTGCTAAATCAACAGTAGCATCAAAAAGCGGATCGGTTTCCATAAACAGCTCGTCATTCACAATAGGCACCGATGCAAATGCTTCTTCATCTGTTATTTCTGATGTTTTAAATAATGGTGATTTAACTATAAATGCAGCATCTGATGATGTATCTGTTCCAGCAGATATTGCTATCAAAGATGCCATATCATGGAGTGAAAACACAAAATTATCATTAAATGCAGAAAATACAATTAGCATAGAGAAAGGATCTGTTTCATTAAGTGGAGCGAATGCTGAATTTGATATCGCCGCCACAAATGGTTTTTTTCTATCATCAGATTCACACATTGATCTTTCATCTAGTACACAAAAATTTTCAATAGATGGTAAGCAATATCAAATTATTACAAGTAATAATTTATCTTCAGTAATTAATGACAATGATAAGGATGGAAAAATAGCCGGTTTTTATGCACTGGGTGTTGATATTAATGGAAATAATACGATACATGACAGTATAGGGCTAACATCAGATGGCCCAGATGTATATATGGCTGATTTTACTGGTGTATTTAATGGCTTGGGTCACAAAATTTCAAATTACAAAATTACAGAAAGTGGAGTAGATCCATTAGCGGTAGGGTTGTTTGGTAGTAATTCAGGTGTTATTTCAAATTTAAATATATCTGGATTTGAAATCAGCAATACAAGTGGTGGAGAAACAGGAGCAATAGCTGGGAAAAACACAGGCTCTATTAATTCAATAACGATTAGTAATTCTGTTATCACCGGACAAAATAATGTAGGCGGGATTACTGGTAGCAATGAAACTGATGGGTTTATAGATGATGTTTCAATTAGCAATACATTTGTTAATGGTGTCAATAGAGTAGGAGGGGTTGTAGGATATAACAAAGGCGAACTCTCTATGTATTCATTAAGTAATAATTTCATTCAAACTAATTCATCCTTGTTTTCAAGTACCTCTTTTTCAGATATTGGTGGTGCAGTAGGTTTGAACAGTGGTGTTATGACTGATGGATATTTACAAGGATATGGTACAATTGGTGATAATACTACGGCTGCTGTTTACACAAATATAGGCGGGATTGTTGGTGAAAACAATGGAGTATTAAAAACAGTTGAACAAGCTGATGATAATAAGCTTGGTAATGGTTATGAAGTTAAAGGGACTGTAAATGTTGGTGGTATTGCAGGGAAAAACACTGGCAATATTAGCGATGCTACAATTACACATGGATATGTCTATGGACTTCAAAACACTGGAGGAGCGGTTGGTTACTCTACAGGAATAATCGATGCAAATGGAAATGTTGTATTGGCTTCAATTAGCGATTCAATAGCACAGATGAATATCTATGATTATAGTGATTCAACATTGACTCACAATAACATGGGTGGATTTATTGGTTTCAATGATATAAATAGCGAGATTAAAAATTCAGGCGCTCTTTCATATTTAAATACCCGATATTCAACAAACTACATTGGTGGTTTTGCAGGTAATAATTTTGGCAATATTAATAATAGTTATTCTATTGTTGATATTGATGGTACAAGTGGAAGGTATGTTGGTGGGTTTGTAGGACGCAACGAAGGAGATATTGATTATTCTTTCTCTTCAGGAAATATTCTCGCTGATACATCTGTATCCACAAGATTTGCATATGTGGGTGGTTTTTCCGGAGTTAATAGTGATATTGGAGTTATAACAAATTCATTTTCAAGAACGAACTTAACTGGTCAGATAGCATATGTTGGAGGGTTTTCTGCTGAAAACTATGGTGTGATTGATAAGGCATATGCTAGTGGCTATATTGATGCAATAAATAAAGTAGGTGGTTTTGTATATGAAAATTCAGGAACTATTTCTAATGCATACAGCAATGGAGAAATTAATTTAAATAGCATTAGTGGCATTTCTTTGGGTGCAACTAGAGGGTATGCAGCTGGCGGATTTGTTTACTTAAATTCAGGGACGATTTCCAAATCATATTCATTAAATACAATTAATTTTTTAGATTTATCTAATCCATTTGATTCAACAAGAGATTTGGTTGGTGGATTTGCAGCTAAGAATACAGGTGTTATTGATTCAGTATTTTGGAGTAGTGAGAACAGTGGAGTTAGCACTTTCGCTGATGAGACAAATACAATTAATGGAACAAATGTTTCGAATGTATCAATAAGTAATATATACAAATCATCTTATTACAATGATATTGATTGGATTTCTGGAAACAAACTTGTTTGGCACGTGAATACATCAGGTAATTCATCACCAATGCTACTAACAGTTCCTTTGGTTTCCGTTGTTACTGCTGCATCAAGTAATCTCACAAGTAATCCAGTGGAATATGGTCAATTAAATAGTCTAACATATGATATCGCGATTAATGAAACATCAGGATGGAACAGTGATGCAAGTATTACTGCAAAGGGTGCTGCAAATTTAAACAATGCAATGTTATCTACGGGTGGATATGTAAATGCAGGTTTGTATTCTCAATTTATTTCCTCCGGTGCAAGAGTATCCAGTACCGGTTTAGACTATCAAATGGCATACATGGATAGTTTGGTAACAGTAAAACCAAAAGAATAGATGTGATTAATATAACTGCTGCAAATAAAGAATATGATGGAAATACGCAGGCTGTAGTTAACACAGCGGGCTCACAATTAAATAGTCTAACATATGATATCGCGATTAATGAAACATCAGGATGGAACAGTGATGCAAGTATTACTGCAAAGGGTGCTGCA
>Ga0183099_1002040_pt1 | contig 10809 bp, 7 predicted proteins | sample Biomet1_FD_127788 | JGI IMG/M metagenome (GOLD analysis project Ga0183099, IMG submission 127788) | Microbial communities from bioreactor (seeded with anoxic lake sediment) at LBNL, California, USA - Biofuel metagenome 1 | ecosystem: Engineered > Bioreactor > Anaerobic > Unclassified ... | reverse complement strand
TTAGCGCCGCTGGTGGATCTGGCTGAGCGCAACATGCAGTGGCAAGTGACTATCAGTGAAGGGCAGGTATTTATCAATTCCGGTGATATTTTTCGGATGAGGAATTAGCGCCGCTGGTGGATCTGGCTGAGCGCAACATGCAGTGGCAAGTGACTATCAGTGAAGGGCAGGTATTTATCAATTCCGGTGATGTGAACCTCAGCATTACCCCTACCATTCGGAAGGAATGGGCGTAGGTATTCTACGCACCGTTTACCGTCGAACTGCGGAGTTTCTCTGTTTCCGCTGGCTTTTTATGTTTTGTAATCCAATACTTTAAGTTAACACCTCATTTCAGCATCAACTGGCTTGCTGCTGAAATGAGCGTATATAGTAAATATGATCGTTCAGTATTCACACAAACATCTTTCGCTAAGATCGTCGTAATACGGGATACAGACATATGAACAAAATTGCCAAATATTCGCTTTATTCAGTGGGTAGTGTCATTGCTTTGATTGCCGGATCAGCGTTTTATATCACCGCAACCTTTGATGCTAATACACTGAAGCCCAGATTAGAGGCGTGGGTTAAAGCGGAAAAACAACGTAACCTGAAATTTAATGGCCCGATCAATTTATCGTTATTTCCCAAACCCGGCCTGACCCTGACCGATGTTGACCTGTCTGAACGGAATGCAGATGCATTGTTTGCGCACGTTGCTAATGCGCGGGTTTCCATGCAACTCTGGCCATTACTATCGAAAAAAATCATCATTGATGAAGTCGATGTACAGGGCGCGACTATCAATGTGGTGAAGAATAAATCAGGGCAGTACAATTTTTCTGATTTGACGGAAACGAAAAAACAGACGGAAACCAAAGCATTACCTGACATGCTGACTGATTCAGAACCTTCCTCTGGCGCACCTTCTTCTGATACCAGTTTTCATCTTTCACAATTTAATATCGCCAAAAGCAGCGTTAAATACATCGATCAGCAATCCGGTCAGCAAGTGACGTTGAAAGATTTGTCTCTGTTTGGTGACACCATCACGGCTCAGAGTGCCGGACATATCGATTTCAGTTCACGTTTGCAAAGCGCTGCACCAGCGCTTGATCTGCAAATCAACACCAAGCTCGATCAAGTTAAATTCGACAAAAAAACCGGGCAATTATTACTGGATGGCTTGTATAACGTACTTGATGGCAAGCTGGATAAAGATACCTTTAAGCTGACGCTGACCGTACCCAAACTGAACGTCACAGCTAAAAGTGCCAGCGCGGAGACCATCAGCCTGTCGGCACTATTGACCGGCGCTGCGCGTAAAGTGGATGCCAGTTTTAAATTGGAAGGCATATCCGGCGATCTGCAGCAAATAAATGCGCGGGCATTAAAGTTGGCGATGAATGCCAGTCAGGCTGATCAGACGATCAAATTGACTGTAAATAGCCCGGTTAATGTCCGGTTAGAAACGCAAGCCATCAATCTGGCGCAATTGGCGATCAGAGGTGATATCACTAGCGGTGAAATGAGAGCAGTGCCGATCGATCTGTCTGGGAAACTGACTGCAGAACTCAAAGCACAGCATGTCAGCACGGTAATGAAAGGGGCGCTGGAACATAACCCGCTTGATTTTAGTGCGGATATTAAAGGATTTAAAAATCCGGCTATTCGCTTTGCTTTGAAAGCCCCAGCGCTGGATCTGAACCGTTACATCGCTAAAGAAAAACCAGCCGTTGCTGGCTCCGGTAATCAGGACAATACAACGAAGAGCAGTGGTCAGGCCTCTAAGGTAGATCTCTCCGGGTTGAATGGACTGAACATCGATGGGCAGATCAATATCGGACAGCTGAAATATGCGGCTCTGGATGCCAAAGCGGTTTCGTTGCTATTCAATACCAAGAACGGATTGCTCTCGGTGCCTGCATTCAGTTTGAAAGCATTTGGCGGTGATATTGCAGCGAGTGGCACCGCCACGACAACCGCCAGCCCACGAATTAGTGTGAAGCCCGATATTGCCGGAGTCGATATCTATGCCTTACTTAAACAGTTTGCTGGTTTTGAAAAAATAGAGGGCAGGGCAACGGTGAGTGGCAATTTGGCGATGCAGGGAGGGGACACCACCGCGTTAAAAAATAGCCTTACCGGTAACTTAAATACCCGCATTACAGATGGTGCATGGCGTGGAATTAATATAGCCAAAACTATCCGTGAGGCCAAGGCAGCATTGTCTGGCATGAAAGGGGGTGAACAAACAGTGACTGCCAGCAATGTGGAAAAAACTGATTTCACTGAGTTAACGGCGTCAATTCTGTTCAATCAAGGCGTTGCTACGAATAAAGATTTATCGATGAAATCACCGTTGTTGCGAGTAAGTGGTGAAGGGGATGTGAACCTCAGAACTGATAACATTAACTACTTATTGAAAGCGGCATTAGTCAATACCAGTAAAGGGCAGGAAGGCGCTGACCGTGATAAATTACACGGGGTTACCGTTCCGATCCGCATTAAAGGCCCGACATCCGCGCCTAAATATTCTCTTGATTTGACTGCGGCATTAAAAGAAAACGCAGGTGCCAAACTGGAAGAGAAAAAACAGGAAGTGCAGCAAAAACTGGAACAAAAAGCCGGTGATGCCTTATCGAAAGGGCTGAAGAAATTGTTCTGATTTTTTATTACGTTTGATTAACGCCAGAAAGAAGCCATCAGAAATGATGGCCTCTTAATATTGCAATTATTGTTTTCATACGCGTGATTATTTTTTCATGTTATATCCCATGGCATCGTCATTATTAATATGAGGTATTAAATCGGCAACAATCAGATCGTACGCAAAAAATCACTGCATATCGCACCAATTCCCGCTACCTTTAACTTAATATTAAATAATGGGATACATAAAAATGAAAATATATGTCTGGAGTCCTTTAGCAGCTTTATTCTGCAGTTTTTTGCTTATTGCCTGTTCTGCTACGCAATCTCAGGCAAATCAATTACAGCGTGGTCAATGGCGTGTGATCAGTATGAATGGCACAAACGTCGATTCAGACTCTGTTGCTACACTGACGTTTTCTTCTGATGGGAGACTGGCAGGCAAGGCGTTTTGTAATAACTACATGGCAGGATATGCGTTGGTAGATCAAAAACTGACAATATCGAAGATTGCCGGTACGAGGATGGCGTGTTCGCCTGAATTAATGATTTTAGAAAGTAAGTTCCATGGCATTTTGTCTGATGTGACAAGTTATCAAATTCAGCCGGATGGTAATTTACTGATTCAGGGTTCCGGAGATAAAAAAATTATTGCGCATCCTGTAGAGCGTTAATTTTTCTTATTGCCTGAAATCTGGAGATTTCATTGTGAGAAACATCAAGCGTAGCTTTGTATTGCTTCTCGTCTTTTTCTGCCTGTTGTGGTGGTTGACCGATCAGACGGAATTGTCTGCTATACCCAACTTTTTCGGCTGGCGAGCCTTGCTGATGCAGTTCAGTGGTGTCCTGGGCATTGGCATCATGAGTGTGGCCATGGTGCTGGCTGTCCGGCCAGTAGTGTTTGAGCCATACCTTGGTGGTCTCGACAAGATGTACCGCCTGCATAAATGGCTAGGCATATCGGGCTTGATCATCACATTGAGTCACTGGTTGATCTCTGAAGCGCCAAAATGGCTGGTTGGTCTGGGATTGCTGGAACGCCCTGTACGCGGAGCGCGCGCTTCGCTGCCCGATGATGCTATTCAGCAATTTTTTCTGAGCCAGCGGTCTCTGGCTGAGGAAATCGGCAAATGGGCTTTTTATGCCGCGGTCATTCTGATGGTGCTGGCATTGGTGAAACGGTTTCCGTACCGGCACTTTTTCAAGACTCACCGCTTGCTCGCTGTAACGTATCTGGCGCTGGTATGGCACTCAGTGATCCTACTGAAGTTTGACTACTGGAGTGGTCCGTTAGGGCCGGTTATGGCCGTGCTGATGGCGGCTGGCTGTATTGCCTCAGTGATGGTGCTATTTCGCCGGGTGGCTGCAAGCCGGCAGGCTGTCGGTGAAGTGGCCGCTGTGCGCTACCATGAGTCATTGAGCGTCATGGAAGTGGACATTGCGCTCAAAGGCCGCTGGCCCGGTCATCAGTCAGGCCAGTTTGCTTTTTTGACTCTGCACGAAGAGGAAGGGCCGCATCCCTACACAATTTCATCCACCTGGGCTGATGATGGCTCTATCACTTTCATCATTAAGGCTTTGGGCGATTACACCCGTACCTTGCCGGAACGCGTTAAGTTAGGCGATGTAGTCAAACTGGAAGGCCCCTACGGACAGTTCAATTTTCAGGGCAGGCAGAGGCGCCAGATCTGGATTGGTGGCGGCATTGGCATTACGCCATTCATTTCCCGCCTGAAAGCTCTGGCAAAGAAATCTGATGGTAAAACCATTGAGCTGTTTCATACCACGGCTGTTTATGATCAACATGCTATTGATCTTCTGGAGAGCGATGCTAAAGCAGCAAAAGTTCGCTTGCACGTGTTGTGGGATGAGCGTGATGGCAGGCTGAATGCGGCACGTATCACAGAGCTGGTACCCGAATGGCAGGATGCCGACATTTGGTTTTGCGGGCCAGCCGGATTCGGGCAAGCTCTGAAGAAAGATTTTATATCCATGGGGATTCCTGAACAGCGCTTTCATCAGGAACTGTTTGAAATGCGTTAATCAGTACGAAATATGAACAACTTATGCAGTGCGGTTGATGCTGCGTATATCCTATGTGATAGAAGGATTTGTTAGTTAATGCAAAATGCGCCGTTTACAGCTTCGGAAAATATTATTCATCTTTATACAGTTATTGCTGTAGCTCTGTTTATCTGCGGGCTTTGCCTTGCGCTGGCTGTTGTTTTTATCGGTTTATACAAAAAACTGAAAGCGGAGAGTCAGGCCCGATTAGTCGCACTGGCCGAGCTGGAAGAAAATGAGCGTAACTTCAGATTTATCACGGAAAATTCGGCAGATGTGATCTGGACGATGGATATCGCGACCGGCAAATTCACCTATGTCAGTCCGTCGGTTTATAACTTGCGCGGCTATACGGTAGAAGAAGTCATGGCTCAGTCAATTGAGGAGTTGATGACGCCGGAGTCAGCGGAAAAGGCATTCGGTTCGTTAACCGATACCATAGCACGTTGGCATGCCGGCGATCATAGCGATACTCGCAAAGTGACTGAGATTGATCAGCCACATAAAGACGGTCATATCATTTCTACTGAAGTCGTCACGACATTGCACGCTAATGCAGAAGGTCGTTTGACATCAATTATTGGCATCAGCCGGGATATTTCTGAGCGTAAAAAAGCCGAAGAAGTGATCCGGAATCTGGCTTTTTATGATTCGTTGACCAGATTGCCTAACCGGCGTTTGCTGTTAGATCGGCTGGAACAAGCGATTACACAGGCGAAGCGCAATGAATCACGGCTGGCGCTGATGTTTATTGATCTGGATAAATTTAAACCGGTTAATGATCAATATGGTCACGAGGCGGGTGACTGGCTGTTAAAGGCAGTCGCACAGCGCATGGAAACCTGTTTGCGCGAATCAGACACTGCAGCCCGTATTGGCGGCGATGAATTTATTGTTTTATTACCTGAGATCAGACGAAACCGGGATGCAGTTGCCGTGGCGGAAAAGATCCGCGATGTTTTAAACCAACCATTTGAAATGTCGGAAGGGAAAGAGCTGAATATTTCGGCATGTATCGGCATTGCGATTTACCCAGACCATGGATTGACGGAAAAACAACTGATGAAAAATGGCGATACAGCGATGTATCAGGCCAAAGAATCTGGACGGAACCGCGTCTGGATTTATCAGCGAAACAAGGATAGTTCGATTTTGAGTGACGATGCACTAATGCGTCTTCATTGGAAAAAATCGTATGAAAGTGGCGAAAATACGATTGATCAAGAGCACAAAGATCTATTCCGACTGGCCAGTCTTTTGATCAACGCAGCCATAGAGCGCGATACCCGGCCGGAAGAATTTGAAAATGCCTTCCAAGCATTGCTGGATCATGCCGCTAAACATTTTGCTGGTGAAGAAGTGATCCTCGCTGATTATCAGTATGAAGATCTGGAAGAACACGCAAAATTGCACAAGGAGCTGGTAGCTCGTGCACAAATGCTGCATCACGCGGCTATTCACCGACAAATGTCGATGGGTGAACTGATCGATTTCATTATTGATGACTTAGTAAAAGGTCATATGTTTAAAAAAGATCGTAAGTTCTATCATCTGTTTAAGAAAATAGTTTAATTTCTCCTTTCGTGATGAACATAAGTATCAAGGCGTGATTTATTATGCTCAATTCTTAATAATGTCGCCTGCAAGCAGTTAATAAAACAGGAATAACAATGACAGAGATGGTTTTCGGATTACCAGTATTCGTGTTGGCTATTTTACTGGCTAGCACTGCAGGCTGGTTTTTATCTTATGTCCGTTCACAAAAAATCATCGCTCATCAAGATGTGCAGATGGGGCGTTTAGAGACTGAACGTGAGTTATTGCTCGAACGTATCGAAGAACGCGAACAACAACTGGGGCAACGAAATCTGGAGTTGAATCAGCTGCAACTTAAACACGCGGAATTATTACGCCAGCACACGGAGCTTCGAACATCGCTCAATGAGAAACAGCTGCATTTTAATGAACAACTGCGCCAATTGTCGAATAGCCGTGAAATGCTGAAAACTGAGTTTGAGAATCTGGCCAATGAAATTCTGGAACGAAAAGGCAAAGCATTTAAAGAGCTGAATCAGGAAAGTATTTATCACCTGCTTAAGCCTGTGCAAACCGAGATGCAGGGGTTCCGGCAAAAAGTCGAAAGTATTCATGTTGAAGAGCTGAAACAGCGTAGTGAGCTGCGGGCAGAGCTGATTAATCTGCAAAACCTGAATCGCCAAATTACCGATCAAGCCGATAAGTTGACCAATGCATTACAAGGGCAGAAAAAAGTGCAGGGCAATTGGGGCGAACTGATGCTCGAGAATGTGCTGGATAATTCCGGTTTACGTTTAGGTGTCGATTATAAGCGAGAAGTCAGCTTTTCTACGGTTGATGGGCGACAACGTCCTGATGCTATCGTTTATTTACCGCAACAAAAACACCTGATTATTGATGCCAAAACTTCATTGGCTGCCTATACCCGTTATGTGAATGCGGAACATGATCTGGAGCGTCAGCAAGCCTTGGCGGAACACGCACAAGCAGTGAGTGCGCGAATTAATGAATTGGCTGATCGTGATTATTACAAACTACCGGGGCTGAACTCACCGGAGGTGGTGATCATGTTTATCCCGATTGAATCAGCTTATGTAGAGGCTTTGCGATTTGATAACACGCTTTATCAGCGTGCGATTGAGCGCAATGTGCTGGTGGCAACACCCACCACGTTATTGACCAGCCTGAACATCGTGCGCCAATTGTGGCGATTTGAAGATCAGAATAAACATACTGCAGAATTGGCAAATAGGGCGGAACGTTTTTACAGTAAATTGAATAACTTCCTGACTAGCATGCAGGAAGTGGGTAAACAGCTCGATAAAGCCAAAGGCAGTTATGAAAAAGCCTTCTCGCAGCTGTATTCCGGCAAGGGCAACCTCATTAAACAAGCCTCAGAATTTAAAGATCTCGGTGTGTCGGTGCAAAAAGAACTACCCGATGAACTGGTGGAACTCTCACTGTTAGAAGTAGGGGAAGGGCAGCAATAAACGTTGTGTTTATTAAGTGAAAGGCCCCCATGACTCGTGTCTGAGGGCCGGAACTATGCAAATTTAAGGCACCGGTGTTTCAGTGAGCTGCAGATGATGGTGCAGTGCCCCCACCAGATTGGCATCATTCATAAAATGACAACGCACAACTTTAGGAATAGTCAGATGCATCGGTAAGTTTTGTTCCAGATAGACCAAGTTTTGTTGAATATATTGGAGCAACAGAGGTTGTGCGCTGATCCCGCCGCCAATGGCAATGACATCTGGGTCAAATAACGATTGTAAGTTGAAAAACTGCATAGCCAGGCGGTAGGTATAAGCATCCAGAGCTTCGCAAACGTCGGCATCACCTTCATTCGCCCAGGCAAATACTTGTTGTCCATTCACACTTTTCGGTGGCAGGCGTTTAATGTGTTCAACGGCGCGGCATAAGCCCCGGCTTCCGCCATCATGTCCCCAATAATGGTAAGGCTCACCTTTCGCATGCCAGCTATCGGTGAGTAAAAAACTCAGTTCACCGGCAGCAAAATGCGACCCTTTATAGAGCTGACCATTCAGGAATATGCCCCCGCCAACAGCGGTGCCAAGCACCACGACGACACCATTTTTACAACCCGCCAGACTGCCTTTCCAGGCTTCCGCCAATGCGGCACATTTGGCATCATTCTCGATCGTAACTGGTACAGGGCAATGCTGCTGAATATCCGCAACGAAGTTACGTTTATCGTTATATGTCAGCGAACCACCGGTAATAGAATGTCCCTGTTCACTGTCTATTACACCCGGCAGACTGAATGCAATACCGGCGATTTGATCCTGATAATGTTTATACAAGCGGATGATTTCTGCACTGAAAGCACCAAAGCTATCTAAGGGTGTTGCTACCTGGCCTTTTTCCAGTACGACAGCTTGTTTATCCATTAACGCATATTTAATGGCTGAGCCACCGACATCCAGAACGAGATATTTCATGGTAATGCACTCCGGTGCGTTATTGATTTTCCTACTATAAATAATAGTCCATGAAGTACAGCTGGTGTGTCTGTGACAGGTGGCGCACTTGTGTTACCTCATGACAATCAGTGCTATATCACATTCCCTGCAAAGACAAAGGGCTTTTTGCAGAGAATGTGCTGACATCATGCGGTAGCTGCTTGAGTGACATAGCCATTACGACGAGACTCATGCGGTTTACTTCTTTGAAATTGAATAATCAGACGATCCAAATCATTTAAACGATCGGCCAGATCATTAATTCCTGTGGTTGTTTTGTGGCTGCTATTAGTTGATTCTTCCGCTAGAGACTTAATGTTAAATACATTGTGAGAGAGTTCTTCGGTAACGCTGGCTTGTTGGTGCACTGCCTGCGCAATCTGAGATCCCGCGGCTGCAATTTCTTGTAACATCGCATCAATTTTTTCTAGCACTACACCAGTGCCTTTGGCTTTATCCTGACATACCGCAGAGAGTTGGCGTCCTGATTCCATGGCTTGCTCTGCTTTTGTCGCACTTGCTTGTAGCTCGTGGATCATGTTTTGGATTTCATTGGTTGAAGTTTGCGTTTTGATCGCCAGAGAGCGGATTTCATCGGCAACTACAGCGAATCCGCGGCCATGTTCTCCGGCTCTGGCGGCTTCAATGGCAGCATTCAGCGCTAAAAGGTTGGTTTGATTGGCAATGTTATTGATCACATCCAGAATATGTTCGATTGCCCGGCAATCACCGGCTAATGCATTGATAACTAATTGCGAACGATTAATTTCATCATGCATACCAACAACAGCTTGAATGGTGCTATCGACACTGTCTCGGCCTTCACTGGATAAGACAGTTGCTTTATCAATCGCCAATGAGGTGTGTTCTGCACTTTCCGACACTTCTTTAATGGAATTACTCATCTCGGTTACTGCAGTGGCCACCATTTCTGTTTCAGCGCGTTGTTGTTCCAGATTTCGGGTAATGGACATTACATTTTTCACATCATCATTCACCGCTGCCAGAATGTTATGGCTGGTTTCGCCTGTTCTGGCGACTACTGCGCGTAATTCAGCCTCATTCATTAACATAGACAGTTCAATTGCGGAGAGTGAGCCTATTTTGCCGGTATAAATCAATTGCATTAATGGGTTATCAAAACGTTCTTGTGCTCTTTTGCTTAATTTGCGAATACGCGCGGACTGTCTATTATTTAATAACAATGCAGTCAGTGTGGTGAATGCACACAATGCCATAAGAATAGGGTTAAAGCCTGATACGGCCATCCAACTAAGTAATAACGCATTAATAATTAGAACGCCTTGAATCAGGAACGATGATGAATAGTGAGGCATGCGAAGCTGCCACGGTGTTTGGTTGTTGTTGAGTTGGGCATAAATTTTTTCCGCGCGTCTTTTTTCTTCATCACCCGGTGAAACACGAACAGATTGATATTCAATGATGTTTCCTTTGCTGTCTCTGATCGGCGTAACAAAGGCATTAACCCAGTAGTGATCGCCATTTTTGCAGCGATTTTTGACTAAACCCATCCAGCTTTGGCCTTGGCGTATGTGTTTCCACATATCAGCAAACGCTTGCGGGGGCATATCAGGGTGGCGCACGACGTGGTGTGGTTTGTTGCGTAATTCATCAAGCGTAAACCCGGCAATTTCACAGAAGCTGGCATTGGCATCGGTAATGTTACTTTGCAGGTCAGTAGTAGAAATAAGATTTAGATCCTGAGAATAGGTTCTTTCATTTTGAGTAACGGGTTGGTTAATTTTCACTTGGCGCCTCCGGAACAAACAATGTAGCAGTCGGGCTTACATCAAATTCAGCGTACTCAAACATTGATCTAAGTCAATTTTACAAAGCAACTATCAAGCCAAGTGAAAATAGTTACCAATATCACATAAGGAATGGTTTCTTTCGAACCTTTAGTGCAAAACGCAACAGATACAGGCAATTTGCAATTGCAAAATTCAATGCTGTATCGAATCAGCAGGGGTTAGATCAAGAAATATCAACGTATTATGACACTGATCACATCTGGGGTTTGTAACATGTTACATTTTTCTGTCTGTTACAAATTCACAACATGGATCACATA
>Ga0183099_1002039_pt1 | contig 10810 bp, 12 predicted proteins | sample Biomet1_FD_127788 | JGI IMG/M metagenome (GOLD analysis project Ga0183099, IMG submission 127788) | Microbial communities from bioreactor (seeded with anoxic lake sediment) at LBNL, California, USA - Biofuel metagenome 1 | ecosystem: Engineered > Bioreactor > Anaerobic > Unclassified ... | reverse complement strand
GTTCCATTTTCAAGCCAAGCCTTTGGATATCTGGCCTCAGCGCCGTGTTTGATAGACAATCTCAATAATTCCTCGGCAATCCCAAAATGTTCCGCTAAAATTTCAAAGATATGAGGATTGTATTGAACTTCAAATCGGGGACCATTTTTCTTTTCTTCTGCTGTTCCATTTTCAAGCCAAGCCTTTGGATATCTGGCCTCAGCGCCGTGTTTGATAGACAATCTCAATAATTCCTCGGCAATCCCAAAACTAACTTGTGTTCCGTTTCCGTCACAAAGCGGTAAATAGATGGTAACAAGTCCTGCGGTTGCAAGCCCACCCAAAACGAACTCTTTTTCCAAGAGGATTACGTTGGCACCTGCTCTTGCAGCAGCTAATGCGGCAGAAATGCCGGCAATTCCGCCGCCGGCAACAAGCACATCGCATTCCTCCGTCATTGGAATTTTATGATTTTCTGTTATGTAGTTCATGTGAAATAAACTCCTTTTATCTTATCTTTTATAAGTGCCGTCTAGGATTGCTTTGGCTAAATCATACTCTTTTTTATGTACATAAAAATAATACATGTAATGTTCCATTTTTAAAATATATTTTATTTTGTTTCGCGATAATTGTTCTCTGATGTGTGATTGCCGTTCCATTGATAACGTACATTCTATTAATTTTCGATTGAATATTGTAATCATATATTTACCATTCTATATCAGATTATTATTTTGCACGCAATGTCCCGTCTGTTTCACCAATTTCTATTAAGACGGGTCGCTCCAATGGTGAGTGATTTGGGCGATGCATTACAAACATTAATTCACCGGTTTTTGTATGAAAAATCATGCCATGTCCGCCATCATTGCTGAATAGCAGCTCTTTTTGATGCAGCCATTTCCCGTTGATTTCTCCGTTATCAGAAGATGCGATTGCTTCTACGTAGCCGAATGCATCGAAACTTGACCATATCATCAATAACTTATTTTCAGCAGTTCTATATAAAAACGGACCATCAGTTACAAAATCAACCTTGTTTTTCGGTGCCCAATCCGGTTCCGATGCCCGAAATAAAACAATCGGGTTTTCAATCGTTTCTTTTAAGTTTAATGATAATCGTGCGGCACACAGTTCACCATTCTTTATTTGTGTCCACTCATGACAAAAAACGATGTAGGGTGTCCCCTGCCGATCAATATAAAGCGTACCGTCAAGACATTCCCATTCCTTTGGGGTAACAGGTCCGTCACTGTGAAGCAAAAACGGACCAAGGGGGCTGTCCGAAACGAGTATTTGGGTTCCACGACAACGATCCGGACTTTTAAAACTGGCAAACATATAAAATTTATCGTGATATTGATGGACTTCCGGTGCCCAGTATTGCAAATGTGACCAAAAATGTTCAGGCGGGTTAAAACAAATAATCGGATTACTCCATTCTATTAAATCATCACTTACATAAACATCAAATCCTGTACATGCGCCCCATGCTTCTGCTCCTCTTGAACCGTATAAATAATACGTATCTTCGTGCAAAAGAATAAATGGGTCTCTGATATGAATGTTCTCTAATTTCATATTGGCTCCTTTTCCTCAATTCGTTTGAACTTCGTTTCTTGGGATATTATACCATATTAAAACGAAATTACAAGAACAAATTGTTGCTATTTTAGATGCAAATAGGCTTTTTATTCCCTATGTTTATTCTTTACCCGTAAAATATTTTGCTTCCGTTAAAAATTCGGCAATGGAAATACATTGTTCAGCATCAATCTTTGCGTTTTTCAAATTGACTTCACAGATATCCAAATTGCCGAGAGTTGATCCTCGTAAATCAGAACCGTAAAAACTTGTTTCGTGTACAGTGATTTCCGAAAAATTACATGATTTCATTTTGCATCCATCAAATTTGCATCCTGTGAGATCAGCACCCCAAAAGTTAATGTTGCTAAAATCCTGTTTTTTGAAATTGAGGAAACGAAGGGCGGTATAGGACCAATCTCCGCCTTTGACGATGAACATATCGCATTCAGAATCTGAAAAGTCCGAACCGGTCATTTTACAATCATCGAATATCGTTGCAAAAAAAGAAGTATTATTGAATTTACAAGAAAGAAAAGCTGAATTTTTCAGTTCAACCCCATTCAGTTTTGCTGTACCAAACTCACAGGAATCAAACGAACATTGATACATCGTCGAAACATCTGTGAAATCAGTTGCTAAAAATTTGCATTTTTTAAATTTAATTTTTGTAAGAGTTTCATTTTCAATGTATTCTTCGGAAAAGTTCTCGTTTTCATAAGTTCTTTCGGTTAGTTTCATTTGTGGTTCCCTCCAAACAGATAAAAGTAGATAAAGCGATTTTAGAAAATATGCAAGCATGATATTGTATCGAACAACTAAAATATAGTTATGATCATGACTCAGTCGAAAATTTAAAAAAAGCAGTGATTGATATGTTTTAACATTTAAAAAGATGTTTTGTACGTTTTTAGTTTCATTAGTTGAATTGAATTATTTAATGATAATAAAAACCATGTCACGCCAAGGAAAATAAAATCATATAATGATATAGATGTAAATATTAAGGAGGTAATATTATGTCAGAAGAAACACTTCGAGACGATTATTTAACAGATGAAATAGAAAAACTTCATGAAGGACTTTTCGTTTATACCAATCAACAGCAAAATGTAGACTTAAGCAATTATACTGCTGTTCTGATTAATTTTAAAAATATGGATGCATGCAGTAATATTATAAATCTGAATAAACTAATAGATAATGCACTGTCTTTGGGAATCACGCTGATTCTGTTAAATGTCAATGACGGAAAGCCATTATCCAGGATGATCGGAATGGGACTTAGAGGAAAATGTATTATTGTGAGACCATATTCCGGATATCGAGCGTTCAATGTTTTGGGATTATACCAAGAAGATTCGTTCCAATGCGGCCAAAGCGAAGTTACTCAAAACTCTGACGGCAACAGGTGTTTTAATGTTGTTGAAAAACCTTGCTGCGATTGTCCTGATCAGGAGTACTCGGGTTCATTTGAAAAATTATGTTCCGAAAAACAGGCAAGAGCAATAGAAAACATTTTGAACACGGAATTTTCGGTGCCTCAAGAATTTCTATGCAATTCGGTAGGCGATACACCAGCCAGCTTGCCTGAAAATCAATTCAAGTTAAATTATTTGGCGATTGAGAGTATGTGGAACCTGTCTGAAACACAAGTCACAAATAATTCGGTAGTTATGGAAATCACCCTAATTGCCTCATTCAATCCAAAATATAAATATTTAAGAATCAGAAGTGTCGGCGCCGGATTTAACCCTGCTAACGGTGCCCCAATGGATTATAACAACACGTATGACAGAGGATTTTTTCAATCAGCGGTTAAAATCCATATGCAACCCGAAACAGATCAACTCAGAACACTGTCAACCGATCCTAAAAATATTAACAATCAATCCCAGTACATCACAAGCAGCAGTTTTAGCGTAGGTGTTGATATATCAAAAAATCCTACCTTTAAAGCTTCCTATGATATTTCTGAATCCTTAACAACGGTTGTTTCGGATTTCAATATTTACAATAACGGTGCGGGTGTTACTGCGGATTGGGATTTTCTGCTTTCTATAACGGAAAACAGCATATGGGATATCTTCTCGGAACCTTTTATGAAAAAAGGACAAGTAAAATCACTTCCTGCACTTGCAACAAAAAATTTACAGGCTGTAACAGAAACTGTATGGTACGGAGAAAATACACTTACTGATACAATCGGCGTACAACTCTACTGGAAAGTAGATCATTTCCATTGCTGGGTTACCGGTAACTGGGCAAGTTATACGGAGAATTATCATCATAAATGGAGAACCTTAGGTTATGTTGATACCCCGGTATATATTGTATTTTTCTTCCGTTTTTGCGTAATTATTATCAGGGGGTGCCTGCTGGGCATCCCTTAATTATACTTAATTGAAACCCTCTAAACGGATAAAAATATTAAAAACGTTTTTGGTAATTAAGCAAGAATCTTCGTAATAAAACAATGAAAAAATCGAAACAAAATAATAAAAAAAGCTGTATATTGGAAAAGAAACACTGTTTTTCTGAGATATACTCGAAGATGTTAAGGCTTATCGGCGATTTATTTTACACTACATTCCCCATTCAAAACCTTCTTATAATCCTCATAATTTTTTTGAAGAAGTTCCGGTGTATTCAGATCATATGGACATTTGGATTTGCACTTTCCACACTGGATGCACTCCTCAATTTTCTGCATCATTTCCTGGCATTCCGCCTTAAGCCAATTCTCAGAGGGAGCACGACGGAGCAAAAGGGAAATTCTTGCACAGGTACTTATTTGTATTCCGGCAGGACAAGGCATACAGTAACCACAACCTCTGCAGAAATCCCCTGACAATTCTTCCTTTTCCTTGTTGATGAATTCCTTACGTGCTTCACTCAACTGTGGTGCATGCTCCATGTAAGAGAGCCACTCGTCCAATTCATTTTCCCGTTGAATTCCCCAGATTGGAAGCACGTTATCAAACTGCGACATAAATGCAAATGCAGCTTCAGAATTCGTAATCAATCCACCTGCAAGACCTTTCATCGCAATGAAACCCATGTTTTTATCGTTGCATTTCTGTACCAGTGCAATTTCCTTTTCGGAGGAAAGATAACTGAGCGGAAACTGCAATGTTTCATAAAGACCAGATGCTATACAGTCCTCGGCAACCCCAATTTTATGAGCTGTTACCCCGATGTGCAGAATCTTTCCGCTCTTTTTCGCTTCTTCCATACATTCATACATTCCCGTACCATCGCCGCTATGATAACAGTTCCCCACACAATGAAACTGATAAATGTCGATATAATCGGTCTTTAGAAGTGTTAGAGATGTATTTAATTGCTTCCAAAATTCTTCCGGGGTATGTGCCATTGTTTTGGTTGCAATTACAATTTTGTCCCGCATTCCTTGAAAGGCTTGCCCAAGCTTTTCTTCACTGTCTGAATAAGCGCGTGCAGTATCAAAGAAACGAATCCCACCATCATATGCTTTGCGCAGGAGGGCAACGGCGGTTGTCATATCCACTCTTTGAATCGGCAAAGCGCCAAATGCATTTTGTACGGTTGTGATTCCGGTACTTCCCAGTGTGATTTGTTTTGGTTTGTTTCCCATATCTTCTTTTCCTTTCAAACATGTAATACAGTTTATTGATATTACAACAATCCTATTGAATGAAATATACTTTTTATCAATTCGATTTGCACTCATTATGAGGAAGTTATTGAACAAAGGTTTTAAAGGATTGAAAAAAACATCACTCTTCGTTCGTAGGCTTTCTTATAGTATAGCACTTAAAGTTTACTCTATGTCAAGGGAAATATTGAACTTGGATATTGAACAAATTGAATGATTTTCACATTATTGGTTAAGGACAATTCTCAAACATTTCTCTTATACTTCAAACGATGGTACCATTGCCACTTCATATAATTGTTTATCATAATAGAAAAAGCTTTATATACAGCCGAAAAGGCGATATATAAAGCTTTCACGTGGCGCGTCGTGTGGACTCGAGCCCCTGACCTATTGGTTCGTAGTTGTGTTTAGCACGTTTTGTAATGTGTGGTGATGTACAGAAAATCATTCAAAAGAGGAAGTTGACATTTATAAGATAATAGGCAAACTTGAAAAGCGTGCGTATGAAAAAGGGCTGAAAGGAGAACTATTTGTTGATATTTATACAAGGCTGATTATATCCGGAAACATCGATAATCTTTTAAACGTTGAAGCAAGCAAGTCCACATTTAGTGATGCAATATAAAAGAGAATCCCATATCGTTATAGCTTAATTGTTATAGTCACTTATAATAAAAAAACAGGAGAGGGTACAACGCCTTCTCTTTGTTATTTTAACTCCATAATACCAGCCTTGTGCACCGTTTCAGTGCATGAGCTTTTCGTGCCCCCTAATCTGGAGGGCATAATTTAATGCTTGTGTAGGGCGCGCACATTTAAAAAAAGTTTTTTTAAGTCAAGTAAATAAATAAAGCAAACTCAAAACAGTACCAATGTAGTTTATTTAACTATACATTCTTCCGGTAATTTATCTTCACGTAGGCCTTTAAATACGGGCTGCCGCATAGATCCGTTTTGATTTAGCATCATGTATTTGCCTGTACATACTAAAATCGGTTCAATCCAAATTGCATTTTCATTACCGATAGGAGTCTCAAAAGGTGGTAGTTTAGTTTTGGGGGTGCTTTTTATAATGTCAAAATCCCGACCAGATACACCGAGGGTTACATGGCCTTTATAAATCATTTGTCTGTTTTGATATTGGCCTAATACAAGGCTTGAAACACTATTCTCTTTCAAAATGTACCCGCATACAACGAAATCATCATCCTGCAGGTATTTGATTTTAATCCAATCCTTTGTTCGCTTATCGAAATAGTATTTGCTGTCCTTTCGCTTGGCGACGATCCCTTCCAACTCTTGTTGTTTTGCCAGCTCATAAAATGTGATACCATGTTTCTCTATATATCGTGATATTGCAAGCCGTTCATTTTCTCGAATCGCCTTTGCAAGCATAACCTTTCGTTCCATGAGCGGCCAATTGGTTACTTGCTGGCCGTCATAATACAAAATATCAAACGCAACAAAGCTAGCAGGATATTTATTCGCTGCCAACTCAATCTTCATTTTATTGGTCATAAGACTGCGGCGCTGTATCTCGTAAAAGTCGGGCTTGCCGTCTTTCATCACAAACAATTCGCCATCCAGTATGCAACGCTTATTTATCTGCTTATAAATTTCGGATAACTCAGGCACTTTCGGTAACATTAACATGTTTCGTTTGTTGCGCAAGTCTATCCCGGATTCGTCCAAATACGCTATACATCGTTCGCCATCTAGCTTTAATTCATAAATATAGTCAGGGCTGTCAAACGGCTCACCCTCTTCTCCAATCAACATCGGTTTGATGCTTTTGGTTTCGAATATATCCATTTATGCGCCCTGCTTTGTCTTCTCAATACTGGCTTTCAACGCGTCCATCAGGTTAATAATATTAGTATTTTCTTCCTGTGGAGAGACAATCTCTTTCCCTGCTATTTTATCCTCAATCAATTGGCGCAACTTTGTCTGGTATTCATCTGTATACTCAGCAGGATTAAACGGAGTATTCATAGAGTTAATTAACATTTTAGCCATAGTTAACTCTTGTTCAACCATCTCTGGTTTATTATAACCTTTTGGCAACGCCTTGATATCATCTTCAAAAAACATTGTAGAAATTAACAAACCATCTTCACGTGGAATAATAGCCATTAGTGTGTCTTTGAAACCCAGAACGGTTTTACCAATGGCTATCTTCTGTTCTGCCATTAAAGCGGAACGTAACAGTTCAAACGCCTTCTCTCCGCCAGGATCCGGTGTCACTTGATAGGTCTTTTCATAATATACCGGGGATATTTGATTCAGTTGCGCAAAGTGAAGTATTTGGATAGACTTTTCTTTTTCAGTTTTAATTTTTTCCATTTCATCATCTGAAATGATTACATAATGGTCTTTATCGTATTCATAGCCTTTTACAATGTTATCGGTTGTTACTTCCTGACCACAATGTGCACATGACTTTTTATATTTAATTCTGCTCTGATCTTCTTTGTGAAGCTGGTTTAAATGTATGTCATTATCTTGTGTGGCGGTATACATTGCCACAGGGATTGCGACAAGACCGAATGATATTACTGTTTTATGGGCAACCGACATTCATATTACCTCTTGATTCTTAAAATTATTCCGCTATACTTTCGTCTTGCATAATCGGTAGTTGTTTGCCTTTTTGTTTTAGTTTGTGTATCTACTTTCAGTATATACATTTTGTAATATTACAAAAAATTAAGCCTTTTGAAGTGAAGCTTTTGACGATATTTATTCAAAAGCGGTTATTTCAAAAATAATTGTAGAAGAGGCTAGTATTTAGAAAACGTACAATATTTTATTAGGCAAAAAACAGGAGAGGGTAAAAACGCCTTCTCCTGTTTCTGTTTGCTGAACTGCTGCACCATTTCAGTGCGTTAGGTTTCCTAAATTGGATAACGATTTGTTCTTCATCCACATGGTCAACTACCGTTTTGATACTTGAGAATCTCCGCAACGTTCCGCCCCTCTCAAATAAAACACGCTTTTATATTTGAAGTTGTTACTCGGCAGGGCTGTAGACAAGAGATATCCTCACGCATGTATAAAGGGGTGTCACGTTTTGTTACCCCCTTATATCTGCCTTAAACTAACCCTGTCCTTACTCTACTAAGCTTTCTGTGTGTTCTTTTTTCAAAGTAACGACATCAACGGCGATGAAGCTTTCTTTAAATGGAATCACTAACACATAATCCCAATGTTTAACGGTTAGTGCTGTTAGAAGGGTAATCATTCCGAGAGAAACATGCAGATTTTTCCCCTCTACCGCTTGTATGGGATATCCGCTAATTTTCAGAGTTAATGGATCTAAGCCGATTACTTGCCCCATGCACATATCAAGCCTCGTTGTTGTCGGGTTGTCCCTTTTCCTTATCTCTTGTGCCAGTTTATTAATGTTGTTCATTGTTTTCCTCCTGTTTATAGTTGTTTATGTTAATCATCAATCTGTGGAAATGCAATCTTTTTTGAAAGAAAATGCCTTTCTCTGTTGAGTAGCATCCTGAATGGATCATACATTGTGTAACTCTTTGTTGCCCACATATCAAAAGCGTAATATTCCATATCTTCTACTGTTACCCGATGATGTGGTGAAATACCACCTCGCCATTGACTTGGCAATATGCCGGATTTTATATGTTTAATAACAGTGGCATAGCGCATTCCGGTGACATCGCTTACTTCTTTAGCACTTAAATAGACGGTTTCATCCTTTTTCGTTTTAATTTTTCTCATCTCCTATAAAGTTTTATCTTACTATGATTCATAAACCCTCTGCAATGCCCTAAATGTTCCATATAAGCCTTTTTATATTCATTGGGCATTATTACACTAATTAAATGAGTCGGTCTAATTTACCCCCTTGCTTTGTGATACACTGTTATGCTGTTCTATCAATTTAAACGCCGCTCTCTCGGTTGAGCTTGTCCAACTATTTTTAAATGCTCCAAACCCTGTATAAGACAAGCCCAATGAATAGATATACTCGTCCCGGTATTTGTTAAGCGGTGATTTCGGTTTTCGCAATGCCGTTAATGCTTTAAATTCTATCTGCCGCACTTGTTCCCCGGTTAGGTTCCTTTTCAGCCCTGCTTTTTGATTTGTAAGACCTTTATAAAATATACTGTGTATTACTTCACGTTGAACTTCGTCAAGCTGTGCAAGAGCATTTTCCACATCAATAGAAAGCTGTTTGTCATACAAATCATTTATTAAGTTTTCAAAGTCTGCTTCGGCATTGGAATCAGGTGTTAAATCCCCTCTTGTTGTTTCACTGTCCTCTCCGATCGGAGCATCAAGGCTACACGATATATTTAATGCATTCGTTTTCCCTCTCAACCCCACAAGTTTATTCAAAACATTAAGCACCGGAAAATTCAAATAAGTTGTAAACATAAAACCGCTTTCAGGCTTATAACTCTTTACTGCTTCAAGGAAAGCAAAATATGCTTCTTGTTTCAGATCGTCAATGGTTATTCCTGCACGCTCACAGGTTGCTTGCTTGTTGATGTAATATTTGAAACACATCGAACTCAATAACTTTTTCACGCCCTCATATAAAGCGTTCTGCGCCTTATTGTTTCCGTTCTGTGCTTGTACTGCCAATTCCTCATTGCTTGACATTTTGCCGCCCCTTTGCTATAATATATTTATCGGGAGAGGGCGTACTGCAAAGGTGCGTTCTTTTTTTATTGTGTACAGTATAAAGCGATAGTATCTTTTCTTATCCATACGGTTTCTGAACTGTTCATTTTTTCAAACTCTATAAACCCAGTACTCCGAAAAGCTTCAGCGATGGCACCATCTATATAACAACACACGTCTGTTATGTCTTTGCCGTAATCTGTAACTATAAGTGTGAAATTAACAGGCCTTTTCATTCATGCACCTCCTTTCTAATTTCAATTCGCAAGCGTACCCCACATGCCTTAGAAATATCTCCTTTTCATATTTGATATTTTTCTGTCAATTTACGAATAAGTTTATCCTTTTCGTATTGGCTTAAATTGTTATTATATATTTGTTGTTTCTTGAGTTCATATAGCGCTAATCGCTTTTGATAAGTCAACATAAATTTCTCCCTTCCCATTCCTTATAAAGCGAAAACCAATCAGCCGCCCTCATTGTAATAAGCCAATCTTCACGATTCCGCCTGTGGGCAACTATCGGCACCGCCTTACCCTCGCTGTCCTGAATGGATTGATGCATAGCTTCGTTTACATTCAATCGCTCAGCGCGCTTTACTTCGATATGTATGCCATGTAGTCCTTTAACATCCGGGCTGTCAATACCTCCTTGAAATTGCTGTCCTCGCTGAACATTGCTATATCCTTCATCACGACACAACGCCGCAAATTCCCTTTCTCCTCGGCCGCCTTTTAACTTGCTGTTCATTTGCACCCCCCTTTTTAAGCTGCTGCTTTATTTCAGTTGATTTTATAAAGATCGCCTCGTTCTGTTGGCTGGTAACGTAGTTGTTTACACAGATGTTTACACGCAGAAACCCTTACCCTGCAACGATTTAGGCATATTTCGAGCTGTAACTGTAACCAGTTTTCTATAGAGTATAAATATATTTAATATTGTATAATTAATATG
>Ga0183099_1002038_pt1 | contig 10810 bp, 9 predicted proteins | sample Biomet1_FD_127788 | JGI IMG/M metagenome (GOLD analysis project Ga0183099, IMG submission 127788) | Microbial communities from bioreactor (seeded with anoxic lake sediment) at LBNL, California, USA - Biofuel metagenome 1 | ecosystem: Engineered > Bioreactor > Anaerobic > Unclassified ... | reverse complement strand
CGCCCGGGACGGCCACGCCGCCGTAGTCAGAGACGGCAAGGGTGCTGTCAGCGCAGTCTTTCGCGTAAAAACTGTGGACATAGTAGACATATTCCCCATCCTGAAAATACTTGAACAGGGGGTCGTCCCGCCGGATACGCAGGCTGTTCCAGCCCATATGGGGCACCTTCAGCAAGCGATCGTTCAAATCTGGCTTCAAGCTGTCCACCACTCCGGGAAGAAAGCCCAGACCGTTGTGCTCTCCGTATTCAAAACCCTTGTCAAACAGCAGCTGCATTCCAAGGCAAATGCCAAGCAGCGGCTTCTTTTTGCTTTCCTCCCGTAACACGGGCACCAGCCCCGTGGCATCCAGCTTTGCCTTTGCGTCACCAAACGCGCCCACGCCGGGAAGGATCACGCGCTCCGCCGCCCGAAGGCGGTCCGGGTCCGCCGTCACCTCCGGCACAAAGCCCAAAGACTTCAGGCTGGAGGCCAGGGAGAACAGGTTTCCCACTCCATAGTCCACAATCGCAATCATATCACAGCGTCCCTTTCGTGCTTGGAATTTCCCCGGCTCGCTCCGGGTCCATACCTACTGCCATGTGGAGCGCCCGGCCCGCGCCCTTGAACGCGGCCTCCAGAATGTGGTGGGTATTCTCGCCGGAGAGCTGACGGAAATGGAGCGCACAGGGACACTGGCGCACAAAGCCCAGCCAGAACTCCTTGCCCAGCTCCGTATCAAACGTACCCACCTTTTGGGCAGGCAGATCCAGCCCCCAGCCCAGAAAATCCCGGCCGGAGAGATCCACGGCGCACAGCACCAGCGTCTCGTCCATGGGAAGCAGGAACTGTCCGTACCGGGCGATGCCCCGCTTATCCCCCAGTGCCTTCGTAAATGCCTGGCCCAGAGCGATGCCGATATCCTCCACGGTGTGGTGATCGTCCACGTCCATGTCGCCCCGGCAAGTAACATTCAGGTCAAGCCGCCCGTGGGAGGCAAACAGCGTCAGCATGTGGTTCAAAAAGCCGCAGCCGGTGTCGATTTGGGACTTGCCCGTCCCGTCCAGCTCCAGGCTCAGTTCGATCTTCGTCTCGTTGGTGTTTCTCACGATCTCCGCTCGACGCATGGCTCACATCTCCCCCAGCAGTTTTTTGATCGCCTCCACCATCTGCTCCATCTGCTCCGCGGACCCAATGGTGATGCGGTAAAAATCCCGAATACGTTCCTTGTCAAACCAGCGCACCAGAATTCCGTTTTCCTTGAGCTTCCGATACAGTTCGCCGTTTGGAAAGCTCTTCGACGAGGCAAAGATGAAATTTGCCTTGGAGGGCAGGACGGTAAAGCCCAGTTCCTCCAGCGCTTTGGCCGTCCAGTCCCGGGTCTTTTGGATGGCGGCGGTGCAATTTTGGAAATACGCCTCATCCTCCATGGCTGCGGCCCCCGCCAGAATGGAAAGGCGATTCACATTGTAAGGGTTAAAGCTGTATTTCACCCGGTTCAGATCCGCAATCAGGTCCGGGGCCCCCAGCGCAAAGCCCAGCCGTCCGCCAGCAAGGTTCCGGCTCTTTGAGAAGGTCTGGACCACCAGCAGATTGTCATACCGGCACAAAAGGGGAACACAGCTCTCCCCGCCGAAATCCACATACGCCTCGTCCACGATCACCACACGATTCCGGTCCGCCTCCAGCAGACGCTGAATCTGGGCGGCAGGCAACTCCACACCGGTAAGGGCATTGGGGTTGGCAAGGAGGATGGTTCCAGAATAGTCCATGTAATCGTCCGCATCAATGGTGAAATCTGCCTTCAGAGGGACAACCTTGGCTTCGACCCCGTAAAACGCGGCCCAGACCTTGTAAAAGCCATAGGACACATCCGGGAACGCCACGCCGTTTCCCTCGCCGCAAAACGCCCGGAACGCAAAGGAGAGCAGCTCGTCGGACCCGTTGCCCGCCAGCACCTGCTCCGGTTTGAGTTCATACCGGTGGGCGATGGCGCGCACCAGCCGGTCGCAGGTTGGGTCCGAATAGAGGTTCAGCTTCAAAAGCTCCGAGCGTGAAACGGCCTCCACCACCTTGGGGGAAGGCGGAAACGGACTTTCGTTGGTATTCAGCTTAATATACTGCATATCCATGGGCTGTTCCCCGGGGATATAGGGCTCCAATCGGCCCGCCTCGCGGGAAATAAAGCGGCTCATTGCGCACTCCCCTTTCCGTTGTGTTGATCCCGCACCGCGATGGCGCGGGGCGTGGGGCCTCCAGGCCCTCCTGCCGGGCAAAGCTCTGGACCCCGTGAGGACACGGCTTGCAGGGCCTCCCCCGTATAGTAGAGGAAGCTGGATTTCTTCACAAAATCGTCCACACTGAGGGGGCTGGAAAACCGCGCCGTGCCCGAGGTGGGCAGGGTGTGGTTCGGCCCCGCAAAATAGTCCCCCAGCGCCTCCGGGGCGTTTCGGCCCAAGAAGATGCTACCTGCATTGCGGATGCGGGGCAGCAGCGCAAACGGCTCGTCCACACACAGCTCCAGATGCTCCGGGGCGATGCAGTTAGCTGCCTCCGCCGCCTTTTCCAGCGAATCGGTGATGATAATCTTTCCATTGTTGTCGATGGAGGCCCGTGCCACCTCTCGCCGAGGCAGCGTCTCCAATTGGACCTCCAGCTCATCCCGGACAGCCTCCGCCAGCGTGCGGCTGTCCGTCACCAACACGGCGGAGGAAAGCTTATCATGCTCCGCCTGACTTAGCATATCCGCCGCCACCCATCGGGGATCGGACTTTCCGTCCGCCAGCACCAGAATTTCGCTGGGCCCTGCGATCATATCAATGCTGACAAGGCCAAACACCTTTCGCTTTGCCGCAGCTACATACACCCCGCCTGGGCCCACGATCTTATCCACCTTCGGCACGCTCTCCGTCCCATAGGCCATGGCGGCCACAGCCTGAGCGCCGCCGCACTTCAAAATTTTCGTGACTCCCGCGATCCTGGCCGCCGCCAAAGCCGCCGGGGCGATGGTCCCGTCCGGAGCGGGGGGCGTCGCCATAAGAATCTCCCGCACACCCGCAAGCTTTGCCGGAATCACGTCCATCAGGACGGTGGAGGGAAACGCCACCGGCGTTCCCGGCACGCAGACGCCCACGGACTCGATGGGCGTGTATCGCTGTCCCATAACCACGCCCGGCTTGTCGGTGAGAACGAAATCATTGTGGGTCTGGCGGCTGTGGAACGCGCGGATGTTCTCCGCCGCCTGATGAAGCGTCTCCAAAAGTTCCGGGTCCACCTGCGCCTCTGCCGCGTCCAGTTCCGCCTCCGTCACAAAAAGGCCATCCAGCTCCGCACCATCGAACTGCTTTTCATAGCTTCGCAGCGCCGCGTCGCCTTCCGCCCGCACGGCGGCCAGAACGGCATCCACCGCCGCGTCCACATTCTCCTCCGCGAGAATCCCCCGGGTCAAAATATCCGATGTGGGAACCTTGTCAAAATCAAAGAGCCGAATCACTCTCCGTCACCTCCGATAGTTTTCGCAGCAGCGCGGCAATTTCCTTGTTTTTAAACTGGTAACTGGCTTTGTTGGCGATAAACCTGGCCGAGATGGACATAAATTCTTTGATGATCTTCAGGTCGTTTTCCTTCAGGGTCGTTCCGGTCTCCACAATGTCTACAATCACATCGCTGAGTCCCAGAATGGGGGCCAGCTCGATGGAGCCGTTGAGTTTGATGATGTCGATATCCCGGCCCTTGGCCGCATAATACGCCTTGGCAATGCCCACAAACTTGGTCGCCACCCGCAGCGTCCGACCGGGGTCGTCCACGAAGTCCTTCGGGCCCGCCACGCACATCCGGCACCTGCCAAGGCCCGTGTCCAGAAGCTCATAGACATCCGCGCCGGACTCCTGCAAAATATCCTTTCCCACAATGCCGATGTCCGCTGCGCCATGCTCCACGTAAATTGCCACATCACTGGGCTTTACCAGGAAATAACGGATGCCCGCCGATGGGTTTTCCACCACCAGTTTGCGGCTGTCGGCATATCCGCCGGGGCAGCCATATCCCGCGCCGGAGAGCAGGTCGTACACCTTGTCTCCCAGCCGGCCCTTGGGCAGCGCCACGTTCAGCATCACCTTTTTCCCGGCAGACTTCTCTACCAGCGGTTCCGGGGCCTCCAACCTTTGAAGCTCATCCTGATACAGCGCAAAGCCAATCGCCAGCGCGCCGGGGGCAAACTGCTCCGCCAGCGGGTCATACCGCCCGCCCCGCAGGACGGCCCGGGGAATTCCCGCAAGATATCCCTGAAACACCACACCGTTATAATAGCTGATGTCGTTGACCAGAGAAAGATCCAGTTTCAGCTTCTCCGTCTCGCCCCGCTCCTCCAGCATTTGGCAGACGGTTTTCAGTTCCGTCAGCGCCGCTCCCATAGCCGCGTTCAGCGCCAGCGGCTCGGCCTTGCTCAAAACGGTTTTCCACGGGCCCGCTAATGTAATCAGGGAGCACAGCGCGTCCGCCCCCTGAGATGACAGTCCCGCGCCGGAGGCGGCCTTTTGCAGCTCATGGGCGTTTTTATCCCGGATGCATCCAAGCAGCTTTGAATGGATGGACTCCGGCGCCCCCACCGCGTCCAACAGTCCCGCCACGAAGCCCATATGGCTCAGCTCCAGCACAAAGTCCGGTCCCGCCAATGCCAGACTGTTCAGGGCCAGCGACAGGACTTCCGCCTCAATCTCATCGTTCAGCGCGCCGATATACTCAAGCCCCGTCTGGCCGATCTCCTGAAAGGTGTGGCTCTCCTGACTGGGGCGGTAAACGTTTTCTGTGTAGTAGTAGCGCTTGCACTCCCCCGGCTCCGGCTGGGCATTTTTTGCGATGGACAGTGTCACATCGGGCTTCATGGCCAGCAGCCGCCCGTCAAGGTCTGTAAAGGTGAGGACCTGCTCGCTGGAAAGGAATCGGCGATATTCCTGATACAGACTGTATTCCTCAAATCGGCCCACATGATACTTGCAGCATCCGGCTTTTTCATACAGCAGACGCAGGCGCAGCGAAAGCAGCTCCTGCGGTTTTAATATTCCCAGATCCAGCTCCATATGTCCCTCCGTTGTCCGCCTATGTCGGGCAGTTTAGTAAGTTCATAATACTTCATCCAGTTATCAAAGTAAAGTGCATTTTTTTGAATGCTTCAAATTCCCTTTTTTGCACAAAGATGCGCATTGCCCGTCTCCCGCACCCCGTCATTTTTCCCACGTTTCATTTACTTCCTTTAAGGAAAAGGTCTTGGAACGAACTTGCAGGTAAAAACCGGATCGGAGTAAAAAGACGAGAAACCAAGAAGTACCAAAAGCTTGCATTCTAAATAAGCGGCATATATAATACTTTCGTAATTCATTTTTCATGAAACCTTATAAGGAGGCTCCAACATGGATCAGTCCCGTAAAGTGCTGAAGGGCGCTCTCGCCCAGCAGCGTAAATCCGCCGAGACCCGCCGTCTTGCCCCCGCCATGCGGGTGCTGAAGGCCCTTCACAGCGCCGGGACGCCGGAGGTACAAACCTTGGAGGAGCTTGAAAAGCAGCGCCGGAACCAGGAGCTTTTGGGCAATCTCACCGCCGAAATGACAGACATGAGCTGGGAGCCCTTCGACCTTGCCGGGATGCCCGCGGCGTGGATGCGCCTGCAGCGGCCCCACCGGCGCAGGCGCGCCGTTCTGTACTGCCACGGCGGCGGATACACCAGCGGAAATCTGGGATACTCCAAGGTTCTTTCGTCCAAACTGACGAAGGCCACCGGCTACGATGTATTGACCTTTGAATACCGTCTGGCCCCGGAGCATCCCTATCCCGCGGCGGTGGAGGACGGGGTTCGGGCCTGGAACTATCTGATGCAGCTGGGATACGGGGCGCGGGACGTGGTCTTGGCCGGGGACAGTGCGGGGGGCAATCTGGCGCTGGTTCTGTGCCTCCGGCTGAAAGCCGCCGGACGGATGTTGCCGGCGGCGCTGATCCTGATGTCCCCCTGGACGGATATGACCGCCTCCGGCCCGTCCTACACAGAGCGCTCTGAGATCGACCCCATTCTGACGGCGGAGTATATACACGGTGTCCGGGCTGTGTACGCCGGGAACCGGGATCTGCGAGACCCCAGTCTCTCTCCCCTGTTCGGGGACTTTACAGGCTTCCCTCCCACGCTCATTCAGGTGGGTACTCACGAAATTCTCTATTCCGACGCGGAGCGGCTGCGGGACACCATGCTCTCTTCGGGCGTGGAGTGCCGGCTGGAGGTGTGGGCGGACATGTGGCATGTGTTCCAGCTGTTCCCCATCAAAAAGGCGGCGGCGGCTATGGAACAGACCACCCGGTTTCTGCTGGAGCTGCTGTAAAATACCGGCTTAAGGAAAATTTGCTCTGTTCCCGCCAGATTCCAGTTGATAATTTGAAAAGTTTATAGTAGAATAAAAGCGTTCTGAATCAAATCCTCCGCTTGCAGCCGCGGAGCCGGTCTCGCGCAATGGATGCCCGCTAACCATGTCAGGCGGGGAACCGAGCAGCATCGTGCGGGATATTCCATGTGCCGCGAGGACGCCGGTTCCGTGGCTGCAAACGGAGGACTTGTTTTGTTTATCGAAAGGAGATGCAAGGATGTATCAGGCACTGTACCGCAAGTGGCGGCCCAAGACGTTTTCCGACGTCATCGGCCAGTCCCACATCACCGAGACGCTGAAGCGTCAGGTGGCGGAGGGCCGCACGTCCCACGCATATCTCTTCACCGGCACCCGGGGAACCGGCAAGACCACCTGCGCGAAAATTCTCGCCAAGGCGGTGAACTGCGAGCACCCGGTGGACGGTGACCCCTGTAATCAGTGCCCCAGCTGTCTGGGGATTGAAAACGGTACGTTTTTGGACGTACTGGAGCTGGACGCCGCGTCCAACAACGGCGTCGATCAGGTTCGGGCCCTGCGGGATGAGGCGATCTATTCCCCTGCCAACGTAAAAAAACGGGTCTATATTGTGGACGAGGTCCACATGCTGTCCGTGCCCGCGTTCAACGCTCTTTTGAAGATTCTGGAGGAACCGCCGGAGCACCTGATGTTTATTTTGGCGACTACGGAGCTGCACAAGGTCCCTGCCACCATTCTCTCCCGCTGCCAGCGATATTCCTTCAAGCGCATCACGCCGCAGGACGTGAGCCGGCATCTCTCCTTCGTCGCCCGGCAGGAGTCTATCGACCTGCAGCCAGACGGCGCAGAGCTTTTGAGCCGTCTGGCGGACGGTGCACTGCGGGATGGGCTGTCTCTTCTCGATCAGTGTGCGGCGGCAGGCGGTGCAATTGACGCCCGCGCCGTGCTGGACGTGCTGGGTTTGGCGGGAAATCTTCAAACCGCCCAGCTGATGGACTGCGTTTTGCGGCGGGATGCGAAAGCGGCTCTGCTGCTTATGAACCAGCTGTACGCCGGGGGCAAGGACGTGGGTGCCGTTTTAAACGAGCTGTCCACCCTGACCCGGGATCTGCTTTTGCGTCGGACTGCCCCGGGGGGGCGCAGCGCTGCTCTCCGGCGGATTTGACGGCGCTACGCTGGACAAGCTTGAAAAGGACGTGCCCGGCAGCCGACTTTTGTATCTGGCAACCACTCTGCAGCAGGCCACCGCCGATCTCTATTACAGCTCTAACCGTCGAACCGATGCGGAGCTGTGTCTCCTGCGATTATGCGACGAGACGCTCTCCGGCGATCTCAGTGCTCTCACTGCCCGCATTCAACGGGTGGAAGACACGCTGGAACGGCTTCCGGCACTGCTGAACAACGGTATTTCGGAGCACCCGGGAAAGCCCGCCCCGGCCAGGTCGGCGGCGAAGCCGCCCGTCCAGAAGACGCCCGCACCCGTTCCGGCGGACAGCCCTCCTTGGGACGAGGAACGGCCACCCCTTCCGCAGGATCCGCCCCTTGACGACGAACGTCCCCCTTTACCGGAGGAGCCGCCCGAACCGGGCGAACCGTCCTTTGAAAGGGAGTCGCTCGCAGAGGAAATGACCTCCACTCCGCCCGTGAGACGGGAAACGGCGTCTCCTACGCCTGCGATGGGTCCGGCGAATTCCGCCCCGGCGGGTAACGCCTCCGGCGCTACCCGCGGTGCGGCCTGGTGGCGCGCGCTGGCGGAGGAGTGCAAGGGACGTCTGCCGCCCATGTACCGGGCGTTTCTGGACAAGTGCAAAGGTGAATTGAAAGACAGCATCGTAACGGTCTATGCCCCTGACGAGATTATAAGGGGCCGTTTGGACAACGACCGGGTTCTGGGCGCTTTACAGGAGCTGAGCGCACTGAAGGCCGGAGGGCCGGTGACGGTGCGGCTCACCGTGGGCAGCGGCCCAGCTTCCTCGCCGGAGGACAAATTGCAGGGCCTGATCCAGATGGGAAGCCAGCTGGACAATTTCACCATTCAGTAAAAGTAGTCGCAGACTGTTTTTCGGCGCGCCGCCCCGAAGCGGCGGGACAACAGCGGCACATTTGTCTTTGATTGCAGGGCAGAAAAAATACATCTGAAAAGGAGCAAAAACTTATGAGCTACAGTGCTCGCCGTGGATTTTCCAACGGCAGTATGCGCCCCACCGGGGCCGCGCGCCAGCAGGACATGCAGCAGAGGATTCAGGAGATGCAGGCGGCCATGACCGCCGCACAGGACGCGGTGGAGGTTCAGGAGTTCACCGCCAGCGTGGGCGGTGGCACAGTGGAGGCCAAGGTCAACGGCAAGAAAGAACTCCTGGCTGTGACCATTAAGCCGGAAGCCGTGGACCCGGAGGACGTGGAGATGCTTCAGGACCTGGTGGTCTCCGCTGTCAACGAGGCTCTGCGTCAGGCTGCGGACGCCATGGAAAACAGCCTGAATACGGCCACCGGCGGCATGGACCTGGGTGGTTTTTCTCTATAAAAATCACGCAAAAAGTCCGCAGGCTATGCCGTGCGGGCTTTTTTGCAGACTGGAGGCAGTATGAGAGATACGGTTTCAAAGCTTCTGGCCGCGTCTATGGCACTTGTCCTTCTGGCGGGACTGACGGGCTGCGGTGCGCGGAAGCCGACGTTTCCGGACGAGCCTATGAAGCTGGCTTATGTCCCGCTGGACGACCGGCCGGACAATGTGGAACGAGCGGAATATCTGGCGGAATCGCTGGACTATGACCTGCTCATGCCGGGCAGGGATCTGTACGCCACAAAGCTGGACGGCCAGCCCCTGAACGCAGACGGCACTCAATCCGGCGACCGGGCCGCGCTGTACGGGTGGGTCCTCTCTCAGGAGAAAAGTGGCTGCGACCGATACATCCTCTCTCTCGACCAACTGCTCTCCGGCGGGCTGGTCAGTTCCCGAGCCATGACGGGGAAAGCAGCGTAACGCTGACGGACGGCACGGCGCTGACGGAGCCGGAGCTGCTGGACAGTCTACTGTCCCTGCTTTCCAAAGATAAAAACAATCAGGTCTGGCTGCTGGACAGCGTCATGCGCCTGGCCCCCACGGTCGGGTACGGCGGCTTCGGTCTCAACGAGTACAACACCCTGCGGAACTATGGCATTGCGGCCCGGCCTCACCTAACCGGAGATGCGCTGATCGTTGAAAACATCATAGCGGATTACCGTCTTGGGTCGGACGGTCAAGAGCTGGAGGTCCAGTCGGCTGAACCGCTGCCGGACGGCGCGGTGGAAAATTATCTGGCGGCGCGGGTCCGGAAGCTGCGGCTCAGCGCCCATCTTCTGGGTGCGCTGGACGGCGGGGCCTACGCCAATTTTCATGTTTTAATCGGCGTGGATGATTCTTCCGCCGAGGATAGCATCCAAAAGAACGAGATCGCGTACCTCTCCGCGAACCTTCGGGCGGGGGATTGGCTGCTCTCCGGTGTGGACGACCTTGCATTCAAGGCCATCACGAAGCTGTATCTTCAGGACTGCGGCTGGAACGGTGCCAAAATCAGTCTGCGGTATATCGGGGGGCTTGAAGCGCAGCCCGCCTGTGACTATGACTATCAGCCTCTGGAAACGCTGGTAGACCAGCATCTGGACTTTTTTGATCTGCAAAAGCTCTCCAAGACCAGCGGAGCGGATTTTCAGATTCTGGTCCTCACCGCCCCAGCGGTTCCGGAGCGCACCGGGGACTATGCCTGGGCGCTCATCAACGCCCTCAGCGAGAACCGGAAGAACCGGATCCCAACAGTTTTGATCGATGCATCCAACGACGCCTACGGCACCGTGATCCATGACGCGCTGGCGAAGCAGGCGGAGCTAAGTTCCCTTCTGGCCTATTCCGGCTTTCTGGACATGGCCATCGTCACCGGCACCGCCATCTCTCACGGGGTGGCGCGGTATGCGTGGCTGACCCATACGCCGTCCCCGGAAAAGGACGATGTGGCCAACACGGCCTTTGTCAAGACTTTGTCCGACAGTGTAATTAAGGACTTTGCCTTCCGCAACACGGTTCGCAACGACCTGTACGCCTATGTCCGGGATGAGCTGGGCGGCAGTCCGGATAATTTTTACAGGCCGGAGATAGACCGGGCACAGGTTCTCTCTGTTCTGGAGGCAGACATGGCGGCCTCCGCTGCACCGGTGCTGGCCAATTTCAGCAACGGAAAAATTCTTGTAAGCCTGTCCCCATGGGTGGAATCCGGCTGCGGTACGCTGACACTCTCAAATTACCGCTTTCCCTGGAACCGGGTGTTTGAAATCGGCATGGATATCCGCCGGCAGACATCCGTACCGGAAGGCTGAGCGATTTAAAACGCTTAGGAAACCAAAAAGCGCCGCGGGACTTTTGTCCCGCGGCACCCCCCTATTCCGCTGTGTTTCCCGGCGGTACAGCGCCTCAC
>Ga0183099_1002037_pt1 | contig 10816 bp, 15 predicted proteins | sample Biomet1_FD_127788 | JGI IMG/M metagenome (GOLD analysis project Ga0183099, IMG submission 127788) | Microbial communities from bioreactor (seeded with anoxic lake sediment) at LBNL, California, USA - Biofuel metagenome 1 | ecosystem: Engineered > Bioreactor > Anaerobic > Unclassified ... | reverse complement strand
CAAGCCCGGTGTTGCATTTGGTGGTAAGTACAAGATTATTGATTTTGTACTGAGTAATTTTTTCAACTCCAACATCAAGAATGTCTATATTCTGACCCAGTACAAATCTTACTTATTGAATAAACATATCCGCGACTCGTGGGATAAATGGACCGGTTGGGATGAGCACTTCGAGGCAATTTCGCAGCCCGTTCGACCTTGTCCCGGCCCAAGCCCGGTGTTGCATTTGGTGGTAAGTACAAGATTATTGATTTTGTACTGAGTAATTTTTTCAACTCCAACATCAAGAATGTCTACATTCTGACCCAGTACAAATCCTACTTATTGAATAAACATATCCGCGACTCGTGGGATAAATGGACCGGTTGGGATGAGCACTTCGAGGCAATTTCGCCGGAAACCAATAGCGATGGCGAAGAGTGGTTCAAGGGTACCGCCGATGCTATCGGCCACTATCTGCGTTTTTTGAAGATTCAGACGCCGATTATGTCGCCGTCTTCGGTGGCGATCACATCTACAAGATGGATATCCGCCAGATGATCGATTTCCATATCCAGCGGGGTGCCGACATTACCATAGCCGCACTGGAAGTCGCTCAGGCTGAGGCTCGGCGCTTTGGTGTTTTCGGGGTCGATGAAGAGGGTAAGGTACAGGAGTTTGTCGAAAAACCGGCTGAACCTAAAACGATTCCTGGACGGGATACCTGTTTTGCCTCCATGGGCAATTACATCTTCTCCCGTGAAAAACTGATCCATGTGATCAAAGAAGGGAAAAAGCGCTATGCGGATCTGGATTTCGGTAAACATGTGATCCCCATGATGCTGGAGGCTGGAGACCGCGTATTTGCCTATAACTTTAATGACAATCTGATCCCGGATATGACTCCGGAAGAGAAGGGCTATTGGAAGGACGTTGGTACGTTGGACTCCTACTATGAAGCGAATATGGACCTGATTGCCGTGTCTCCCCAGCTCAACCTGTACAACTACAAATGGCCCATCCTGACTAAACCCAGCAATTTGCCGCCAGCCAAGACAGTGTTCGATGATGATTCCCGGCGCGGCCAGAGCCTGGACTCTTATATTTGTGGTGGTTGTGTGATCAGCGGTGGAACGGTTCGACGCTCGATCATGGGTCAACGCTGCCGCGTCAATAGTTTTAGCCTGGTAGAGGATTCGATTTTGCTCGAAGGCGCCAATATCGGCCGGAATGCCAAGATCCGTCGGGCCATCATCGATGAAGGGGTACACATCCCCGATGACAGTGTGATTGGCTATGATCATGAAGCCGATCGGCAAGCGGGTCACACGGTGACGGCGCAAGGCATTGTTGTGGTGTCGAATTGCCGACGGTAGTTTCATACCGACATAAGTAGCTCGATGCCAATATCAGTCAAGAGGCGCCAATGGGCGCCTCTTTTCATGGACAAGGTACGACAAAATCCTACGGTGTGTGCGTGGGGATAAAGCTGTAGTGCGCCCGGTATTCGGCCAGTTGTGTATCACCATATTGCTGAATGCTATCGAGGATGGGCTTGATACGAGCCTGATTCTTTTTTAACGATCCGGTCGCTGCTATTTAAGGTAAAGCGGTAAGGATGCTGATATTCCGATTGGTATTCAATCTGGGTGCGGAGCTGGATGCGAATGTCGTCACTCCACATGGCTGACTCGAATAATACCGGCGTGAATTGCTCCCCTTGTGCCGCCTTAGCCTGATCGTTGATTTGTCGGATGTTATGTAATACCTGTTCGACAGCCGCCGCGTACAGATGCGCCGGATCCGCGCTGATGCGTAATAATTCACCGTTATCGATGACCCGGCTGATAATCAGCTGGCTTGAGACCTGTTCGCTGTAGACGGTACCGAGACGTACCGCACCATCATTAACGGTGAGAGTATTGCTCTGTTGGATCCAGTGACTGAAGGTTGGAAGACCTGCGAGCATGGCGGCAAACACAATGGCAAATGCAATAATCAAGGCACTTGGTAGCCTGTGTTTGCTGATATGCATGACGGGTAAATATTCAACCTGTGTTGTGCTGCTGGTCATTCCCGGATGGTGGTCTCGAGGGATGTGGCTTCCCGTTTTTTCATGAGGCATTTTCACTATTCAAATTCCTTGTGGCAGCAATGTCCAGTCATCGGTGTGACTTAACGACTCTCCTGCTTGGGATCCTTGGTCAGGACTCGTCGAACGGAGCGTAACATTCTGCGATTAATTTAGCAGATGATGTTGTAATTCATAGAGTTGTTGCTCCCAAAGCCAGCTATCAGCCGATTCTGCTTGTACCAGATGCCACCAGGTGGTGCCGCATACGATACAAGCCCTGATTTCGCCTTCGGCCTCGTCCAGAGTAAAACTGGCCCCAATCTGTTTACAGATCATGCGTAAATTAGTTCTGAGCTGTTCTACGTTCATGATACACCTCTGACTGCTAGGAGGATGTTGCCGAGTGACGCTTACATCATCTGTTGGTGTTAACTGCTTGCCCTTATATCGGCGGCGCAGTGGAGTGGATGAGGGGGCGGGCATATTATTTCGGCTGTATATCGAGTGCTCTGGTACCTAGACGGAGCTTATGGCAGTCTATAGGGCAAGATAAAGCCGTTGAACGAAAGGATGGATATGATGTTGCAACAACGAACTTGGCTCTCTGTAGTGATGGTTGTGTCGAGCTGGCTAATACTAGCGCCAACGGCTCAAGCAGCGGTATTGCGTTGCAAAAGCTCAGTTCTGACCACGGGCGATAGCAGTGCCGAGGCCCTGATCAAATGTGGTAAACCATTATTAGTGGAACCATTGACCCAAACGGCATTGAGTGAGGATGGGCAATTAACACAAGTCATTGCGGGTGAGCGCTGGACCTTTGATATGGGAAAAGGCATGTTCTTGCAGATTGTGACGGTGCAAAATGGCGTGATTCAAAAAATAGAAGACGGCCCTCGCAACTGAGCGGGGCCGTATAAAAACACAGGGTTTCTCAACAAGACGTGGACGAAGTGCCTGCTTTTGGCTTAAGGCCGAAACTGGCGAAGATCGCGAAGTTGACGGTTAATTTCGGCGACCGACTGCAACGAGCCATGACCGTGATGGGGCTCGTAGCAGACAACGCCCCCTTCAAAGCGGAACGGTCCTTGTTCATCGATAAAAAACACGCCTTGATGAAATGTTTTCACATAGCGTGCAATCTGTTTGGGATGAAACCACCGAAATATCTTGATCATGTCTCGCCACCTCTCCAGTTGTTCCAGGCGCTGCCATCCTAGGGGGCGCTGATGGCAGATTTGTGTCAGCACACGGAAACTCTTGTGACAGTGTTGACGATCGGTTTCATCAAGGAAGAGGGTATGACAGGGGCTTGGGTGAGCTGCGTCATCGACGGTCTCGTGGTGCCGGAGATAGCACCATGATGGGCCATCGTCGCCCGCATGGGATGGCCAGGTAGTAACGATAGCGCACGAAATATTGCCGATCCTATTGTCGGACCGAGCCGTGAGGCAGAAATCATCGGCGGCTTCTTGAGCATCGCGCATCGTTGAATCACACGGCTGTTTATGTTCAGTTCAGCTTCATTTGACGGCAGAGCAAGCTTTTTTTTCGCCTTTTTTTGCGTTAAATGGCTATATATCGTCTTCCGCGCCATCATCTTTCTGTCATAATTCGCCGCGGTCAATTCCCGACTCTAACCGTCATATTATTATGTTAGATATGTTTACTGGCCTGAGTCCTGAACTCGGGATTAGCTTGTTTCTGGCTTTGGTGTTCGTGTTGGCCTATGAGTTTATCAATGGCTTCCACGATACTGCCAATGCGGTTGCTACTGTGATTTATACCAAAGCAATGCCGCCTCATATGGCTGTTGTGGCCTCTGGCATTTTCAACTTTGCTGGAGTCATGCTCGGCGGATTGGGCGTTGCTTATGCAATTGTACATTTGCTGCCTGTTGATTTACTGCTAAACGTTGCCTCGGCTCATGGTCTGATCATGGTGTTTTCACTATTGGCGTCAGCCATTCTGTGGAATCTCGGAACTTGGTATCTGGGGCTACCCGCTTCGAGTTCGCATACCCTGATTGGTGCCATCCTGGGGGTTGGTGCTGCCAATGCCTTTATCACAGATACGCCGCTAAGCAGTGGTATCAATGTGCAAAAAGCCATTGATATCATGTTATCTCTGATTATTTCTCCTACCGTTGGTCTGCTGGTCGCGGGTCTATTGTTACTGCTGGCCAAACGGGTGTGGCGGGATAGCAAGATCCACAAGAGCCCGGAAGAGCGGCAACTGGTGGATGGTAAAAAACATCCACCGTTCTGGACTCGTTTTACTCTGATTGCCTCGGCAATGGGAGTCAGCTTTGTCCATGGCTCCAACGATGGCCAAAAAGGCATCGGTATGATCATGCTGGTGCTGATCGGGGTCGTTCCTGGTCATTTTGTGGTGAATCTGGAAAGTACCGCCTATCAGGTGGCTCGGACTCGGGATGCCGCGCTGCATATGCAGACTTTCTATGAAGGCAATCAGGCGGAACTTTCTGAACTGATGTTGCTGGGTAAGGATGCCAACCATACGCTGCCCGCTATCTTCAAATGTGATACCCAACAGACGATCGCGGCTATTCAGACTCTGGGTGCTCGTCTGGAAAATATCACCAACTACAACCAGTTGGATACCGAGGGGCGTCGTCAAGTTCGTCGCCTGCTGCTGTGTATTGATGATACGGCCAAAAAAGTCAGCAAGATGGATTCGATTTCCAGCAAGGAAAAAGACGATCTGAACAAGCTGCGCAAAGATCTGACTGCAACCACTGAATATGCTCCGACGTGGGTCATCATTGCGGTTGCCATGGCTTTGGGTGTTGGCACCATGATTGGTTGGAAGCGGATCGTGTTAACCGTTGGTGAGAAGATTGGGCAAAAAGGCATGACCTATTCGCAGGGGATGGCGGCCCAGATCACGGCAGCCGCCGCGATTGGCATCGCCAGCATCACGGGAATGCCAGTGTCTACGACTCATGTCCTCTCTTCGGCGGTGGCGGGTACCATGGTGGCAAACCGTTCAGGTTTGCAGTCGGGTACGGTCAAGAACATTCTGCTGGCCTGGGTCTTGACGTTACCTGCGACCATTATGCTCTCTGGCGGTATGTTCTATCTGCTGAGCCGATTTGTGGGCTGAGATGGATGTTGACTTGTTGATGTTAAAAACCCCCGATTATCGGGGGTTTTTGTTTTTCCGACTGAATGAAATTCCGTTCCTTAATGTCGACGCTTACCCACTTGCCAGATCCCGGCCAGCACCAAAATAACGCCGCACCATTGCAATGGGGATAACCACTCATCCAGCAACTGCATGCTCATAATAATGGTAAGCACAGGCCCCAGGCTGCCGATGATGGCCGTTTTACCAGCCCCAATCCGTACCATAGCCGCGGAAAGTGCGTACAGCGGCAAGACGGTTGAGAACAGGGCCATAGCCAATCCGTAACCCCACACCGGCAGGGGCTGAGTCAGTAGTGCTTGTGGTGAGCGAGTTACCGCAAAATGCAGAAACATAGCAATCGCAGAGACGCCGAGAGCTAGCTCAGTAAAGCGCATACTGCCGACGCGGTGAATGACCGAAGGGCTCCATGTCAGATACAGAGCATAGGTCAGGGTGCTGGCGGCAATCAGCAACACGCCTTGCCATTGCGCTTCAGCGGTTTGCAGATCGGGGATCAACACCAGTGCCATGCCGCTGTAGCAGAGCAGCAGTGCTTTGCAAGTTGTCCGGGAGATCGGGCTACGTGTCAGCAAAGCGCTGAATAACACCGTCAAGGTCGGATACAGACAGAGGATCATGCGTTCGACACTGGCGCTGACGGTTTCCAGTCCCAGAAAATCCAACAGACTGGAGAGATAGTAGCCGAGCAATCCCAACATGATCAGCCAGCCCTTATCCTGACGGGATAGCGGATTGCCGTGTTGTGTCTGGAAGACGCGAAACATGAGCAAGAGGGGCAGAACTAGCAATAAACGCAACGTGACCATGGTGACGCCATCCACGCCATAGCGATAAGCCAGTTTGGCAAAGATAGCTTTGGCGGCAAAACCACAGGCGGCCAGGGTGGCCAGTAGCAATCCCAGGTGATAAGAACTTAAACGCAACAGCAGACCCTCAACTGACTCACTTGCAGCCAGCATGGGCTAGACAGGGGGCGAGGGTCAAGGTGACTCGCAAGAGTGCCGTAGTGTGAAGGGATCTCGATTGAGCTGCGGACTGATAGCCTCTTCAGTTATCAGTCCGCTGTTGCGATGTGATTACCGAGCGCGGTTAGTTCGAAACAGATCCCAGCTTGGGGAAAGAGCAAACTTGCCATCACCCAGCAGGATCAAGACGATCTGCGCCAGAGCAAGAAACGCTGGGTATTCCCAACCGCCATTCGGGTTGCTAAATCCCCAGCCGTTGCCGGAGTGAACTACCCAGGCGCCCAGCAGGACCGGCAGTTGTAACACGGCAATCCAGCGGGTTTGCACACCCAGTAATAACAGCAGACCACCGCCCAGTTCTGCGGCCATAGTCAGCCAGGCGAACGCGGCCGGAATACCCAGTGAGGCAAAAAAACCCACAGTTCCTGCAGGTGTGAAGACCAGAACTTTCATCAGGCCATGGGCGACAAACATGATGCCCAGAGTGAGGCGGAGCAAGAGCGCAGCGTAAGGGGCAGTTCGAATATCAATCATCGGTAGTTCCTTAATAATGAGGTCAGGTCGTGGATGCCAGTCTGTTGACTAGCCAAATTGCACGGAGCGGTGAGAAAAAGATCCGAATTCAAATCCCGTGATAGGAAAACTCACCGGATCTGTGTCGGTACTGGCACCCATGGCTACGAACAGCGGTACCAGATGCTCTGGCGTCGGTACCGACTGTTGTACGCCGGGAGCCAGTCGCTGGTAATCGAGCAGGGACTGTTGATCCCGCGTTTGCAGGTGAGCGGCAATCCAGTCATCAAATGCCGCAGCCCAAGGAGCTATGATGCCGTCGTCTGTCCACTGGCGCAGATTGTGCGTCAGATAACCGCTGGTCAGGATCAGGATCCCTTCATCGCGCAGTGGGGCCAGGGTTTGGCCCAGCTCCAGTAGCGTCTTAGGATTGTCGCCAGGCAAAGCAGCTGCAGTACTGGAATATCGGCGGCCGGGTACATTCCTAGCAGTGGCACCCAGACGCCATGGTCAAATCCACGCTCTGGTTGTTCCTGATAGGCGACTTCCTCAGTTTGCAATAACTGGCGTACCTGCGCGGCAAGCTCGGCCGCGGGTGGCGTTGGATAGCTGAGTTGATAATACTGGCTCGGAAAGCCGTAAAAATCGTAAATCAACGGCGTCGGTTGACTGGCTCCTATGGTTAAAGGCCGACTTTGCCAGTGGGCTGAAATAACCAGGATCCCGGTTGGCCGAGGCAATTCCTGACCCCAGCGGGTCAATTCTTGCATCCGATGCGCTAAATCCAGCATCAATGGATTGCCATGAGCGACGAACAACACCGGCATCCGCATATTATGTCTCCATTGGGTATTACATGATTGAGTGTCATAATAAGGTTTACGAAAATGCGCGGAAGTCCATAAAAATGGCACTTAGTGTTGATAAAGTGGAAACCATCTCCGGGCCGGTGGCTGACTTACGTGCTTTTTGCCGAGTGGTCGAATTGGGCTCGATCTCAGCGGCGGCGCGTATGCAAGGCGAGACCAAGGGGAGCATCAGCCGACGTGTTTCGCGCCTGGAATTGCAATTGGGGATCCAGCTACTGGCGCGTCATCCACGCTCTGTGGTGCCGACGGCAGAAGGCATGCAGTTTTTTTCCAAGGTTCGGGCGGGCTTACTACTGCTGGAGGAGGGGGCCGAGCTGGCTCGGGAATCTAAAAATGAACCCCGTGGCATGCTCAGGATCACGGCTCCCATCGATTTGGCGCAGGAGTGGTTGTCGCCCTTGTTGGTCGAATTTCAAGCGCTCTATCCCCGATTAACCATTGAATTATTGAGTGCCGATGAACGGCTCGACTTGGTGGCTCACCAGATTGATGTCGCGATGCGTGCTACTGGAGCCGGTGGTTTGCCGGATATGGGCTATAGCGCCCGGCGGCTTACCGATTTACGCTTCGGTTTTTTTGCCACACCGGCATATCTGGCCAAAGCGGGTGTGCCGCTAGCTCCAGATGCACTGCTGGAGCAGGCGTTGATTCTGCGAACTTCCATGCACCACAAGTTAAGCCTGTTCTGCGATGCTCCTGAACAAGCACCGGTCACGCTGATGTTAACGCCACGCTTTAGTTCGAATAGCTTTGCTACTGTATTGCGCTTGACGTTGGCGGGGGCGGGTATTGGTTTGATGCCTAGTTTGATTGCCCAGGCTGCTCGGCAGCGGGGCGAGTTAGTGCCGGTATTGACGGATTGGCAAGGCGAGCGAAGTGACTTATTCATGATCACCTTGGGCGGCCAACGAGCCCCGGCAAAGGTCGTGGCATTCAAGCAATTTATCCAGGAAAAAATAGGCTCATAGTCGGAGGTTCTGCCATGCTGGATACAGAAGCCAGCCTACGACGGGGAGGGATATGGCGATGATGGCATTGGTCTTTTCAGTCTGGATCAGCGCGCAGGATGTCCGTCCGCAGGCCGAGGAGAGTTGGGTCACCTTGCCGGTTGGTCAGGTGAACTACAGGCCACAACCGCAAGCCTTGCAACTGTCTCGGGATGGTTCGACATATGTCGCTCAACGTGTTGAACGCAGCGAAAAAGGGTGGCGTGCCTTGTTTCATGTCCGGGCAACCGCTCCAGCCCAGATTTATCTGGATGAGAGTATTCCCCCTGATGCCATATCCACCGACCAGCCCCTTGGAGCATTGGTGTGTCATCGTGTGATGCGGCCGGGTGAAACACTGTGGCATGTTGGTCAGCAGCTAGCCGGTGGTGGTGATCCCTATCTGTTTGTGTTGGCATTGTTCGCTGCCAATCGGGAGCTCCTGGACAACAACCCCGATGAGTTACGGATTGGCGATGAGTTGCGTTGCCCCGGAGCTCAGGAGTTTGCATTTTTTGACCAGATGCCAGAAACCGAACGTCGAGCCACCTATAAACGCCTGCTCGCTTACGGTGAGCGCCTGAAGCGCAATTGATGAATGCCTTGTGTCTCCAACACGCCAATGCTAATATCCGCAGCCGTTTTACCCGAGGCAGCTGGACGGTCGCATCTGGTTGCCAACCATTCATCTATTGAAATAGTGAGATTAACCATGGCTTATTCATTTGAAGCTCAAGTACGTTCCGACCTGGGGAAAGGTGCGAGCCGCCGCCTGCGTCGTGACGAGAAGATCCCGGCAGTTGTATACGGTGCTGGCCAAGAAGCCGTTTCCGTAACTGTTGACTTCAACAAGATCACCGTTGCTCAAGCATTTGACTCTTTCTACAGCGAAACCATTACTCTGGTTATCGATGGCAAAGAAGTTGCTGTGAAGGTTGCCGCTGTTCAGCGTCACCCGGTCAAGCCGAAGATTGTCCACCTGGACTTCGTTCGCGTCTAAGCCTCTGGCTTGGCAAAAGGGCGCTCATCGAGCGCCTTTTTTGTTGCCTTCTTGCTAGCCTTGTTTCACCCTGCTTTTCGAGCCCCACACAGAGCATATTCCCATGATTAGACTAGGTTCCATGAACGCCCTGACTCTCCTGCGCCGTGATGATAAAGGGGGTTGGTTGGATGCTGAAGACTTTGGTGAAATATTGCTGCCGATGCGACAACTGCCTCGTGATGCTAAGCCGGGTGGTGCCGTCAAAGTCTTTGTCTATCTGGATGGGGATGAAGAGCTCGTTGTTACGGGATTCAAACCCTACGCCCAAGTCGGGGAATTTGTCGGGTTGAAGGTGGTGAGTGCTAGTCGTGTCGGCGCCTTCCTGGATTGGGGGCTGAAGAAGGATCTCTTTGTGCCGGCCCGCGAGCAAGCCCAAGCCATGCAAGTGGATAAACACTATGTTGTCTATCTGTATCTGGACCGAGAAGGTCGGGTCGCCGCGACCAGCAAGCTGGATCGTTTTCTGGATGAGGGCTGGCCTGAATACAAGCCTGGAGATGCCGTTTCCATTCTGCCTTGTGAGCATACGCCGCTGGGGATCAAGGCGGTGGTGGATAGCCGATATTGGGGAGTCTTGTATCGCAATGAGCTATTTGGCAAGGTTACGACTGGTCGAGAGATCCGCGGCTTTATCAAGCAAGTCCGTGAAGATGGCAAGATCGATCTGACATTAAACCAGCCCGGCCAGGCAGGTACGCAAACCGCAGCCGAGAAAATCATGGCTCGTTTGCAGAAGCAGGATGGTTTTTTGCCGGTCGGTGACAAGAGCAGCCCAGAAGTGATCTACCAACTCTTTACCATGAGTAAGGGAACATTCAAAAAAGCAATTGGCGCCCTGTATAAGCAAGGTCAGATCCTGATTGAGGATGAGGGTATTCGTCTGGTTAAGAGTGAATAAGGGCCTTGGTTAAGTCTCCCTGTTGTGGCGAATGCCGCGTTGAATCTGGCCTCTGTGGTGGTTGTTGGCGGACATTGGATGAGATTAGCCGTTGGACGACCATGGATGAACAGGAACAGTTGGCGCTGCTAACCGAGTTACCACAACGAGCTACCAGACATTCGCAACCCGGTGATGTTCAAGGCTGGGTTCCGGATGATAAAACCGATCCGGTGAATGCCATCTGCCCGCAATGTGGCGAACCTTCGAGCTGTGCCGTCGTAGAAGGCAAGGCAGCAGAAACATGTTGGTGTATGCAGATGCCAACGGTCGAGATTAATCT
>Ga0183099_1002036_pt1 | contig 10817 bp, 12 predicted proteins | sample Biomet1_FD_127788 | JGI IMG/M metagenome (GOLD analysis project Ga0183099, IMG submission 127788) | Microbial communities from bioreactor (seeded with anoxic lake sediment) at LBNL, California, USA - Biofuel metagenome 1 | ecosystem: Engineered > Bioreactor > Anaerobic > Unclassified ... | reverse complement strand
TTACGGAAACACAGCTTTTGCGGCTTACGGAAACACAGCTTTTGCGGCTATTGGGAAATTCGTCGCTGCAGGTGGAAGTTGATTTTATTTATACAGAGTCTTATGTACCGCAGCATACCTCGCAGGACTATCTGACGGAGTTTTACGGGACATTTGCCGAAGTGCGTCATAAAAAATATGATGGTTTCATCATCACCGGAGCCCCGGTTGAGCAAATGGACTTTGAGGATGTTGCCTACTGGGAAGAAATCTCTGAGATCATGGAGTGGAGCAAGACGCATGCTTATTCGACCTTTCATATCTGCTGGGGGGCACAGGCAGGGCTGTATTATCATTATGGCGTGCCCAAGCATGCCGTGGTTCCCAAGGTATTTGGCGTATACAAGCATCATTTGACAGTGGAGCATGAAAAGCTGTTTCGTGGCTTTGACGATGAGTTCTATGTGCCGCATTCGCGGCATACGGAGGTCCGGCGGGAGGATATCGAAAAGGTCAGTGAATTGACGATTATGGCCGAGGGGGAAGGCGAATGCGGTGTCTATGCGATTGCCAATTTGGCCAAACGGCAATTTTTCATCACCGGCCATGCGGAATACGATCCAATGACGCTCAAAGCGGAATACGACCGTGATATACTGGCTGGAATGCAGATACAGATTCCGTGTAATTATTATCCGGGAGATGATCCGTCACAGCCGCCGATTGTCAAGTGGCGCAGTGTGGCCAATCTGTTGTTTGCCAATTGGCTCAATTATTATGTATATCAGGAAACACCATACAATCTTGATGAATTTACAGCGGAAAACGATTAATCGGAAGCTGTTACAGGGTGTTTTCAGAAAAAAATGGGAAAATAGACCGAGAAATTGTTTCGGTCTGTTTTTTTTTACTTTGAATTGACAAAGCTTTAGGTCAACTATTATGATATATAATATAGAAGACAATAACAGGCGAAACAAAATAGGTTATGTCAAATATGAGGAGGCATGCGAATGAAAAAAATTATGCCGTTGCTGCTGGCACTGGTAATGGTGGCATTTACCGGAGGGCTGGCGGCGGCTCAGGTCCCGGTACCGGATACAATTTATAAGTGGGTACAGTCTTCGCCGCGGGCAAATTACTATTTTAATATGGAACAGCTGTGCTTTGCAGTGGATGAAAAGGGCTTTATTGACCAGAATACACTGCTGGTCGCGGTTGTCAAAACATACGATCCGCTTCAGATTAAGGATGTACAGGATAAAAGACAGTGGAAGATGCTGAATATGGATGGCTACGATGATCTCGCCGGAGCGGCTGAATACGCCCGGATTGATTTGGCTAAACAGACGGTTACTATCACTGAGGTGGCGGATCTCGATTCTACAGGAACGGCGATAGAGACAACATATCCTAATCGGACCTGCGATCTGAAAACGATGTCTGACAAGAGTCTGGACCGGATTTTTTTTGGAGTGGTTATCGATTATGCAAAGCAGCATAAAGAGCAAATCATACAGCATACAAAAGGAAAAGTGAAGCCTGAGGATCTTGTACATAAGAATGACGTCGGAAAGAAAAAGAAAAACAATACGAAATAATAAAATGCCGCCGCTCGGCGGCATTTATCGGTTTTTCACGATGCTGTGACGGACGGGGGAAGGAGCCTTGCTATGGATAAACGAAAATTGATTGAGCGTGCGGTGCGGGAACATAGCCTTGACCGAGAGGAGATAATCTGCCTACTGGAAGCAACTGAATGCGAAGACGAACTGGCAGCAGCAGCGGATTCAGTTCGCCGTGCTTTTGTCGGGGATGGGGTTCACCTTCGCGGACTGATCGAATTTTCGAATATCTGCCGGCAAAACTGCCTGTATTGCGGCCTGCGGCGTGATAATAAAAAAATTGAACGCTATCGCCTGTCGACGGCAGAAATTCTGACCTTTGCAGCCAAGGCCAGAGACTGTGGCTATCAGACCGTAGTGCTGCAGTCGGGTGAGGATAGTTGGTTTACGACTGAAATTATGGTGCAGCTTTTGCAGGAAATAAAGGCTATGGGTATGGCAATAACGCTGAGCATCGGGGAGAAAAGCTATCACGAATACAAGGCCTACAAGGCGGCTGGAGCGGACCGTTACCTGCTGCGGATCGAGACGACGGACAAGGCTCTTTATGAACGGCTTGATCCGGAAATGAGCTTTGAGAACCGGCAGCGCTGCCTGCGTGATTTAAAATCACTTGGCTATGAGGTGGGGACAGGTTCACTGGTGGGGCTGCCGGGGCAGACTCTGGCATCACTGGCGGATGATCTGTTATTTTTTCAGCGGATTGATGCAGACATGGTCGGCATCGGCCCGTTTATTCCGAATGCGGATACACCCCTTGGAACCGCAACTGGTGGTGAATTTCACCTCAGCCGTCGCTTTGTTTCCTTGCTGCGTTTATTGCTGCCCGAGGCAAATATTCCGGCCACGACGGCGATGGAATCGCTGCAGCCGGATGCCCGTATGATCACGCTGCGATCGGGAGCCAATGTGGTAATGCCGAATGCTACGGAGGGAGAGTACCGACGTAAGTATGCGCTGTATCCGGGGAAAATTTGCGTTGATGATACTCCGGAAAAATGCCGGGGCTGCATCGGCGGTAAGATCACGGCGATCGGTCGCCATATAGCGGGGGATTATGGCTTTCGCCAGCGGCGGCAATAAAAAGGCAGACATTCCTTTTGGGGAATGTCTGCCTTTGTTATTGTTTAGCGGCTTCAGCCTCGTTGTGCTTGGTTGAAACGTATTTGAGCATGATATGGGCACTTTTTCGATTTGTGGCCAGCGGGATGTTATGAACATCGCAGATGCGCAGCAAGGCATTGATATCCGGTTCATGCGGCTGCGAGGACAGCGGATCGCGAAGAAATATAACAAAGTCCACCTGCTCAGTAGCGATCAAGGCGCCAATCTGCTGGTCGCCGCCGAGCGGACCCGACATCATTGTCTCGACATCAAGACCAAAGTTCTCTTTGATCAGCGTTCCCGTAGTGCGGGTGGCGATGAGATGATATTTTCCCAGTAAATCCTGATGATTATTGACAAAATCGATCATTTCATCCTTTTTTTTATCATGGGCAATCAAGGCAATGGTTTTCATTTGAACACCTACTTTTCGTTAATTATAGTTCTACTTACAGTATATTCTTTTTCGGGAAAATGGTAAATAGCGGAACCTTGTTAATTTTTTGTTAAATCGTGTTAATTAACATGATGTTGTTGCATAGGACATATTGCTTATGCTAGAATGTAAAAAATGAGGTGAAAATGCATTGGCAAGAAAAGCAAGGATAAAAAGCACGACGGGGATTTATCATATCATCATTCGCGGACTCGATATGCAGCCTGTACTCGAGGAACCGGAGGATAAAAGCGAATTTTTGAATCTGCTCAATTATTACAGAGCAAAATGCGGCTATGAGGTATATGGTTATCTGCTGCTGGACGATCATATACATATTGTAATTAAAGAGGGCGAAAAGAGCATTGGCAATGTCATGAAATGTATCGGCGTCAAGTATGTTGCCTGGTATAATGCCAGACATGCGCGTGAAGGCAGATTGTTTCATGATCGCTTCAAGAGTGAGCCGGTCGAAGATGACGCCTATCTGCAGACGGTGCTGCGGTTTATTCACCAGGAACCGGTGCGCCTGGGCTTGGCTACAGAAGTCGGCCGTTATGACTGGAGCAGCTATAAGGAGTATCTGCATGATGTGGGGACCTTCCTTGATAAAGAATCGGTGCTGCAGACTTTTGGCAGTGATCCTGGGCATCGTAAGGTTGCTTTTCGCAAATACATGAATCTTCCGGCTGATGAGCGCTGCCTTGAGGCTTGCCGGGAAAAAATTTCCGATGAGGATTTGTACAGCCTGATGCTGCGCCTCTCCGGAGCGAAAACGACAGCGGAGCTCAAGAAGTTACCGAAGGGAAAACGCGATGAAGTGTTGCGCGATATCAAAGCCAAAAAATCGACTTCCACCTGGCAAATTGCCAAGGTAAGCGGTTTTAGCCAGAGCGTTATTGCCCGGTTATAAAAATTTTAATTACATACTATAAAATAGATTAATTGTCCCAGCATTTGTAAAGTGCGGGACAGTTAATCTTTATTTTTATGCCGTTTTATGGTATTCTAAAGAAGAATTTGTCTAGCGGGGAGGATATTTCATGGAAATCGGCAATACTTATGTTGTACAGAAAACTTGTCCAGTATGTGGTGCATCTGTACCGGTGACGAAGGTGCGGTCGCGCTTAATTGCCTTGCAGACGGATGATGATTTTTGCGTTCATTACAAGGATTTTAATCCTTATTACTACACGGTATGGGTTTGTGAAAAATGTGGTTATGCGGCAGATGAAACCCACTTTTTATCTTTAATGCCAGAAAAAAAACGAGTCACGGTACAGGAATTTCTCAAAGGGAGAAAAATCGGCATCGTGCATCAGGAACTTCGTACCAGAGTGGAAGCTGTGGCAGCCTTCAAACTGGCGATTTTTTATGCAGATTTGCTGCATGAATCGCCGGGGCATATCGCCGGGCTTTATCTGAAGATGGCCTGGTTGTTTCGTGAGTCTGGAGACAAAGACAAGGAGAATTCTGCGTTGGAGCAGGCGGCAAATTATTATGACAAGTCCTTGTCGACCGAGCGCTATCCATTAGGAACGCTTACGGATGTTGCCGTTATGTATCTGATTGGGGCGATTCAAAATCGGCTGGGAAATGTAGAGATGGCTACACAGTATTTGAGCCGGATTGTCAGTGATCGCGAGGCCAGAACGGAACGTTCGATTTTTACCAAGGCCCGTGATTTGTGGCAGGATATTCGCGAACGCAAGGACCGCGAAAAATCGGCGCAGGCAGCTGAAGTCGCACCGGAAAATGAGAATGTTGCAGAGTAACGCCGGATAGTGGCGATAGCAAGAGGGGAAACAGTATGGAGATGCCCGCAGCAGTGCTACAGGCAGTCGATGCATTTGATTTTAGTTCGCTTAGCGGCGTCGTTCAGGATTACGGCCCGGCAATTGCCGTTGTCAAAAATACTTGGAACAAGGAGTCGTTGTCGGAGATCATAAGCGGGCACATAGCTGTGCCAGATGAAGTAATCAATTCAGCTCTGGCGTCGCAGCTAGGTAGCAGTCCGCAGGTGAAATCTCTGCAGATACGGTCGCTGGCTGATGGCCGGCTCCGCCTAGAAGCTGAGACGAAAAAAACGGGGCGGATTGAACTCGTGGGAACCGTGGATTCCTTTGTTCACGATGGTAGTCAGTCGTATATGACTTACACGGTAAAAGAACGGGAATTGCTCGATCATGGCCTGATGTCGTGGGTGTTTTCGCGGCTGCCGCTGGCGATGGCACAAAATATTTTCGGTAAAGTAGACTTAGGCGAGACATTGCCGATGAAAATTCATCACAATACGGTTACCCTTGATTTTCAGCCGGCACTGGCTCAATCGGAACTGGGACAAACTTCTTTTATGGGCTATAATCTGCTAGACGTGATTGTAGTCAAAGAAGCACGCCCTCATGAGGGGTATGTGGAATTTAAAACAGATCTGAATGTTCCGGAATCCGTAAAAAAAATGTTGCTGAACATTGTTTTAGCAGCTGAGTGAGGAAGTGTTGTTTTGAAAAAGTGCATGGCCGTGTTTCTTCTGTGCATTCTGACTATGATGTTTACAGCGGTAGCTGCCGCACAATCAAAAGGAAAGATTCTATTTGTGCCGCATGATAACCGTCCGGTTTCATTTAAGCAAACAGTTGATACTATGCAGCGCCTTGGGTATGAAGTGATTGTTCCGCCGATTGAACTTTTAGGCAGTCGGACGGATTTAGGTCATCCGGCTGAACTGTGGCGCTGGGTTAATGACAATGCGGAAAATGCAGATGCAGCGGTATTGTCGGCAGATTCTCTTATATATGGCAGTCTTGTAGCTTCGCGTAAACATGATTTCGAGACAGAAAAATTGTTGAAGCGGGCGGAAAAATTTGCATCTTTGCGGGAACGAAATCCTAAGCTCAGGATTTATGCATTTGGTTCGATCATGCGCACGCCGCGCAGCGGCGAGGCGTCTGGTAGTGAAGAGCCAGGCTATTATGCAAAATATGGAGCGGATATTTTCCGTTATACCGCTTTGCTGGATAAAGAAGACGCAGAGGTTTTGACGCGGGCAGAAAAGCGGGAGATTGTGGATTTAAAGAAGTCTATCCCGGAAGAGGCTATCAATGATTGGCTGGGGCGGCGGCAGAAGAATTTTGCTGTCAATCGCCATTTGATTGATTTTGCCCGTGACAACGTATTTAATTACTTGGCCCTGGGGCGAGATGACAATGCACCTTATTCACAAACCCATAAGGAAAGCCGACTGCTTGAAGCAGACGGAAAAATCCTGGGGGAGACGAGATTTCAAACGCTTGCCGGTATTGATGAAATTGGGCTGCTTCTGTTGACTCGTGCCGTCAATGATCTGAGCAGTAGTTTTCCACTGGTAAATGTCCGTTATGCTGCTGGTAGGGGGGGCGAGACGATTCCGTCCTATTCGGATGAATCCATCAGCCAGTCGATTCGTTCGCATTTGCTGGCAATCGGCGCCATTCAGGTCCCAACACCGCTTCGGGCGAATCTGGTGTTGTTGGTAAATACAAACCAAAATGGGCGGACGTATGAGGCCAATGATCCACAGAACACAATTGCACCGCGCGAAAATACGAAGTCGTTTGCTGATATGGTAGATGTTTTTGCCGGTAAAAAATTTAATGTCAGCGTAGCGGATATTTCGTATGCTAATGGATCCGATAATGCCCTGATGGCAGAGATGGCCCACCGGGGCCTGTTATCGAAGCTGACAGCTTATGCGGGCTGGAATACGGCAACAAACAGTACCGGTTTTGCTGTTGCGCAGGGTATACTGAATGCGCAGATGAAACCAGAAAACCGGCAGTATTTGCTGGCAACGCGTTATTTTGATGACTGGGTCTACCAGGCCAATGTTCGTCAGTCAGTTGCCGGGCAGCTCGACAGCATGCGTGGAACTGGCAGCTATGCCCAGCTTGATGGGAAAAAATTCGTGGCGGCTCGCCGAACAGCAATTGAAATGAATGCCTTTATAAAGAAAAATATCCCTGACTTTAAATTTAAAGTATTACAGGTTGACTTTCCTTGGAATCGGATGTTTGAGGCCGATATTGATATAAAATAAGCAAAAAAAGAGGCTCCGGTTGGCGGGAGCCTCTTTTTTTCATGCCCAGGGGGAGCATGTTGGTTTAGTTTTGAGACAGGTATATGCCCTCCTGTCCCGGAAGATCAATGGTTTAGCCTGAAATCATCAGATGATCCCAGCCAATTATCATACTACCATACAAGCTGTTATATTTCAAGTACTTTTTTTAAAAATATTAACTAAAAAATTTTTCTTTGTAATAATGAAATATAATGGGCTTAAAGTCCTAATGTTACTAAGAAGAAGGTCGCGTTATACTACGGGGAACAATATGAATAATGTTGTGTTGGCTTTGCAGATGTTCTTTGATGTTTGCCGGAATTCCCGTATCGGTGAATACAGAGTGGATTTCGGCCGCTTCGAACTGAGGAATAACACCCTGTATTTTGAATTTTTCCGATTCTGTCAGTACCATAATTTTACTGGCCCGTTCGCCCATTGTGCGGCTTGCCTCTGCCCGCAGCAGGTTATTGCCCATAAAACCGCATTTCAGGCTGAAGCCATCGGTTCCGATAAAAAATTTATCGATTGAAAAGTCTACTAGACATTTTTTTAGCAGTGGGCCTACCATGACTTGAGCTTCGTTTTGAAAATCACCGCCAAGCAGCAAAACCCTGGCAAAGGGTGCTTTGCGAATAAAGGCAGCAATAAAAGCCGAGTTCGTGACAATTGTGATGTCACGGCGAGTGGCAGCGAGTTCGCGGGCCAGCAGGGCACAGCAGGCGCCAGATTCAATCATCACGGTTTCGCCATTGAGAATAGTTTGTGCTGCTTGCTTGGCAATGGCATGTTTTGTGTCATAGTTGAAGGACAGATGATGTGTAATATCATCACTGCTGATCATGATCGCAAAACCGTGTTCTCGGCGCAGCAGACCAGCTTTTTCAAGCAGGTTGAGGTCTTTGCGAGTTGTAACTTCTGAAACGCCGAGTTTTTGGGCGAGCTCGGCAACGGGAATTCTTTTGTTGTTGTTGACCAGATCAAGTAGTTGTTGATGGCGTAGCTGCATACAGATTCCTCCTGCTCGAATAATTAAAGCAAGTATAACATATTTTATTGTCGAACGAAACCTGTGAGATTTCATATGAAATATGAAGAAATTCTTAGGGAGATATGATATGATGATAAAAAGAAGAAGACAAAGGAAGGAGACAGAAAAATGCCGGCAGATTTAGGGCAGAAACCGCGAACTGGAAAAGGATTTTTTATTCATATTGATCAGCAGGTGTGTGTGCGTTGTCTGGCTTGTGTTGGGGACTGTCCGACCGGAGCGATAAAGCTGGAAGGGCAAGTGCTGATATATAGGCGGGAAGTCTGTATCGCTTGCGGTAGTTGTCTGGTTATCTGCCCGGTTGGGGCCGTCGGGTTTGAGAAAATATTGTAAATCGTCGGTGGCAGAGCAAGCTGAAAATAAAAAACCATCATGGCAGCTATACGCCATGATGGTTTTTATGGTTAGTCTTTATAGGCGGTGAGGATTTCACCATAATACATAACGTGCCAGTCTTCGGACTCATACCATTTGTCAGCCATTGCCGGGTCAAGCCCCTGGCGAGACATTTCCTGCCGGCAGATAACCTTGCATTCGATATTGATGCCCGCATTGGGGATTGCCGGGGTGGAGACCTTTTGTCCTGGTTGTGCTATTAGCCCGGCAGCCTGAAATTTATCGGTATTGCCACCTGATGTTGATCCGCAAATCCCAAGGGCGTGCTTCATATCCTTGAGTGGAATCGTTACAGTAAATTCTGGATTTTTTTCTATAAGCTGATACGTATGACGTGACTGGCGGACCATAACAGTAAATACCGGTTTGCCCCACATAAAGCCCAGCGAGCCCCAGGCGATTGTCATGGAGTTGCTTTTTCCCTCGGCACATGTATTGAGAAAAGCCCCGTTGCTGAGAATCTTGATGATTTTATCAGCATAATCAAATACTTGAATTTCCTTCATAAACGCCTCTCCTCCTGTATATGAAAATAAAATAAAGGCACCATAGATGGCACCTTTATTTTATAACCTTTCAAGCGGGAGAGCAAGTTAGATGTTTTCGTTCTTGAATTTTTCCATAAACGCGGCTAAGGCCTGACAGCCTTCCATCGGCATCGCATTATAGATCGAGGTGCGCATGCCACCGACGGAACGATGCCCTTTTACGCCGCAAAGTTCATGCTGCCGGGCCTCGGCAGCGAATTTTGCTTCAAGTTCTTCGCTTGGCAGGCGGAAGGTGATGTTCATAAGCGAACGGCTGTCCTTGTCGGCATGGCCGCGATAGAAGCCGTTGCTGTTGTCGATTGCATCATAGACAAGTTTGGCTTTTGCTGCATTGAGCTTACCCATAGCTTCAAGACCACCCTGTTTTTTGATCCAGGCGGCAACTTTGCCGATCATATAAATGCCAAATGCCGGCGGAGTGTTGTACAAGGAATTGTTTTTGCCGTACGTATCATAGCGCAGCATGGTTGGTAAAGCTTGCGGGCTGTTTTCGATAAACGATTTTCTGGCGACAATGAGGCAGACGCCGGCCGGGCCAAGATTTTTCTGGACGCCGGCATAAATCAAGCTGAATTTCGAAAAATCAAGTGGTCGCGAGAGCATGTCCGAGGACATGTCGGCAATCAGAGGAATCCCCTTTGTTTCCGGAATATAGTGGTATTCTGTGCCATAGATTGTATTGTTATAGCAGACGTGCAGATAGGCGGCATTGTTGCTGAGGGTTATTTCTTCCTGTGTGGGAATGTGCTTAAACTGAATTTCCTTACTGGAGGCTGCAACATGGGCCTCGCCCAGAATGCAGGCTTCCTTGTAGGCTTTCGAGGCGAAACTTCCCGACAGAATATAGTTGCCTATTTTTCCGTCGATGGCAAAATTTTGCGGCACCATGTTAAACTGCATGCTGGCGCCACCCTGAATGAACAGGACTTCATAGTCATCGCCAAGCCCCATTAATTCTTTGATGTCGGCTTTGGCCTGGTTGTGAACTTCATCGTATTTCTTGGCCCGATGGCTGATTTCAAGAATTGACATGCCACTGTTTTTGAAGTTGAGCATTTCGCTTTGAGCCTCTTTGAGTACCTCGAGGGGAAGCATGGCCGGACCAGGGTTAAAATTATATACGCGGTTATTTTCCAAAAGAATGACCTCCTAAAGTTTGCTGCAATCGGTTAGCAGCAGGTGTTTTTCAGACTGCTTTTGTGATTGTGTTATATTCTAACGCCAAAAATCCCTAAACGTCAAGAGAAAAAAATAAAATGTTTTTTGGAAAAATACACTTGACGTTTTAGAAGGGATAAAATATAATTGCATATAAGCACAAACAGAGAACGCGATGCAAAGGAAGCAGAGGCAATACTTTTTTCAGAGAGTCGGCGGCTGGTGAAAGCCGACAAAAGTAGCCGTTTGTTCCGCCTTGAAGCGGCTGATGAGGAATCATGACGGGAGCGCCCGATACAGCGCAGCAAAGTCGGCACGATGTGCTTGAACTTGGGTGGTACCGCGGAGATATAGGCTTCGCCCCCATTTTTGGGCGGGGCCTTTTTTTTTTGTTTGTGAACCTCTGTTTTTTACTTGTATGCAA
>Ga0183099_1002035_pt1 | contig 10817 bp, 6 predicted proteins | sample Biomet1_FD_127788 | JGI IMG/M metagenome (GOLD analysis project Ga0183099, IMG submission 127788) | Microbial communities from bioreactor (seeded with anoxic lake sediment) at LBNL, California, USA - Biofuel metagenome 1 | ecosystem: Engineered > Bioreactor > Anaerobic > Unclassified ... | reverse complement strand
TTAGTGCTACAAATGGTATCTTATTGTTTGATGATTATGAACATGCTTACCTTACTAATTCTCAAGGTATTAAAACTGGGCAGACTACAGTAAGTGGCAGCCCTTGGGATCAAGGAAGATTAGCTTCTTTTTTTGGACGAATTAATTACGACTGGAAAGAAACCTATATGGCTTCTCTTATAATGCGTGCTGATGCATCTTCCAATTTTGCTCGCGGTAATCGTTGGGGGTATTTCCCGTCAGCATCTGCAGGTTGGGTCCTTTCAAATGAAAGTTTTATGGAATCAACACGAAAATTGGATGGATTTCCTGAAATTGCGTGCTAGTTGGGGACAAAATGGTAATTGTAATATTAGTAATTTCCAATATTTGGCTACTGTATCTTTTGATAATACTGCAGCTTATTCATTTGGTAACAACAAAGATTCACAAACAACTGGTGGTTACGCTAACATCCTTCCTAACCCGAATGTGAAGTGGGAAACTTCTGAACAGCTTGATTTAGGACTAGATGCACGTTTCTTGAATTCTCGTTTGAATGTAGCATTTGACTGGTATAATAAAAAGACAAAGAACTGGTTAGTAAAGGCTCCTCAATTGGCTTCCTATGGAACAGGTGCTCCTTATATTAATGGTGGTGATGTAGTAAATAAAGGTTTTGAATTGGCATTAGGTTGGAATGATCATATTGGTAAAGATTTTACTTATGGCGTTAATACTAATCTTGCTTACAATAAAAATAAAGTTACTCGTATTGCTAACTCAGAAGGAATTATTCATGGCGTAGAGAATGTTTTAAGTCAAGGTACTACTGAAATGTATCGTGCTCAAGTAGGCAAACCTATTGGTTACTTTTATGGATACAAAACAGCCGGTATCTTTCAGAATCAGGCAGATATTGATGCATGGAGAAAGGCTGGAAACGGAATTCTTCAGTCTAATCCTCAACCAGGTGATGTAAAGTTCGTAGATTTAAATCATGATGGTAAGATTACTTCTGATGAAGATAAAACGGATATAGGTAATCCTCATCCTGACTTTACTTTAGGTTTAGGATTGAGTTTTGCTTATAAAGGTTTCGACTTGAATATTGCTGCTCATGGTGCTTTTGGTCAGCAGATTGCAAAATCTTATCGCAAATTTGTTGATGGTCGTCACGAAAATTATACTACTGATGTGTACGAACGCTGGCATGGTGAAGGAACTTCAAACAAAATGCCACGTCTGACAGCAGGTTCTAATGCTAATTATCAGAATATTTCAGATATATATATTGAAAATGGTGATTATCTTAAAGTCCAGAACATTACGTTTGGTTATGACTTTAAAAAACTATTCCCAAAAATGTGTTTTTCTCAGGCTCGCTTGTTTGTGACAGCAGAGAATCTCTTTACTATTACAAGCTATTCTGGAATGGATCCTGAAATTGGTTACGGTGGTGGCACACATACTTGGGCATCAGGAATTGATATAGGTTTTTACCCAAGTCCAAGAACTTATTTAGTAGGTGTAAATCTTAAATTTTAAAAGAACTAAGGATGAAAAATTAATATATTTAGCAGTGGCAGCAACAGCAGTGCTGTTTACTGGCTGTGAAAATTTTCTAGACACACAAAATTTAACGGAGAAAGATACTTCGAACTATCCGCAAACGCTTACTGATGCAGAACAAGTAGTGGCTGGTGTCTATAATAATTTAAATACAGTATGTGCAAATCCACAATATTCTTTCCTTTATGCGGCAGAACTTGCTTCTGATGACCGCTTAGGTGGAGGTGGTGAAAATGATAAATTGATGCAGGCTGAGGATTTAATGATGAATTATAGCTCAAGTATGCTTGAACAATTCTGGTCAGACCGCTATGCCGGTATTTTCCGTGCTAACACTGCTATCGAAACATTGGGTAATTGTTCTGGCTATGAGAGCGATGATCAAAAAAAGCAGATGATAGGTGAAGCATATTTCCTCCGTGCATTCTATTATTATGAGTTGGCATCTTTCTTTGAAAATGTACCATTGATTACATCTTCTTCTCCAGAAAACAAAACACAGGCTACTCCTGATCAGACTTGGGGACAAATTATTTCTGACTTAAAAACAGCTATTGAACTGATGCCTGCTAAAAAATTTGGTAGTAATTGGGTTGAGGCTGGTCATGTGGATAAATGGACTGCAGAAGCCATGCTAGGACGTGCTTTCCTTTTTTACACAGGTTTTTATCAGAAAAGTGATGCTACACTTCCAGATGGAACTACTAAAGTAACTAATGATAATGTGATTTCTTATATTGACGATTGTGTCAATAACTCAGGTTATTCATTGGTTCCTGATTTTCGCAACTTGTGGGCTTATACTAACAGATGTACGAAAGAAAATTACAGTTATACAAAAGGTAAGGGCTTAAAATGGGTGGAAGATGATAACGCTGTAAATCCTGAATCTATGTTTGCGATTAAGTTCTCTAAGTTTGCAAGTTGGAGTACAACTATTGGTTATTCTAATGGCTATGCACTTCACATGGGTATTCGTGGCGGTCAGACTCTTTCTAAAACGTTTCCATTCGGACAAGGTTGGGGCGCTGGTCCTGTAGCACCTAACTTGTGGAAAGACTGGGCTGCTGCTGAACCTAATGATATGCGTCGTGAAGCTTCTATTTGTTATATTCCTAATGAGTTACCTAATTACACCAAAGGTGGTTGGACTGATTTTGTTCAAGAAACAGATTATTTTGCAAAGAAGACTGCTCCTATAAGTTCTTATAAATCTGATGGAACTACATGCTGGGAAACCTTTGAACAGGATATGTATGATTATTCAACTGTAAACTTTCAACTCTCTAATATTCATGATTTAGTACTTATACGTTTTGCTGATGTATTATTAATGCAATCTGAATTGAAAAAAGATGTATCTGGCATCAATAAGGTACGTGCTCGTGCTGGCCTGCCTGCTATTGCTGGCTATAGTGATAATGCTTTGCGTAATGAACGCCGTTGGGAGCTTTGTTTTGAGGGTACACGCTGGAACGATATACGTCGTTGGCACATTGCTGAAACCGCTTTGGTTGAACAAGATAACCAACCTACTTATTATAAGGGTGTGGCTGACAAGAATGCTACAACTCATAATGGCGGCGGATATGCAGCTCGTTATAAAGCAACAAACGGTGGTTTCTTTCCGATTCCTGAAAAAGAAATTTCCTTGTCTAATGGTGTGTTGAAGCAGAACTCAGGTTGGGGAACCAGCGATGCAGAATATTCCGGATGGAAATAACTTTTTAAAACAAAAAAATAACAGAAAGACTATGAAAAAATTATCTTATATATTACTTACATCAGTTTTCCTAGCTATATTCGCTGCTTGCAATCCTATTGAAGATAAAGTAGGTGTGGGTGAACTGATTACCTCAGCTGATGACATTCAGGCTACAGTTACGCCAATACTGGATAATGGCCAGAATACGAATAAAGTAAAAGTCAATTGTACGAGTCCTGTGCTTTGTCAATGGACAGACGGCGTGAAGACCTATGTAAGCAATGATACTGTAATGACCTTATTTGTAAAAGGTGAACAAACAATAACATTAAATGCACTTGCTGCTGATGGAACTAAATTGACTAAAGATTTCAGTGTGAATGTTGCTGAAATGAAATATGCAGTTGAACCTCAGTATGGCTATTTATGTGGAAGCGGAGAAAAAAGCTGGACTTGGGCTGATACTAAATGTTTTGGTAATGGCGGCGGTTCTGATACAGCTCCTGCTTGGTGGATTTTAAATCCATCAGATATTGCTGGGCAATGTACTGGAAAAAATTTACCTGCCGACGGTATAGGTGCATCTATGAAATTTGTATTGAAAGGATTGAAAATGATTAAAACTACTGCTGATGGCAAGTCAACAACTGGTACATTTTCATTTGATATGACTGCTAAAATTTCTGGGTGGGCAATTGGTAAATTATCGTTGACCAGCACAAATATCTTATGTGGATATGACTTTAACGCAAGTGGTTACACAGCTTGGACTGAGTATAACATAATTTATTTGGATGACAATAAAATGATTTTAGGTGCACAAGAACATGCTCCTAACTCCAATTATTGGTATTGGGTGTTCAAGGCACAATAATTCAAGAAGTTTTTTTGGTTAATTTAATTTGAAAGAAGACGGGTTTCTCATGCCCGCCTTCTTTTGTTCATTAAAGAATTTTATATGAATTATTTACTTAAAGAATATAGTGATCTTGGCGTTTCTGTAGAAATTTCTATTCTGGATCCCCAAAGCAAGATAAAGGAGTTTCAGGTAATTATGCATGTAACTCAACAGATGGCAAGTTTCAGTCAGCAATTGCTCTCTATTTATGAAGCCTTGAAAAGGCTTTTAACCGAGGTTGTATTACATAATGCTGTGGCGGTTTTTGCTCGCTGCTTTTTAAGCGATGCTGCAAACCAACAAGTACAAGCATCAAACTTACTATCCGACCTATTGAATTGTTCTATCTGTTATGTAAAGCAACCGTCTCTCGATGGCAGTAAGCTATCGTTGTGGCTACAATTGCAAACAGATGTAATTATGAAAAATGATGGTTTATATTTTAATGAACGCAATGGATATCGTCATTATTATACAGCTGGTAATACTTGTAAGAAAAGTAAAGTGACCGAGAATTCGTATAAACAAACACTTAGCTTATTAGAAGTTTATGAGAAACAATTAAAAGCTCGCGGATGCGCTATAGAAAGAGATTGTATTCGAACTTGGTTTTTTGTACGTGATGTAGAAGTGAGTTATCAGGGCTTTGTTGATGCTCGTAAAGAAAATTTTTTTCGTAACGGATTAGACAAAGATACACATTTCATTGCAAGTACTGGAATAGAAGGCAGTACTGATAATCCTGAAGTAAAGGTATTAATGGATACTTATGCAATATCTGGATTAGATGAAGGACAGATACGTTTTCTTTATGCCAAAAATCATTTAAATCCTACCTACGAATATGGAGTAACTTTTGAACGTGGCGTAAGTATTGATTTTGGAGATCGTCGTAAAGTGTATATTAGTGGTACAGCTAGTATCGATGACAAAGGCATGATAATGCATCCAGGTGATATTGTGGGACAAGTGCATCACACGTGGAAAAATGTAGCAGCACTGTTGGAAGAGGCGGACTGCACGTTTAATGATTTAATGCAGATGATAGTTTATATCAGAGATATAACCGACTATCAATGTGTAAAGAATATGTATAAAAAGAAATTTCCGGGTGTACCACAATTAATAGTACTCGCACCGATATGCAGGACTGGATGGTTAATTGAGATGGAATGCATTGCATCAAAGAATTTGTGTAACAGCAATTATAGAGATTTATAAGTTACTGATAGAATAAGTACCGTTTTTGAACATGTCTTAACTTGATTATAAATTTAGGGGGAATATAATGAATAGAATTAAAAAATACATAGTACGAATAATGCCCATCCTGTTTGGCTTGGTTGCATACATATTCTTTGCTTTTTTTTATAAGTATCATCTACACTATCAGGAGCAGTTACAGATGTTTCTTTTTACAGGAGATTATTGGTCTGACCTGATGAGCCGTCCTGGTGGACTGGCTGATTATCTTGGTACCTTCTTTACCCAGTTCTTCTACTATTCATGGTTAGGAGCATTAATTATTTCCTGTATGCTGGTAACACTCCAACAGCAAGTTTTTATGCTCGCAAATAAGTTGAATCGAAATCTTGTTTTTTTGCCATTAACTTTTATTCCGTCCATTTTGTTTTGGGGATTACTTTGTGATGAAACTTTTTTATTGGCCGGATTAGTAGCGGCAATATTGACTTTGTTCGCGGTTCAGATTTATATCTTTTTTAAAAGTCCTATCCTAAGAATTTGTTCCGTAATCCTAATGTTGCCAATACTTTATTGGCTTGTGGGTGGAATATTTGGTGTGTTTGGAATTTTTTGTTTAATCCTTGAATGGGGTTTCTTTAAACAATTCTCAAAAATTCAATGGCTAATCTGTATTATCTGCTTTTTACTGTTTTTTGCTTTGCCACCCTTCGTAACAAGTTACTATATCCAATATTCTTTGTCCAGACTATGGTGGGGCATTTGCTATTATCGTTATCCCGTTGTATCTCCATATCCAATGTTGACTATTTGGATTTCCCTACTTTTTATTCTTTTTATTTTCAAATTCTTACCTATGGAAATGAAATGGAACGTAAAAGTTCTATGTTTATTTGTCCAGGTAATTATTATTCTTTTCTTGGGAAATAAATTGATTCGTTTGACGGCGGATTGGAGTAAAGAAGAAGTTATGGCTTATGATTATTGCGTACGTATGGAAGAATGGGGCAAAGTTGTAGATATGGGAAATCATAAAGATCCCAATAGTCCATTGACCGTTGCCTGCTTGAATCTTGCTTTGAGTAAAGAAGGTAAGATGGGCGATTGTATGTTTCGTTATTTTCAGAATGGTCCCGAAGGTTTGTTACCAACCTTTCAGCGAGATTTTACTTTACCATTTGTTGCCGGTGAAGTTTATTATCAACTAGGATTTCTGAATACATCTATGCGCTTTGCTTTCGAGGCGATGGAAGCTATACCCGATTATAAAAAAAGTTCTCGCGCTATAAAGCGAATAGCTGAAGTTAATCTGTTGAATGGAGAATATAAAGTAGCAACTAAATATCTTCATCTGTTACAACATACACTGTTCTATAGTAAATGGGCTACAGAAACTTTGAAATGTATTGGCAATGATAAACTGATTGATCAGAATCTAGAGTGGGCATCTTTGAGAAAATATCGTTTTACTGAGGATTTTCTATTCAGTGAACAAGAGAAGGATCAAATGTTAGGTCTGCTTTTCGCTCATTGTACTTCCAATAGAATGGCTTATGACTATTTGATGGCATATACTCTTCTTACAAAAGATTTGGATCATTTTGTTCAGTATTTCCCTTTAGGAAGAAATCTTGGATATAAAGAAATACCTTCACATTATCAGGAGGCGTTGATTTTTGCATGGTCTAACATATCTTCCAATTTAGATAAAGCTCCATGGCCTATCAGTAATGCCGTTAAACAGAATCTAACCAACTATGCAAGGATATACTCTACTAATAAAGATTCTGACCCACGACTTTATGAAAGTTTTACGCAAACGTATTGGTACTATTTTCACTTTAGAAAATAATTAAAAAGTTATATTATGAAACGAAATTTTATTTATATATTTTTTTTATTGATATTTTTTGTAAGTTGCCAAGAGAAAGTTAAAACACCGCTTAAATTAGCTTCTGTACCTTTGCTATATCCTGATTATGTCAATGTTACTGTTCCAGCTTCGATAGCTCCTTTGAATTTTACTATAGTATCTGAGAAATTTGATTTGATTGACGTTGAGATTACTGGGAAAATGAAAGGTTCCCTACATCAACAGAGTGATGAAATTATACAGTTTCCTGAAAATGAATGGCATCAATTATTGCTTGATAATAAAGGATCAAGCCTCCAGGTCGTTGTTAGCCTGAAATCTGATGGTGTCTGGAAACAATATAAATCATTTCCAATAAATATTAGTCCTTACTCGATAAACTATGGATTGGTTTATCGTATGATAGCTCCAGGTTATGAAGTTTATAGCAAAATGGGCATCTATCAGCGAAACTTATCTAATTTTGATCAGAAAGCTATTGTTGAGAATACACTGATACCTGGTTCTTGCGTGAATTGTCATGCTTTCAATAAAAATAACCCATCTTCAATAAGCCTTCACTTACGTGGAACTCACGGTGCTACGATGCTACAAATTAATGGGAAAATGGAAATGTATAATACGAAAACTGATAGTACCTTATCTTCATGTGTATATCCTTACTGGCATCCTTCAGGCAAATATATAGCCTATTCTGTAAATAAAACCAATCAAGCTTTTCATGTAGTACGCAATGAACGAATTGAGGTATTTGATCAAGCTTCAGATATTGTAGTGTATAATGTGAAGACAAATGAACTGCTAGCATGTGATTTGTTGAAAACTGATGCGTTAGAGACCTTTCCTGCTTTTTCTCCAGATGGGCATACTTTATATTTCTGCTCTTCCCAGAAGCAGGATATCCAAACTGGCTACAAGAAAATAAAATATAGTTTGTGTAAAATAGCCTTCAATCCAGATGATGGTACATTTGGTAAGAAAGTTGATACTTTAATATCATCCTCGAGAACAGGCAAGAGTATTTCTTTTCCTCGTCCTTCTTTTGATGGGAAATATCTGATGTATACACAGTCTGATTATGGCAACTTTTCTATTTGGCATCGAGAGTCCGATCTTTACCTGTTGAATTTAAAAGATAGATCTACTCGTCCTCTTAAAGAGGTAAACAGCCCAGAAACAGAAAGTTTCCATGATTGGAGCACTAATTCACATTGGTTTGTTTTTAGTAGCAGAAGAGGTGATGGTCTTTACACCCGTCTTTATATTGCTTCTATTGATAATAAAGGTCGGGTGACGAAACCATTTCTCTTGCCTCAAAAAGATCCGCGCTATTATGATGCTTCATTGTTCTCTTATAATATACCAGAATTTGTTACTTCACCGGTTATGGTGAATGCTCGCGAAATAGAGAATAAAGCTCTTCTAAAAGAGAGAAAGCAGATGTTATATAGGAAAAAATGATATTGTTTCATTCTTGATAAGCTAATAAATGTATTTTTAATCAGACTTTTGTGTCCTGCTTTTCTTTTTATGATTGAACATTAGAACGAATTTTTTCTCTTGTAAATAAAGTGTTGTTTAAAGATAAAATTGTATTTGTAATACATATCGGCATCATCTATCTTTGCTAAAGTAATAATGAATATATCCAATATATAGATATTGGATATATTCATTGCTTTGACAAAGATCGTAGTGATCTCTCACATATGTAAAATAGAATTTTGTAAACGGAACTTACCAATCATATATTTGTGATCCAAGTTATTGCTCGTGACAAGATGCCTAGTTTGAAATAAATTTATTATTATGAAAAAGATATTAGTAGCTGCTATGACGTTAATATTAACCAGCTCTTTCTCCAATGGGAATAAGAAAGAGGTTTATAAGGATGCTTCGGCTCCTGTAAAGGATAGGGTGGAGGACTTGCTCCAACGAATGACCCTTGAGGAAAAAGTGGGGCAAATGAACCAGTTTGTCGGTATTGAACATATAAAGTCTGCTCAGGCTACGCTTACTGCCGATCAGCTTAGGACAAATACTGCCAATGCATTCTACCCGGGTACTACTGTTGATGATATTGTGAAGTGGACCGAAACCGGAAGAATTGGTTCTTTTCTGCATGTCTTGACACTGAAAGAGGCTAATTACCTGCAATCTCTTGCAATGAAGAGCAGATTGCAGATTCCTATAATCTTCGGTATTGACGCTATTCATGGAAATGCAAACGCACCCGATAACACAGTTTACCCAACAAACATTGGTCTGGCTTCTTCTTATGATCTGGATATGGCATACAAGATTGCCCGCCAGACAGCAAAAGAGATGCGTGCCATGAATATGCACTGGACATTTAACCCGAATGTGGAAGTTGCCCGAGACCCTCGCTGGGGCAGGGTAGGCGAAACTTATGGAGAAGATCCTTATCTGGTATCATTGATGGGCGTGCAGTCTGTTAAAGGATACCAGGAAAAACTGAATGGACAGGAAGATGTTCTGGCTTGTATAAAGCATTTTGTGGGAGGCAGTGAGCCTTTGAACGGAACCAATGGCGCTCCGGCAGATTTGTCTGAACGTACATTGCGAGAAGTATTCTTTCCTCCATTCAAAGCTGGTGTTGAGGCTGGTGCCATGTCACTGATGACTGCTCACAATGAACTGAATGGAATTCCTTGCCACAGCAATGACTGGCTGATGGAGGACATTCTTCGCAAAGAATGGAAGTTCCCCGGATTTGTGGTTAGTGACTGGATGGACATTGAACATATTAATGATTTGCACGCTACGGCAGAGAATATAAAAGAAGCGTTTTATCAAAGTATTATGGCCGGCATGGATATGCACATGCACGGCGTTAAGTGGAACGAATATGTGGTTGAGTTGGTCAAGGAAGGACGCATTCCAGAATCACGCATTGACGAATCAGTGCGCCGCATTCTGGATGTGAAATTCCGCCTTGGCTTATTTGAACATCCTTATGCAGACGAGAAACAGACCATGAAAGTGCGTCTGTGCAGTGAACACAGAGCTACAGCACTTGAAGCTGCCCGCAATGGTATTGTGTTATTGAAGAATACCGGAGTGCTTCCACTTTCACAGGATAAGTACAAAAAAGTATTGGTTACAGGCATTAATGCCAATGATATGAATATTCTGGGCGACTGGAGTGCGGTTCAGAAAGAAGAGAACGTAATAACTATTCTTCAGGGATTGAAGATGACTGCTCCGCAAACAAACTTTGACTTTGTTGATCAGGGATGGGATCCCCGCAATATGGATCAGAAAAAGGTTGATGAGGCTGCCGAAAGAGCAAAAGATGCCGATTTGAATATTGTGGTTGCCGGAGAATACATGATGCGTTTCCGTTGGAAGGACCGTACCGGTGGTGAAGATACCGACCGCTCGGACATTGATCTGGTAGGATTGCAGAACGAACTGATTAAGAAAGTAGCTGCTTCGGGTAAACCGACTATTCTGATTCTGGTAAATGGTCGTCAGCTTGGTGTGGAATGGGCAGCCGAACATCTTCCGGCTATTGTTGAAGCCTGGGAACCGGGAATGTATGGCGGTCAGGCTGTTGCCGAAAT
>Ga0183099_1002034_pt1 | contig 10819 bp, 5 predicted proteins | sample Biomet1_FD_127788 | JGI IMG/M metagenome (GOLD analysis project Ga0183099, IMG submission 127788) | Microbial communities from bioreactor (seeded with anoxic lake sediment) at LBNL, California, USA - Biofuel metagenome 1 | ecosystem: Engineered > Bioreactor > Anaerobic > Unclassified ... | reverse complement strand
CGCGTTCGGTCAACTTGCCCACCATGGGCATGGCAAGAAGCGCCACGCCGCCGCCGGGGCCAAGCACCAGTCCGGCCAGGTAGGCTGGTGTTAGCGGACATAAGCCAAAAGGGCTGCGGCGTTGACGAGCAGGCCGATGCCGAGAAGCAGGCGGCTGTCCACGCGTTCGGTCAACTTGCCCACCATGGGCATGGCAAGAAGCGCCACGCCGCCGCCGGGGCCAAGCACCAGTCCGGCCAGGTAGGCTGTGTAGCCCATCAGCCCTTGCAGGTACATGGGCAGCAGCACAATGGACCCGAAGAAGGCGAAGAACCCCAAGAACATAACGACGTTGCCCGTGGCGAAGCTGACATTCTTGAAAATGCGCAGGTCCACAATGGGCCGCTCGTGCGCCAGCTCCCAAAATACCAGGGTAACCAGGGAAACGGCGGAGACAAGAGACAACACCAGGATGAGGTTGGAGCTGAACCAGTCCTCGGTTTGGCCCTTGTCCAGCACGATTTGCAGGCAGCCGATGCCCAGGCACAGCAGGGCCAGGCCGATGGTATCTATTTTTTCGCCCTTTTCGCGCCGCTCCTGGTAGTGCGGGTCGAACACAAAAGTTTGCACCATGTACAGGGCCAAAATACCCACGGGTAAATTGATGTAGAAAATCCAGCGCCAGGAGAAGTTATCCGTCAGGTAGCCGCCGAGGAGCGGCCCCATGATTGGCCCCAGCACCACGCCCATGCCGAAAATGGACATGGCCAGACCGCGCTGCCGGGCCGAGAAGGTCTCCAGCAAAATGGCCTGGGACATGGGCTGCAAGCCGCCGCCGCCAATGCCCTGGATAATGCGAAACACGATGAGCTGCGGCAGGCTGGTGGCCGCGCCGCACAACAACGAGCTGACGGTGAACAGGATCAACGAAGCCATGAGGTAGCGCTTGCGGCCCAACACGCGCGCCAGCCAGCCGCTCATGGGTATGATGACGGCATTGGCCACGAGATAGCTCGTCAGCACCCAAGTCACTTCCTCCTGACCGGCGGAAAGACTGCCCTGGATGTGGTTGAGCGCGACATTGGCCACGCTGGTGTCCAGAATCTCGATGAGCGTGGGAATCATCACCGCCAGGGTAATGATCCACTTGTTCACCACATTCTGGCCGTCCATGTCGGCGGGAACTGCCATGGCCGAGTCCTAGCGAATGTGGATGATGGGCAGTACGCTCATACCCACGCGCAGGGGCGGCAAGGCGTTCTTGCCGGTGCTGTTGTCCGCGTCAATGGAGATTTTGACCGGAACGCGCTGCACAACCTTGACGTAGTTGCCCGCGGCATTTTCCGGCGGGAACAGCGAAAAGCTGGCGCCGGTGCCGGCCATAATGGACTCCACATGGCCCGTCAGCTTGGCATCGGGGAAGGTATCCACCTCGATGTCCACCTTCTGGCCGGGCCGCACGTGGGTCAGCTGCGTTTCCTTAAAGTTGGCGGTGATCCAAATTTCGCCCGGATCAAGGGGCACCAGAGCCAGAATGGGCTGGCCTTTGGCAACCATGGCTCCGCGTTCAACGGCCTTGCGTGTTACAAACCCGCGTGCTGGGGCCACTATGGTGGTGTATTCCAAGTTGAGCGAGGCCTGCTTGACCCGCGCTTTCTGCGCCATAATCTTGCTGGACTTGATGCTCGGCTTGGCCCCGCCGGAGCCGATTGCCGTCAGCTTTGACTGGGCAGCCAAAAGCTTGGCGCGGGCGGTGTCGGCCTTGGTTTTGGCCTGGTCAACGGAGGACTGCGAAACAGACTGGGCGCGCAACAAATCAAGATTGCGGTTCAGGTCCAGTTGCGCCAGGGAATACTCCGACTGTGCCGACTGCACATCCGACCCAGCCGAGGCCGAGTCCTCTTCCAAACTGGTCAGACCAGAAACAGCATCCGCCAGCGCGACCTCGTAGTCCACCGGGTCCAAGCGCACCAGGGGCTGATTCTTTTCCACCAGCTGGTTATCCTCCACCAGCACCTCCGCCACATAGCCGGGAACGCGCGGGGAAATGGTGTAGATATGCCCGTCGATTTGGGCATCGTCGGTGCTGACTTGGCCGCGCGCATGCCAAGCGTACGCCAAGGCGGCCGCTGTAAGCACACCGGCCATTATCAGCAGTGTTTTTTTGCGGCGGGCCAGGCCTGTTTTCGGGGCCGGAGTCTGGCCCGGTTCAACCTGGCCCGATTCGGCGTGGCCGGGAGTTGTTTGAAGGGAAGCGTTCTGTTCAGGCTCTGACATAAGGTGACCTCAAAAACCGTTGTTCCGGGCCAGGCGGGCCAGGCCACTTTACGTGGGGGGGGACAGACAAAAAGCAGACCGCAAGGCCGCGCAGCAATGACGCCACACACGCGGAATTGCGGCTCAGGGCCATTACGCCCTACGGACTCAAAGGTCCAGAGTGCCAGGATGTTTAAAACGGTGGGTTACCCGGCGGCCTCGTCCGCACCAAGCACCTCCTGCAAGGAGCCCAGCACAGCATATATTACGTCCAATTCCATCTCCGTCAACCCAGACATACTGCCAGTGAAGGCGGAAACAGCACTTTTGCGCGCCACGGCCAAAAGCTCGGCTCCCGCAGGCGTCAGGGCAATATCCACCCGGCGGCGGTCCACCTCGCATGCGCGGCGTTGCAGCAGGCCGCGCAACACCAAAGCTTCCACCAGTTTGGAGGCTGAAGGTTGCGTCAAACCTAAGTGCTCCGCAGCCCGGAACAGCAACGCGCCCGGGTTGTGCTCAAAAAAAACCAAGGTGCGGAACTGCGGTACGGAGAGCTCCGCCGCCCGTCCGGCACGCATGCGCGCGCGCAGGGTTTGCATCAGCTTGGGCACAATGGCGAGCAACCTCTCCGCGCAGGCTTTGGCCTTCTCCGGTCCCACCACGTTAACAGCGGACATTTTACTTTCCATTTGCATACAATATCGTCACTGGCAGGAACCGTCAACCCCACCCTGGGTAAATGAGCACCAGCAAGACATCCGCTCAAAAAAACAGCATAAAATAATCATACAAACATTGAGAAGTTGCGCCATTTGTGCAGTTCATTTCTCTTGCGTAGCCCAAATACCCCTGATAAATGTTTCATTGCCTCACTATTCTTCGCGTCTAGGGCAGAACATGCCCGAAAAAAACTGCGCAAGTGGAAAAAAGAGTGGGTGGGTGAGCTGGGTATATTTGTTGCAAGTCTCAAGCGTTGCATGATTTTGCCCGATACGACAGAAACTTTACGCAGACCAGAATACGGCCTGTGACAGCGGAGACGGTGATGGACACCGCCCGCAAGGATACCAACATGAGTGACGCTGCTCCCTCCCCCGCTCCCCGGCGCGCCAAAAAAATCTGGCTCGTCCTCCTCGCGGCGCTCTGCCTCGCCGCTGGCGGGGCTTACTGGTACAAAGCCAGCGCAGGCGCTGCCAAAAAAGACACCGGGGGCAAGAATCGCCCCGTGCCTGTCGCCCTGGTCGAGGCCAAGGCGCAGGATGTCGAGGTCTTTCTTTCCGGCTTGGGCACTGTCACCCCGCAAAGCTCCGTAACGGTAAAAAGCCGCGTAGACGGCCAGCTTATGCAGGTGCTGGTGCGCGAGGGGCAATCGGTCAAGGCTGGCGAGCTGCTCCTGCTCATCGACCCCCGCCCCTTCCAAGTGCAACTGGCCCAGGCTGAGGGCCAGCTGAAACGCGACACCGCCCTGCTCAACAACGCCCGCCTGGACCTGAAGCGCTTCGCCGACCTGATGACCCAAGGGGCCATCGCCCGTCAGCAGTTCGACACCCAGCAAGCCCTGGTGCACCAGTACGAGGGCGCGGTGGCTACGGACAAAGCCACAGCGGACAGTGCGCGCCTGCAAATCACCTATAGCCGCATCACTGCTCCCTTTGCCGGGCAGGTGGGCCTGCGCCAGGTGGATCCCGGCAATATGGTTCGCTCCAGCGACCAAACCGGCCTGTTGGTGGTGAACCAGATTTCGCCCATTTCCGTGCTGTTCACCCTGCCGGAGGACCAGCTCCCCCGCGTGCTGGACAAGCTGCGGGCCGGGGAAAAGCTGCGCGTGGATGCCTACGACCGCGAGCAGACCCACAAGCTGGCCCAGGGTGAACTGGCGAGCATGGATAACCAGATCGACTCGACCACGGGCACGGTGCGGCTCAAGGCCTCCTTCACCAATACCGGCGGCGAGCTGTACCCCAACCAATTCGTCAACGCCAAGCTGCTCATCGAAGTATTGAAAGACGCCCTTGTGGTGCCTGCGGCCTCTGTGCAGCGCGGCCAGCAGGGCACATACCTGTACGTTGTGGGTGCAGACAATATTGCCCACTCCCGGCCCGTAAGCGTGGGCGAAACAACGGACACCGAAAGCGTCATCGTAAACGGCCTGGCCCTGGGCGAAAAAGTCGTGGTGGAAGGAGCCGACCGCCTGCGCGATGGCGCGCCGGTAGAGCTCAAGGCCGCCAAGGCAAGCGTGGGAAAAAATCCGGACGCGACGAACGCGACAAACGCGACAAAGGCAGAAGGGGCCAAGCCGGAAGCGGCTCCGCAGGCCACAAGCAAGCCCGATACAAAGGCTGCCGCCAAGCCGGAAGCAAAACCCAACGCAAAACCAGAAGCCAAGCCGGACATAAATCCGGGCAAAAAGTCGGAGAAGAAATCCGAGCCGAAAACGGATGCGGCCCCCGCGCCCCACCCAGGGAGCCAGCCCAAGGCCAATCCATGAACATCTGCGAGCCGTTCATCCGGCGGCCGGTAGCCACCGCCCTCTTGATGGTTGCACTGGTGCTCGCGGGCATAGTGGCCTACCGCCAGTTGCCCGTGGCCGCCCTGCCCCAGGTGGACTATCCCATCATCCAGGTGCGCACCTTCTACCCAGGTGCCAGCCCGGATGTCATGGCCACCTCCGTTACCGCTCCGCTGGAGCGTCAGTTCGGGCAAATGCCCGGCCTGTCGCAAATGACCTCGTCCAGTTCTGCCGGTTCATCCATCATCACCCTGCAATTTTCGCTGGAAATCAGCCTCGACGTGGCCGAGCAGCAGGTGCAGGCGGCCATCAACGCCAGCTATTCCTACCTGCCCAAAGACCTGCCCAACCCGCCGGTATACAGCAAGGTCAACCCGGCGGATGCGCCCATCCTCACCCTGGCGCTCACCAGCTCCGAGCTGCCCCTGTTCAAGGTGCAGGACTTGGCAGACACGCGCCTGGCCCAAAAGATTTCCCAGTTGCCGGGCGTTGGTCTGGTCAGCATCAGCGGTGGGCAGCGTCCTGCTGTGCGCGTGCACGCCAATCCGCGCTCCCTGGCGGCCCTGGGCATGACCATGGACGACCTGCGCACGGCCATTTCCACCGCCAACGTGGACCAGGCCAAGGGCGGATTCGACGGCCCGCGCCAAGCCGCCATCATCGGCGCCAACGACCAGCTCTACTCCAGCGAGGATTACCGCAAGCTCATCGTGACCTGGAAAAACGGCGCGCCGGTGTTCCTGACGGATGTGGCCGAGGTGGTGGAAGGACCGGAGGACGTGCGCCAAGCCGCCTGGATGAACACCGAGCCGGCCATCATCCTGAACATCCAGCGCCAGCCCGGGGCCAATGTCATTGAGGTTGTTGACCGCATCAAGCAGCTTTTGCCGCAGCTCTCCGCCTCCCTGCCCTCCACGGTCAAGATTACCGTACTGTCCGACCGCACCATGACCATCCGCGCCAGCGTACGCGATGTGCAGCACGAGCTGATGCTGGCCGTAGCCCTGGTGGTCCTCGTCATCTATCTTTTCTTGCGCAACCTGCCCGCTACGACCATTCCCAGCGTGGCCGTGCCGGTGTCCCTCGTCGGCACCTTTGGGATCATGTACTTGGCGGGCTTCAGCCTCAACAACCTCTCGCTCATGGCCCTCACCATTTCCACCGGCTTCGTGGTGGACGACGCCATCGTCATGATCGAAAACGTGAGCCGCTATGTGGAGGAAGGCATGTCCCCCTTCGAGGCCGCGCTCAAGGGCTCCAAGCAGATAGCCTTCACCATCCTCTCGCTCACGGTTTCGCTCATCGCGGTGCTCATACCCCTGCTGTTCATGGGCGATGTAGTGGGCAGGCTGTTCCGCGAGTTCGCCATCACCCTGGGCGTCACCATCCTGCTTTCGGCGGTGGTTTCCCTGACTCTGACGCCTATGATGTGCGCCCGGCTGCTGAAGCACGTTCCGCAGGGCTCCCTGCCCACCACCGGCGTGGCAGCCTGGGTGCAGCGCCAATTCGACCGCATGGCCCATGGCTACGGCACCAGTTTAGCCTGGGTGCTCAATCACCAAACCGCCACGCTCATCGTTGCCGTGGCTACCCTGGTGCTCACCGTGGTGTTGTACGCCATCGTGCCCAAGGGCTTTTTCCCAGTGCAGGATACCGGGCTCATCCTGGGCGTATCCGAGGCTCCGCAGTCGGTTTCCTTTCAGGCCATGAGCGCCCGCCAGCAACTGCTGGCCGCCGAGATATTGAAAGACCCGGATGTGGAAAGCCTGTCGTCCTTCATCGGCATCGACGGCACCAATGTCTCCCTCAATAGCGGCCGCATCCAGATTACCCTGAAGCCACTCTCCGAACGCAGCCAAAGCGCCAACGAGATCATCCGCCGCTTGAGCCCGAAACTGACCGACCTGGGCGGCATCACGCTGTTTATGCAGCCGGCGCAGGATCTTTCCGTTGATGCACGCACCAGCCGCACCCAGTACCAGTACACTCTGGAGGACGCCGACCCGGCCACCCTTTCGCTCTGGGTGCCACGCTTCATGGACGCCCTGCGCGCCCGGCCAGAGCTGGTGGATGTGAGCAGCGACCAGCAGGACAAAGGCCTGCGCGTGCAGGTGGACATCGACCGCTCCACGGCCTCGCGCCTGGGCATAACCCCGCAAAACGTGGACGATGCCCTGTACAACGCCTTTGGTCAGCGCCAGGTTTCCACCATCTTTACGGAGCTGAACCAATACCGCGTGGTGCTGGCAGCGCCGCTGGCCATGCAGGAAGGCCCAGCAGCGCTGGACTCCATCCACCTTCGCAGCACGGATGGCGGCCAAGTGCCGCTCACCAGTATCGCCCACATCAGCCAAACCACCGGCCCGCTGGTCATCGCCCGCCAAGGGCAGTTCCCGGCGGTCACCACATCCTTCAACGTCGCGCCCGGCGTGGCCCTGGGCCATGCGGTAGAAGCCGTACACGCCGTGGAGCGTGAAGTGGGCCTGCCGGAGACCACCCAGGGCAGCTTCCAGGGCACGGCCAAAGCCTTCAAGGCCTCCCTGGCCAACCAGCCGCTGCTCATTCTGGCCGCGCTCATCACCGTCTACATCGTGCTGGGCGTGATGTACGAAAGCTACATCCACCCCATCACCATCCTTTCCACCCTGCCCAGCGCGGGCGTGGGAGCGGTGCTGGCCCTCATGGCCTGCGGCATGGAACTCACCGTCATCGCGGTCATCGGCATCATTCTGCTCATCGGCATCGTGAAAAAGAATGGCATTATGATGGTGGACTTTGCCCTGGAGGCCGAGCGGGAACACGGTTTGCCCCCGCGCGAGGCCATCTATCAGGCCAGCCTGCTCCGCTTCCGGCCCATTATGATGACCACCATGGCCGCGCTGTTGGGCGCGTTGCCCATGGCCCTGGGCACTGGCGTGGGTTCGGAACTGCGGCGCCCCCTGGGCGTGTCCATCATCGGCGGGCTTATCATCAGCCAGGTGCTCACGCTGTACACCACCCCAGTCATTTATCTGGCCTTCGACAGGCTGGCCGTGCGCATATTGGGCCATGGAGCAGCGGGTACACACATCCCGGATGAACCGGAAGACGCCCCAACGCCAGGACCGCTGGACGAGCCATGAGCCTTTCCGCCCCGTTCATCCGGCGGCCGGTGGCCACCACCCTGCTGACCCTGGCCATTGCCCTGGCCGGTGCCATTGCCTTTCGCCTGCTGCCGGTTTCCCCGCTGCCGCAGGTGGACTTTCCCACCATTTCCGTTTCCGCCGCACTGCCCGGTGCAGACCCGGAGACCATGGCCACCTCTGTGGCCGCGCCCCTGGAGCGCCAGTTTGGCCGCATAGCCGGCGTAACGGAGATGACGAGCACCAGTTCGCGCGGGTCCACCAGCATCACCCTGCAGTTCGACCTGGACCGCGACATCAATGGCGCGGCGCGGGATGTACAGGCGGCCATCAACGCCGCGCGGGGCTTTCTGCCCTCCAACATGCCGAGCAACCCGCGCTACCGCAAGGTCAACCCGGCGGATGCGCCCATCCTGATTCTGGCGCTGACCTCGGAAAAGCACACCCGCGCCCAGTTGTACGACATTGCCGCCACGGTGCTGCAGCAGAAGGTTTCGCAGGTAGAGGGCGTTGGCCAGGTGTTCGTGGGCGGTGGTTCGCTGCCTGCCGTGCGTGTGGAGCTCAACCCCAGCGCCGTCAGCCGCTATGGCTTAAGCCTGGAAGATGTGCGCGGCGTGCTGGCAAAAACCAACGTCAATCGGCCCAAGGGCCAGGTTTCCGCCGGTGACCGCACCTGGGAAGTGCAAACCAACGACCAAATGCCCGCCACGGCAGCGGCCTACGAGCCTCTGGTACTCACCTACCGCAACGGCGCGGCTGTGCATCTTTCGGACGTGGCCCAGGTGGTGGAAAGCGTTGAGGACGTGCGGGCCGCCGGCTACGTGGACGGCAAGCCAGCGGTGCTGCTGGTTATTTTCCGCCAGCCAGGGGCCAACATCATCGAGACCGTGGACAGCGTGCGCGCGCTTATGCCTCGGCTTATGGCGGGCCTGCCCGGCGGCATGAGCCTTTCCCCAGTGGTGGACCGCAGCCCGCCCATTCGCGGCTCCCTGCATGATGTGGAAATGAGCCTCATGCTGTCCTGCCTGCTGGTCATCCTGGTGGTGTTCGTGTTCCTGCGCACCTTCCGGGCCACCATCATTCCCGCTGTGGCCACGGTGGTCTCACTGGTGGGCACTTTTGCCATCATGTATCTGTTCGGCTACTCCCTGGACAACCTCTCGCTTATGGCCCTCACCATCGCCACCGGTTTTGTGGTGGACGACGCCATCGTGGTGCTGGAAAACATCACCCGCCACATCGAAGACGGCATGCCGCCTTACGAGGCCGCCTTTGCCGGAGCCAAAGAGATTTCCTTCACCGTCGTTTCCATGAGCCTGTCGCTGGTGGCGGTCTTTCTGCCCATCCTGCTCATGGGCGGCATGGTGGGCCGCCTGTTCCGCGAGTTCGCCGTCACTCTTTCCGCCGCTATTTTCGTTTCCATGCTGCTTTCCCTAACGGCCACCCCCATGATGTGTGCAGCGATGCTCAAACCCCTCGGCCAGCAGCGCCAGGGCCGCTTCGCCCAAATGAGCGAGGACGCGTTCAACGCCCTGGCCACCTTCTACGCTTCCACCCTGCGTGTGGCCCTCAAGCACAAGCGCATCACCCTCTGCGTGGCCATAGGCACCCTGGCGCTCAACGTGTACCTGTACGTGCTGATTCCTAAAGGATTTTTCCCACAGCAGGATACGGGGCGGCTCTCTGGCAACATCCAAGCCGCGCAGGATGTCTCCTTTCAGACCATGGAGCAAAAGCTTCAGCAGGTTATGAATATCATTAAGGAAGACACGGATGTTGCCCATGTAACGGGGTTCATCGGCGGCACAGGCGGTGGCAGCAGCGGCAGCCCCAACAGCGCGCGCATCTTCATTACCCTCATCCCCTTTGAACAGCGCGGCATCAACGCCGAGCAGGTGATGACGCGACTGCGTAAACGCCTGGCGGGCGTGCCGGGCGCGCCTACCTTTCTGCAAATGATTCAAGACCTGCGCGTGGGCGGCAGAGCCAGCAGCGCCTTGTACCAATACACCCTCCAGGCCGAGAGCGTGGGCGATCTGAACATGTGGGCTCCGCGCCTGCTGGCACAGATGCGCACCCTGCCTGAAGTTGTGGACGTGAACAGCGATCAGCTCGACAAGGGCCTTATGTCCCGCTTGGTTATCGATAGGCCCACAGCCTCACGCCTAGGTGTCACTCCGCAGATCATCGACAACATTCTGTACGACGCTTTTGGCCAGCGACAGGTGTCCATTACCTACGCCCCGCTCAACCAGTATCATGTGGTTATGGAGGCCTCGCCCGAACATCTGCTGGGGGCAGAGGGCCTGCGCGACATTTATGTTCCCATCACGGGCGGCAAGCAGGTACCGCTTTCCGTGTTCACCCGGCACAGCACCACGGCCACATCCCTGGCGGTGAATCACCAGAGCCAGTTCCCGGCTGTTACGCTGTCCTTCAACCTCTCGCCGGGCGTGGCCCTGGGCGATGCCGTCAAGGTCATTGAAAACGCCGCGCTGGATGCCGGGCTTCCCGCCAGCATCCGGGGCAGCTTCCAAGGCACGGCCCAGGCCTTTCAGGAAGCGCTCAAAAATCAGCCGCTGCTCATCCTGGCCGCGCTCATTTCCGTCTACATCGTGTTGGGCATTCTGTACGAAAGCCTCGTGCACCCGCTGACGATCCTGTCTACCCTGCCCAGCGCAGGCGTGGGCGCTGTTATGGCGCTTTTAGCCACGCGCACGGACCTTTCGGTCATCGCCATCATCGGCATCATTCTGCTCATCGGCATAGTAAAAAAGAACGGCATTATGATGGTGGACTTTGCCCTGGATGCTGAACGGCGCGGCGGGCTCTCGCCCGAGGAGGCCATAACCAAGGCCTGCCTGCTGCGCTTCCGGCCCATCATGATGACCACCATGGCCGCGCTTTTGGGTGCGTTGCCGCTGGGGCTCGGCATGGGCGTCGGCCCCGGACC
>Ga0183099_1002033_pt1 | contig 10825 bp, 14 predicted proteins | sample Biomet1_FD_127788 | JGI IMG/M metagenome (GOLD analysis project Ga0183099, IMG submission 127788) | Microbial communities from bioreactor (seeded with anoxic lake sediment) at LBNL, California, USA - Biofuel metagenome 1 | ecosystem: Engineered > Bioreactor > Anaerobic > Unclassified ... | reverse complement strand
GCTTTTTCTTTAAAAATATTGTACAATAAATAGACAAAATTTGTAAGGAGTAAATATGGAAAACAAAACAGATTATCATATTCCAGTATTATATAAAGAAACTTTGGATAATTTAGTAATTAATCCAGATGGAGTATATGTTGACTGCACTTTAGGTGGTGGAGGTCATTCAGAAGGAATACTAGAAAGGTTATCAGAAAAAGGAAGATTAATCTGTATAGATCAAGATCAAATGGCAATAGAATATGCGAAAAAAAGACTTGAAAAATATAAAGGTAAATTTGAGATATTTAAAGATAATTTTAAAAACTTAGATACAGTAATATATCTTGCTGGTTACGAAAAAGTAGATGGAATATTAATGGATATAGGAGTTTCATCAAAGCAACTTGATGATGGCGAAAGAGGATTTTCATATAAATACTCTGCAAGATTAGATATGAGAATGGATAAAAATCAGAAATTATCAGCTTATGAAGTTGTTAATGAATATTCGGAAGAAGCTCTAATGAAAATTTTCTTTGAGTATGGAGAAGAAAGATATTCAAGAAAAATTGCTAAATGGATAGTGGAAGACAGAGTTGAAAAACCCATAGAAACTACAGATGAACTTGCATTATTAGTTGCAAGAGCAATTCCAGGAAAGCATAAAAAACATCCAGCTAAAAAAATATTTCAAGCTGTTAGAATAGAAGTTAATAAAGAATTGGATGTGTTGGTAGAAGCAATTGATAAAGCAGTTAAAATGCTTAATACTAAAGGACGTCTATCAATTATTACATTTCATTCATTGGAAGATAGACTTGTAAAAAATCATTTTAGAGATTTGAGTATAGACTGTATATGCCCATCAGAAATACCAGTATGTAGGTGTGACCATAGAGCAAAAGTAAAATTAATCACAAGAAAACCAATAGAACCTAGCAAAGATGAGTTAGATGTTAATAATAGGGCTCATTCATCAAAACTAAGAGTATGTGAAAGGCTATAGAATGAAAAAATCCAAAAATTTTAAATTTTTATTAAAAAAATATATAGTTTTAATGGTATTTTTAATTATATTAAATATAATTTTTGGCTCTTGGTATTTGGTTGTATTAATGGAAAAAGTTAAAAATAATGAGTGCCTAAATCAACTATCTAAAGAAAATAGTCAACTCAATGCAGATATAAGTAGAATTAAGCTTGAAATCGATAAAAAAGTAGATTTAGCTACTGTAAAAAATAGGGCAGTGTCAGAATTACAAATGGAACTTATTACAGAAGTAAAATACATATCAGTAAATGACTAAGAGTGGAGAAGAATGTTAAAGATTGGTAATAAAATAGAAATTAATATAGAAAAAATAGTGTTTGGCGGTGAATCCCTTGGTTATTATGAGGGATTTGCTGTTTTTGTTCCGATGGGAGTACCTGGGGATAAAGTTGAAATAGAGATTATATCTTTAAAAAAGTCTTATGGTAGAGGTTTAATTACAAAATTAATAGAAGCTTCAGTCGATAGAATTGATAATTATGATTTGCTTAGTTTTGAAGATTTTAATGGCTGCGATTTTGGAATGTTAAAATATGATAAGCAAGTTTTTTATAAGACAGAAATGACAAAAGATGTTTTGGGAAAAATCGGTGGATTAAGTGATTATAAACTTTTTGATACATTAGGAGCTGAAAATCCATATAACTACAGAAATAAGATTATTGAACCTTTTTCTAAAGTAAATGGGCAAATAATTACTGGATTTTTCAAGAAAAAATCTCATGAAGTTTTTGAAGCAAGTGAAATTGGCTTCAAGATAAAGAAATGGAAGAGATTTTAAAGTATGTAAAGTTGGAACTAAATAAGGATAAGATCTGGACTGTGTATGATGAAAAATCTCATAAAGGTTTATTACGTCATATAATGCTTAGAAAAAATTCTGAAAATGAACTTATGCTAGTACTTATAGTAAACGGAAAAGTAGATGAAAAATTAAAAGAGTTTATTTTAAATATAACAGGAAAATTCAAAAATATTAAATCAGCATATATATCAATTAATAATCAGAGAACAAATGTTGCATTAGGTAAAGAAAATATTCTGATATTTGGAGATAAATATCTAAAAGAAGAGTTATTTAATATAATTTAATATATCTCCATCAAGCTTTTTCAGATTAATAAAGAGCAAACTATAAAATTATATACTAAAGCAATCGAATATTTTGATAATATAGAAAATAAATCTATCGTTGATGCCTACTCAGGAACGGGAACGATAGCGATGCTTTTGTCAAACAAAGCTAAAAAAATCTATGGAGTTGAGTCTGTTGACTCAGCAACAAAAGATGCTAAGAGAACAGCTAAAGAAAATGGAATATATAATATAGAGTTTATTAATGGAAAGATGGAAGTTGAATTAGAAAAATTAATAAAAAAAGGTATAGAAATAGATGGAATTATTTTTGATCCACCTAGAAAAGGAATTGATGAAAAAATTCTAAAAGAAGTGGCTAAGCAAAAAATTAAAGATATTGTCTATGTATCTTGTAATCCTTCAACTTTTGCAAGAGATGTAAAAATATTGAATGAATTTGGTTATAAACTAATTAAAGTGCAACCAGTAGATATGTTTCCACAAACAAATCATATAGAACTAGTTGGAAAAATTATGCTTATGGAGGAAAAATGCTAAAAGTTTTGATATTTGTAATAATTTCATATTTATTGGGAAGCTTACCTAATGGATTATATGTTGCAAACTTAAAAGGAGTCGACATAAGAAATGAGGGTAGCAAAAATACTGGAGCTACCAATGTATTTAGAGTAATGGGACCAAAATTTGGAATTTTAGTTCTAATTTTAGATGCACTAAAAGGGTTTTTGCCCTTAATTATTGCTGAAAAATTTGGAATAAAAGGGAATATTTTAGTTTTAATTGGAGTTATCGCTGTTGTAGGACATACATTTTCACCGTTTCTTAATTTTAAAGGTGGAAAAGGTGTTGCCACTAGTTTAGGGATATTTTTATATTTAGCGCCTATTCCAATGGTTATAACTTTATTGATGTTTTTGATAGTAGTAGGAATTACTAAGTATGTTTCTTTAGGTTCAGTATTGGCTTCTGTTATTTTGCCATTATTGATATTATTTATACCTGTTAATGAAAATTTAGGAAACAAAGTAGTGGTTTTTATAATTAGTGCTTTATTAGGGTCTTATATTATTTATAAACATAAAGCTAATATACAGAGATTAAAAAATGGAACAGAAAATAAGTTTTATAAAAAATAGTAAGAGGTGTACTTATGGAAAAAATAGTTGTAATGGGAGCTGGAAGTTGGGGAACTGCTCTTGCAATATTACTTGCTAAAAAAGGTTATGAAGTAGTAATATGGGAATTTGATGAAAAAAAGCTAAGGAGTTACAAGAAAAAAGAGAGAATCCGTTATTTTTACTAGGAAGTAAATTTCCTGATAATTTAAGAGTAACAAACTCATTGGAAGGAATACTAGATGGTAGCAATTACCTTTTGTTTTCAGTACCTGCACAAGTACTAAGAAAAGTCGTACCAGCTATAGCTTCTCAACTAAGAGAGGATATCACTATTATCAATAGTGCAAAGGGAATTGAAATACAATCTGGTTTAAGACTTTCAGAGGTAATTAAAGAAGAAATCTTAGGGAAATATCATAAAAATATTATTGCTTTATCAGGACCAACTCATGCAGAAGAAGTTGCAATTGAGCTACCTTCAGCAATAGTTGCTGCTGGGGATTTAGAGAGAGGTAAAAAAGTACAAAAAATATTTAGTACTGATTATTTTAGAGTTTATACATCACAAGATATAATAGGTGTAGAGCTTGGAGGTGCTGTTAAAAACTGTATTGCAATAACTAATGGTATATCTGACGGAATTGGATATGGGGATAATTCAAGAGCCGCACTTATAACTAGAGGATTAGCTGAAATGAGTAGATTTGGAGAGCATTTTGGAGCAGACCCATTGACATTTACAGGACTAGCTGGTATGGGAGATTTAATAGTAACTTGTACTTCGAGACACAGTAGGAACAGAGGTGTTGGAGAAAGGATAGGTAAAGGAGAAAAAATTGAAGACATATTATCTTCAATGGTAATGGTGGCAGAGGGAGTGCCAACGTTAAAAGCAGTAAAAGAGCTTGCTGAAAAACATGGGATAAGCATGCCAATTGTTAATGCAACCTATGGAATTATCTATGAAGGTAAATCTATAAAAGAGGCTTTAGCATCATTAATGGGGAGAGAATTAAAAGAAGAATTCGGAAAGTAAAGGGAAAAATAAAAAAGAATAAAGGGAAAAGTGGTGACGTCTGTGGAAAAAGAGAAGGATTTAGTATCGTTATATCTTAATGACATTAGAAAACACGAGATTTTGACTAAGGAAGAGGAACAGGAGCTGTTAATCAAGGCAAAATCGGGGGATGAACAGGCAAAACAACAGCTTATTTTATCTAATCTTAGATTGGTAGTTAATATTGCTAAGAACTATAGTAATAAAGGATTAGGTTTTATTGATTTAATAAGTGAGGGGAACTTTGGACTTATTCATGCTATTGACAAATTTGATTATACAAAAGGGTATAGATTTTCAACCTATGCAGTTTGGTGGATTAAACAAGCAGTAACTAAAGCTATAATAAGTAAGGGAAGAGAAATTAGAATTCCTTCTTATAAACATGATATACTTAATAAAGTTAATAAGTTTATTATGGGTTATATTACAGAATACAGTTCTTATCCAAGCATTGATTCTATTGCTCAAGGGACTGGATTGGAAGAAAAAAAGATTCAAAAAGTAATGTTAGAGTTTCAAGACATGCTTTCTTTAAATGCTTCTATAGGTGATGACATCTATTTGGAAGATACAATAAGCCAAGCTGATGAAGAATCATTGGAAAATAAAGTTTTAGGTGAAATAGCTAAAGAGGAAATAAATGCAATTTTAGGACTTTTGAAACCGAGAGAAAAAGATATATTAACTTTAAGATATGGATTATTTGGTCAAGAAATACATACTTTAGAAGAAGTTGGAAAAAAGTTTAATATTACTCGAGAAAGAGTTAGACAAATAGAGAAAAAAACCTTAGATAAATTAAGAATTAAATACAGCGATCAATTAAGGGAATATCTTAGATAAGAGGTGAGTACATGAAAATTATATCAAATAATCTCGAAAGTGGAGAATTATTGGTTAAAATTGAAGGAGAAGTAGATGTTTACACGTCTATAGATTTAAAAAAAGAACTAACAAGATTAATAGAAGTTAATCAAAAGAAAATAATAATTGATTTAGAAAATGTAAATTATATGGATAGTTCAGGTTTAGGTGTTTTAGTAGCTTTGTTAAAAGAGTTAAGAAAAATAGGTGGAGATTTAAAATTAATTTCGCTTCCAGTAAGTGTAAAGAAAATTTTTGATTTGACTAGACTTACAAAGTTTTTTAGTATTTATAATAACTTACAAGATGCAATGAAATAGACAGGAGATATTATGCTGAACATAAGAGTTAATAGAAATAAATTTTTAAAGGGAATCAGATTGGTTAGCAAAGCAATTTCTGATAATAAAATAAGACCTGTAATTAGTGGTGTTTATTTAGAGGCTAAAAATGATGTTATTACTTTAAAAGGTACTGATATGGATTTAACTATATCTAATTTTATGTTTGGAGCTATCGAAAGTGAAGGGGAAATTGTATTTAGCCCACAACTTGTTGATGAGTATTTGAAAGAAATTGGAGATGAAGAGATACAAATAGTGGAAATAAATGGAACTCTTCTAATAGAAACAGAAAATTCTACATCAGAATTTACTTTATTTGAATCAAGTGAGTATCCTTTTATAGAAACTAAGGTAGAAGGTCAAACTTATGAAATAGGAAGAGAATTTTTACTAGAAAGTTTGGAAAAAGTTAAGTTTGCTGCTAATATTTCTACTGATAGTGTTGCTAATAACTGTGTTAGGATAGAACTTTATGATGGTAAAATTCAAATGGCAGCTACAGATAGTTTTAGATTGGTTTATTTGGAAGAAAGACTAGAAGATGCATATAATGGAGACACAAGAATAAGTTTACCGTTGAATAGTGTTGAAGCCCTTATAAATACATTAAAATCTGTAGGAGATGAGTTTGTAAAACTTAATTTCAAAGGAAATCAAATTTCATTTGAAATTGAGAAAATAAATCTATTAAGTAGAGTTATTGATTTACCTTATCCAGATTTTAAAAATCTAGTTTCTAATGGAGTGTTTAATAAAACAATTACTATTGATACAGAAGAATTTATTAATGTATTAAAAAGAGTATTTGTATTTGTAAAAAATAATAGCGATTCTAAAGGTGGAGCTATATTTTACTTAGAAGGAGAAAAATTCTTAATAGAAGGAATCTCTGAAAGTGGTAAAATAAAAGAAGATATAATCTTGAAAAAAGATGGAGAAGACCTTAAAATTCAGCTAAATGTTAAATATCTTTTAGATTTTTTACAAAATCTAGATAAAAATAAAAAAACAATTATTAAACTTTCAAATTCAAGGGGTACTGTACTTCTTAAAAATGAAGAAGTTGAAAATTATTTATATATTACCATGCCTCTAGCTTTAAGAGATGAATAAAAATTGAAAAACTTTTCTTAAAAGTTTGTAATTTGAGATTTCTTAAAGTATAATAAAATCGAGGAGTAAAAATGCCCTGTAGGGCATTTTTAATTTGAAATATTAGGGGGATTCTTATGCACAGAATGATTTTGACTCAAAGAGAATTGGAAAGGATAGTAAATAGTGAACTGGCTGATCCATTTATTTTTCTTGGAATGCACAAAGTTGATGATAAAAGAATAGTTGTTAGAGTTTTTAATCCAGAAGCTGCTAATGTTGATGTCATTTTAGATGGAAAACATTTTTCAATGAATAGATTAGCAAAGGAAGGAGTTTTTGAACTAGTTATAGAATCAAAAGTTCTAAAATCTTATAAATTAGAATATAAATACAATAATGGTGGAACTTATAGAACAAAAGACCCATATAGTTTTTTACCAGTACTTACAGAATATGATTTATTCTTAATAGGAGAAGGAAATCATCATAAAGTATATGAAAAACTGGGAGCACATTCTATTACTCATGGAGGAGCTAAAGGGGTTACATTTGCTGTTTGGGCTCCACAAGCTAAAAGAGTGAGTGTTGTAGGAAACTTCAATAACTGGGATGGTAGAACTCATCAAATGAGGATGAGAGGAGCCTCAGGTGTCTGGGAGTTGTTTATACCTGGCATTGAAGAAGGAGATTTGTATAAATTTGAAATAAAAGCAAAAAATGGTGATATTTTTACAAAAATTGATCCATATGCATTTTTCTTTGAAAAAAGACCAGCAAATGCTTGTGTAGTTTATGAATTAGACAACAAATTTGAATGGAATGATACAGATTGGTTAGAAAGAAGAAAAACTACTAACTGGTTAGAAAAACCTATGTCAGTTTACGAAGTTCATTTAGGTTCATATAAAAGAAAAGATGATAATCAATTTTTAACATATAAAGAATTAGCACATGATTTATTAAATTATTTGTTAGAACATAATTACACACATATTGAAATAATGCCTGTTTCTGAGCATCCTTTAGATGAATCATGGGGATATCAAGTGACAGGATACTATGCTGTCACAAGTCGTTTTGGAACTCCAGAAGAATTTATGTATTTTGTAAACCTATTGCATGAGAATAATCTAGGAATAATATTAGATTGGGTACCAGGTCATTATCCAAAAGATGCCTTTGGACTTGGAAGATATGATGGTTCAGCTTTGTATGAACATGAAGATCCTAGACAAGGGGAGCATATGGATTGGGGAACATATATTCCGAATTTTGGTAGAAATGAAGTAAAGAATTTTCTTATTGCTAATGCCTTATTTTGGATGGATAAATATCATATTGATGGTTTAAGAGTAGATGCAGTAGCAAGTATGCTTTATTTAGATTATTCTAGAGACAGTGGGTCTTGGGTTCCAAACCAATATGGTGGAAGAGAAAATCTTGAAGCAATAGAATTTTTAAAATATTTCAACTCAATAACTCACAAATATTATCCAGGAATTTTAACAATAGCAGAAGAGTCTACAGCTTTTGCAGGAGTTTCTAAACCTACAGAATTAGGTGGGCTTGGGTTTGATATGAAATGGAATATGGGATGGATGAACGATACTCTTGAATATATTAAAAAAGATCCTGTATACAGAAAATATCATCAACATGATTTAACTTTTTCATTGGTTTATGCTTTTTCTGAAAACTTTAAATTGGTAATTTCACATGACGAAGTCGTACATGGAAAAAGGTCTTTAATTGATAAAATGCCAGGTGATTTGTGGCAAAAGTTTGCTAATTTAAGATTATTTTATACTTATGCATATTGTCATCCTGGTAAAAAATTATTTTTTATGGGTAGTGAATTTGGTCAATGGAAAGAATGGAATTGTAATGCTAGTTTAGACTGGCATCTTACTAATGAAGAGCCGCATCATAAAATGCAAAAATTTATTAAAAAATTAAATGAAGTGTATAAATTAAATAATGAACTATGGGAAGTAGATTATAGTGGCAATGGTTTTGAATGGATAGACTATCAAGATCAACAAAATAGTATATTAGCCTTTACTAGAAAAAATAAAGCTGGAGATAAATTAATTTGTATTTTCAACTTTACACCAGAGGTTCATTATGGATATAAATTTGGAGTTAGCACAGAAGGTACTTATGAGGAAGTTCTTAATTCTGATGATATTGAATTTTATGGAAGTAACTTTGAAAGACAATATGAAATAACAACAGAAAAATATGAAATACATAATCAAAAAACAAGCAATTTCTTTGAATATACCTCCACTAGGAGCAGTAATTTATAGATTAAAGAAATAAAATAAATAAATTAGGAGATGTAAAAATCTCCTAATTTATTAATAAAATTTTCCATTAAAATAAGGAAAAGAATTGTAAAATTATAGAACGAACTCTCCTAAAGTAACGTCAAAAAATTCTAATGTAGATAAAAAATGATTGAAAGAAAAACTTTCATCTTTTGATTTTATCATTTTATGGAGTTTTTGCTTTAAATATTTGGGCTGAACATCAAGTGCAATAGCAAGTTCCTTGATATTTTTATTATTTTTTTCTAAAAGCATAAGTATATTTTGAGCTAAATTATATTGATTCATACAACCACCCTTTCCGTTATTTTACGAACTATAATTTAATATACATTATAAACCAAAAATTAGCAACAAATTTTTCCGTTAATTAAAAAATATTTTTTGATATTTTTGGAAAGTATAGTATAATATATTTAGAAATATAAGGAGGGAATTATGTTTGGGAAATTTTTTAAGGAAATGAGAGATGAAAAGGAATTAACTCTGATTGAGTTAAGCGAAAAAACTGGAGTATCAAAATCATATTTGCATGATATAGAGAATGAAAAAATAGCACCTTCAGATAAAATAATTGAAAAATTGTTTAATTTTTATAAACTTTCTAAAGAGAAGGAAAAGGAACTTCAAAAAATCATAGCATATGCAAAAACTCCTAATTTGGTTATTCAAGAATTTGAAAAAGCAAAAAAAGAATTGAGTAAGTTAAATAGTGAGCTGAACAGAATGAAAAATAGTAGTTCAGAAATATCATTTACAGAAGATGATAGTTATTATTCAGTGCCAGTATATTCATATGTTAGAGCAGGATTAAATGAAGTAGAAAACATGCCAGAACCATTGTATGAGCTTAACATACCTCTCCCTAGAGTACGTGGAGATTTAATAGGGATTGAGGTTAAAGGCGATTCAATGGAGCCTAAGTTTCATGAGGGTGACATAGTTTTAGTAAAACCAGGAATAACTCCAGAAAATAAAGAGATAGGAGTCTTTGTTGTAGATAATAAAACAGTTATAAAAATATTCAATAAAGATAAAAGTGGTAGAGTAATTTTGACTAGCTTAAATATAGAACATGAACCAATTATTGTAGATGAATATACAGAATTTGGTGTTATAGGTAAGTTTTGGAAAGCTATAGTAAGTTAAAAAAGCTAGGGAAAACCTAGCTTTATTCTTCGTTGCAAAGAACATTAATTAGAGGTTCTAGTGAAAGATTATTTTTTTTATAAGATAAGAATAAGTTTAGTATAGTAATTTCATTGTTTGCTAATAATAAAAATGAATTTAAGCAAAGATTGTAGACATTACTCAGATATTCATGGTGAACTAAAGTAGATATATTTTCAACAGAAGTCTCAAGGGCTTCTATTCTTTTTTTGACTAAAAAATTAAATTCGTTTGAATCAAAATGATTTGAAAATGTTAATGAAAGTATGAGCATCCCAATATTGATATTTTTTTCTGTTAAATAGGATTTAATTTGAAATTTATAATAACTATACCCCATTTCTGTCGGAATAAAATTTTGATTGTTTTCTGATTTGTTAAGAAGATTAGTATTTTTAAGTAAATTAATTCTTTCGTAAAGAATTTCTTCAGAAAAATCCATCCACTTATTAATTCTAACTTTTTTGGATAGAGTAATTAAAGAATCAAGAGATAAAGGAGTTTCAGCTAAAGCACCTAATATAAATATATTTAATCTCAAAACAATCCTCCTTGTAGCATGGAATATAATTAATTTTAATTCTTTTTTTTTACAAATACAAGAGGCATAGAAAATATATTTAAAAAAATTATTTTATAAAAAATATTTATGCCATTTACAATTTCTAATCTATACTATATTTTATATACGTTTTATGATATACTTTATA
>Ga0183099_1002032_pt1 | contig 10827 bp, 10 predicted proteins | sample Biomet1_FD_127788 | JGI IMG/M metagenome (GOLD analysis project Ga0183099, IMG submission 127788) | Microbial communities from bioreactor (seeded with anoxic lake sediment) at LBNL, California, USA - Biofuel metagenome 1 | ecosystem: Engineered > Bioreactor > Anaerobic > Unclassified ... | reverse complement strand
CCACGGCAGAGCCTGCCGATCTCGGGAATTGGCTGTATGGTGCCGATTTCATTGTTGGCGAACATAATGCTCACAAGGCAGGTATCCGGGCGGAGGGCCTCCCGCACCTGCTCCGGGGAGATTACGCCGGATTTGGGGATCTTCAGCAACGTGATTTCGAACCCCTCTTTTTCCAACTGCTCCTGCGTATGCAAAATGGCGTGGTGTTCAAACTCTGTGGAGATGATATGCTTTTTGCCCTTTTTCGCCCCCGCCGCGGCAGCGGAGCGCAGGGCCTGATTGTCCGCCTCGCTGCCCCCGGAGGTAAATGTGATTTCGCTGGGATCGCAGTTCAGCCTCTGTGCAAAAATTTGTCGCGCCACGGACAGCTTTTCCGCCGCCCGCTGACCGATGGTGTGCAAGCTGGACGGATTCCCGTAAAACTCCTGAAAACAGGGCAGCATGGCGGCTACTGCCGCATTGCTGACGGCAGTCGTTGCCGCATTATCGGCGTAAACACGCATATACGGTTCCTCCTTTTAATTCATATTATTTTACTATGATTTGAATATATCACAGTTTTCCTATTTGTCAAGTATGATACAAAATATTTTTTGTGTTTTTGACAGATTGGAAAGCTGCCGCATTCGGGGTGCTGCCAGAAACGCAGGAGCCGCCGTTGTAAAATGGCAAAAAACGTAAATTTGTCACCCTTTTGTGTTTTATTTTGTCGAGCAAACTGATATACTGCTTCGTACCGAGTTGAATTTCAGAAAGGATGTCTTTTTCTATGCGTCGATTCCTGCCGCTTTTGCTTGCGCTTGCCATGCTGACATCTCTGGCCGCCTGCGGCGCGGCCTCTCCCGCTTCCGGCGGTTCCGTCAGTGGAAGTGAATCAGGCGGTTCCTCTGCCGCCTCCTTCGCCTCCAGTGAACCGGAGGCCCCGCAGGTGGAGCCATATACCATTTCAGCCCCCACTGTGGAGCCCGTCGGCGGCATGGTTGACGGTGTCCCTTACACCGCATGGGACGGCGTGGTGGAGCACTTGTTTTTTCATCCGGTGATTGCCTATCCCGAGCTGGCCTTCGACGGAGACGCCGAGTCTGACGGTCTGGATGACTATATGGTCACCGTGGATGAATACGACAAAATTTTGCAGAGTATTTACGACAAGGGCTATATACTGGTGGACATTAACGACGTGTGGAGCGAAACCACAGGCGCGGACGGCCAGCCCACCATGGTCCGAAACACCCTGTACCTGCCCGAGGGGAAAAAGCCCCTGATTCTCTCCTATGATGACGTAAACTATTATCCCTATATGCTGGAGAACGGCTTCGCTTATAAATTGATTGTAGGGGACGACGGCCTGATCTGGAGCGAGGGCAAGGACCCCCAGGGCAACGAGGTCGTCTCTCAGGATCTGGATGCCCTTCCCATTCTGGACAAGTTCGTCAGGGAGCACCCGGATTTCTCTCCTTTCGGCGCCAAGGGCTGTCTGTCTCTGACGGGGTACTGCGGCATTTTGGGCTATCGCACCCAGACAGACACCAAGAGCTGGACAGCGGCGCAGGAAGCCCAACGGCAGAAGGAAATTGAGGCGGTAAAGCCCGTCATTGCGGAATTGAAGCGCACCGGCTGGACCTTCGGCAGCCATACCTGGGGTCACATCCGCTTGGGCACCAAGTCCATGGCGACGATTCAGGCGGACACGAAGCGGTGGTTCGACGAGGTGGGCAGCCTTGTGGGGCCCACTACGATTCTGTTTTATCCCCATGGAGAGCGGCCGGACGGCGACGACTGGAAGAAGACCGGCCCGGTATTCCGGTACCTGCAAGGTCAGGGTTTTCGGGTTTTTGCCTCCGTGGGCATTGAGAGCTTCAGCTATATTAAAGAGGACATCTGCGCGGTGATCTGCGACCGGCTCCACCCGGACGGCACCACCCTGCGACACTCCCGGGACCGGTACCTGCAATTCTACGACGCAAAGGATATCATGGACGTGAACATCCGGCCTCAGCGGCAGATTGACTGGAAATAAATTTTGAAGGAGCTGTTTTCATGACGCGGGAGGAACTGAAAGCCGCGGCGGTCCGGATGCTGGACAGAGCTTACTGCCCCTACTCCCACTTTCCAGTGGGCGCGGCTCTGGAATGCGCCGACGGCACTGTATTTACTGGCTGCAATATTGAAAACGCGGCCTACCCCGTGGGCACCTGCGCGGAGCGCACCGCCATGAGCAAGGCCATCAGCGAGGGTCACCGGGACTTTGTACGCATCGTGGTGGCTGGAAGAAGCGAGGACTACTGTGTGCCCTGCGGCATGTGCAGACAGTTCATGCAGGAGTTCGCGCCCCAGATGGAGGTCATCTGTCTCAACGGCAAGGGCGAGGAAATGTCCCTTACTCTGAAAGAGCTGCTGCCTCACGGTTTCGATCACTCTTTTTTGTAAACCAGTGCGTTTCGTTCTTTGTGGAAGCAGTGCTTTTGTCTTTTTCGGAGATTTGCTTTTTACTAAAAACATTAAACGGGAGAGGCGTCACATCTGTGATGCCTCTCCCATTCATTGCTTGTGTAATATCGATTCTCCAGTCTGTATGCATATCGTCAGCCCGCGGCAAAAGCCTTACCTGCCGAAAAAAATTCGCACCGATAGCGCAGAGCCGACAAACCCCACCAGATCGGCAGTCAGTGCCGCCGGGATGGTATGTCTTGTGCGGTTAATTCCGGCAGCGCCAAAATAAACGGCAATGGTATAAAATGTAGTCTCCGTGCTGCCCAGCATGACCGCCGCCACCCGCCCCGTATAACTATCCGGGCCGTAAGTTTTCATCACCTCGCTGCCCACAGCCAACGCTCCGCTGCCGGAAATGGGCCGAATCAGCATCAAGGGTGTCAAGTCCGCAGGAATTCCCACTTTTTCTAGCAGCGGCGCACACAGTCCGGACAGCCACTCCATCGCCCCGGAAGCCCGAAACATGGCCACGGCAGTCATCAGCCCCACCAGCGCCGGGGCAATGCGCAAAAGCACCGTCAGGCCTTCTCCCGCCCCGGCAGTCAACGCACCGTAAACATCCACCCGCCGCCAAAGGGCAATGATTGCTGTCCCCGCCAGCAGACCGGGTACCACCATCGCAGAAGGGCTCATATTTTCCTCCTGTCCAGAAAGGCCAGGGTCTTTGCCGCCGCCAGCCCAGCCATCACGCTCAGTACCGACGACAACCACACTGCGGGCAAAATATCAAACGGCGCCGCGGCTCCGGCAGCGGCGCGGACGGACGCGATCGTCGCCGGAATAATTTGAATAGATGCCGTATTCAGCACCACCAGAAGGCACAGTTCGTCACTGGCAACCCCCTCCTGCCCCCTGGCCATCCGCCGGGCAGCCTGAATTCCCAGAGGAGTGGCGGCGTTTCCCAGCCCCAGCAGATTTGCTGAAACATTTGCAGAGACAGACGAAAGCGTCTCATTGTCCCGGCTGGCGTTGGGCAGCAGTATCTTCAACAGCGGGCGAAACGCACGCGCCAACTTCGCGGACATTCCGCACCGGTTCATGATCTCCATGACGCCGCTCCAAATGCAAAGTACGCCCGCCATGGAGAGGCATAGTTGAATTGCGCTCCCCGCTCCCGCCAGTGCGGCCGTGGAAACCGCTTCCATGCACCCATTCAGCATTCCAAATACTACGGATAGTACGACCATTCCGGTCCATAGAACCGCCATAGCCATTTTTTACCTCCTTCTATTTTATATCGCTGCGATATGGAAAAAGCACCATGCAATATCCGCTGAACCGTATCTGTACTTTTGTCCTCACAGGAAAAACAAAGAATTAAAAAAATGTGAATGTTTGTAAAAAACCCAAAAAGGAATTGACAAAATATTACATTCTGTGTTATTGTCAGTTAGCCGAAGAATTACAATAATAACCGCGAAAAAGGAGACAAATTATGAAATCAACCGGGATCGTGCGGAAGGTAGACGAATTGGGGCGTATTGTACTTCCAATCGAGATGCGGCGTACACTTGATATTGCTGAGAAGGACGCATTGGAAATCTATGTGGAAGGTGCCTCCGTCATTCTCAAAAAATACAAACCTAGCTGCATTTTCTGCGACAGCAACAAGGATATTGTCCAGTTCAAAGGCAAGAATGTCTGCCCCAAGTGTCTGCGCGAATTGACTGATTTGCAGTAATTTTTCCTGCGAACTTTCTCCGCCTGCCCTCCCTGCCGATGCGGATTGTCTCCAAGGCCTTACGCCCGGAGGCAAAAGCAAAAAAGCAAGGCCGGCATAAGTGTCGGCAGCTGTCAACTGAGCGCAGCGACAAAAGCCGCCGCGCTTTCAAACTGTCAAGAAGCCCACCTTTTGTATGATACAAAAGGTGGGCTTCTGCGGCGCCAATAAAAAATTGCCGTGAAATGTAACTTTGTTTGCAACGTGAAAAAACTCAGCTTTGCCCGTAATAGGCGTTGACCCCGTGCTTGCGGAGATAGTGTTTATCCAACAGCTCCCGCTGCATAGCGCCCCGCCGCGGCTCCAGCATCAGCGCGTGGAAATCCATAAAAGCGACCTCTTCCATGACGACGGCGTTGTGGACGGCGTTAAGGGGGTCGGTCCCCCAGCTGAAAGGACCATGGCTGTTGACCAGCACGCCGGGAACGGCCATCGGATCAAGTCCACGCTCAACGAACGTCTCCACAATGACATTGCCTGTATTCCGCTCGTAAGGGCTATTTTTGTCGTCGGGTGAACCGATCTCCGCCGGCGTCATGAACCGGGTGCATGGAATCTCACCGTAGAAATAGTCGCCCTGTGTGGTGCCCATGGCAGGAATACCCCGTCCGGCCTGCGCAAAGCTGGTGGCCCAGCGCGAGTGGGTATGCACAATGCCCCCCAGCTTTTCCCACGTCCGGTACAGCACCAGATGGGTTGCCGTGTCGCTGGAGGGCTTATAAGAACCCTCCACCACGATGCCATCCAGATCCACCACCACCATGTCCGCGGGTTTCATGTCATCGTACTCTATGCCGGAGGGCTTGATGACCACGAGGCCGGAGGCCCGGTCGATCCCGGACACGTTGCCCCAGGTAAAGGTCACCAAATTGTGCTTCGGCAGCAGCAGGTTTGCCTCACAAACCTGCTGCTTCAGTTCTTCCAGCATAACAGGCCTCCTTATTTCAATTTCCAGGCCAGCTCATTCCAGAACAGCTCCTGCTTGAGTTTCTCAAAGGTGGTGTCGGCGGTGATATGGACAAACTCAATGCCCATAATTTCGCACCAGTCCTCCATCATCTGCGGGGTGACCTGCGTGGTCAGGACACTGTGGTGGGCGCCACCCGCCAGAATCCAGCACTTTACGCCAGTGAGAAGATCCGGGGCAGGCTTCCACATGACCCGGGCAACCGGCAGATTGGGCATAGGCAGTGTCGGCTTGATGCACTCGATGTCCTGCACGATCATCCGCATCCGGCCACCCATATCGACGAGGGAGAAGACGCAGCCCTTACCCGCTGCCCCCTCAAACACCAGACGGGCAGGCGGTTCCTTGCCGCCGATGCCAAGGGGATGAACCTCGATGCGGGGCTTTGCCGCCGCCACGGAGGGGCAAACCTCCAGCATATGGGCGCCCAGGGAAACCTCTTTCCCCGGCTCAAGATCATAGGTATAGTCCTCCATAAAGGCGCTACCGCCTTTCAGCCCCTCACCCATGGCCTTGACCACGGCGGTCATTCCGGAGACCTTCCAGTCGCCCTCAGCACCGTAGCCCATTCCGTCAGCCATGATGTTCTGGCTTGCAAGGCCGGGCAGCTGCCGCATTCCGTACAGGTCCTGGAAGGAGTTGATAAAGCCCCGGGCTCCCTCCCGTTCCATGATTTTGCGAATGGCCAGCTCCTCTCTCGCTTGGTAGCGGACGGAGTTCAGATCATTGGTGGCAAAATCATAGCGGGCCTTATATTCCGCAAGCTTTTCGTCAATCTCGGCCTCGGTAACAGCGTCCATTACTTCCACCAAATGGCCCACGGGCCAGTTGTCCACCTGCCAGCCCAGCTTGATCTCGGATTCCACCTTGTCGCCCTCGGTAACGGCCACATCCCGCATATTGTCGCCGAAGCGGATTAGCCGCAGCTCTTTGGAAAAGACTGCGCCCACGGCGGCGCGCATCCAATCTCCCAGCTCCTTTTGAACAGGCGTGTCCTCCCAGTAACCCACTACGATTTTCCGGGCCAGCCGCATCCGAGCGCCGATGAACCCGTGCTCCCGATCGCCGTGAGCGGCCTGGTTCAGGTTCATAAAATCCATGTCGATCTCCTCGTTGGGGATATGCCGGTTATACTGGGTGGCAAAGTGGCACCAGGGCTTTTGCAGCAGACCCAACCCGTGAATCCACATTTTGGACGGAGAAAAGGTGTGGCACCAGGTAATAACGCCGGCGCAGCGGTCGTCCGCGTTAGCTTCCTTCATGACCCTTGTGCACTCCGACTCGGTTTTAACGGTTACCTTGTAGACGACTTTGCAGGGAATTTGTTCAGCGGCGCTGAGTTTTTCCGCCATTTCCTTTGCGCGGGCCCTCACTGTTTCCAGAACCTCCGGGCCATACAGAAACTGAGAGCCCACAACAAACCAAAATTCATAATCCTTCAGCATGACAATTTCCTCGATTCTCTTATTTTAAAACGGCAGCGGCCTTTTCAACGGCCAGGCCCTCCTTAAAGCGGCGCAGATATGCGCCGAAAGCCGCCACGTCCTCAGCAACCGGCTGCGTCGTGTGCACCACGGCGTCACAGAACACGCGCTTTTGGAGAAAATCTTCCAGCGTCTCGCCTGCGCGGCGGTCTGCGGCATAGGATGCCAGCAGTGCCATACCGTAGGGCCCACCCACGGCGGCGGTTTTCATGGTCTGCACCGGCGTGTTTGTTGCGGCGGCCAGAAACTTTGCCCCGACGCACTCCTGACGAAACAGGCCCCCGTGTCCCATGAGACAATCCAGCGCAACATGTTCCTGCGCTAAAATGTCCATGCCCACTTTCAGCGTGGCCAGTGTGGCATACAGACTGGCGCGGCAGAAGTTGGAAAGAGTAAAGCGGCTGTCTGAGGAACGGAGCAACAGCGGGTGGCCTGTCTCCACTCCGGTAATCGGCTCGCCGGCCAGATAGTTGTAGAGCAGCACACCGCCGCAGTCCGGTTCTCCTTCCAGTGCCTTCCTGTAAAAGGAGGGGGTAGAGTGCGTCCGCTCCCCCGGACGCACCCATTGCCGCTGCAAGCTCGCCCAGCATCCCGACCCATGCGTTCATATCATTTGTGCAATTGTTGCAGTGTACCATGGCGACCGGAGCCCCGGCGGGGGTGGTCACCATATCAATCTCCGGATAATAGGCGCTCAGCGCCTTTTCCAGTACCACCATGGAGAAAACCGACGTTCCGGCGGAGACATTTCCGGTTCGTTTCGCAACGGAATTGGTTGCGGCCATGCCGGTGCCCGCGTCGCCCTCCGGCGGGCAGACGGGAATGCCGGGGCGCAGAATACCGGTGGGGTCCAGCGCTCTGGCGCCCGCTTCGGTCAGGCAGCCGGCGCTGTCGCCGGTCAGCAGCACCTTCGGCAGAATATCCCGCAGCGTCCAGCTATAGCCACGATCCGCGTTCCGCCCCGCATACTGCTCCAGCTTCCGGGCGTCATAGTCATTGACATCGCTGTCGATGGGGAACATGCCGGAGGCATCGCCGATCCCCAGCACCTTTTGTCCCGTCAGCTGCCAGTGAACATAGCCTGCCAGCGTTGTCAGAAAGGAAAGGCGGGACACATGCTCCTCTCCGTTGAGAATCGCCTGTTCCAGATGGGCAATGCTCCAGCGCTGGGGAATGTTGAATTGGAACAGCTCCGACAGTTCCGCCGCGGCCTGAGCGGTGGAGGTATTCTGCCAGGTACGGAAAGGCGTGAGCAATTCCCCCGCCTGATCGAACGGCAAATAGCCGTGCATCATGGCCGAAAAGCCAATGCAGCCAATGGTGGTCAGAGGTACGCCGTACTGCCGCCGCACATCCTCTGCCAGATTCCGGTAACAGTCCTTTAGACCGCTCCAGACTTCCTCCAGCGAATAGGTCCAGCTGCCGTTTTCATAGGTGCTTTTCCAGTCGTGGCTGCCGGAAGCAACGGGTGAAAAAGTAGCGTCAATTAAAACCGCCTTGATTTTGGTGGAGCCAAGCTCGATTCCAAGCTGCGTTTTTCCGGTGGCAATGGCCTCCCGGATCTCTGATTCTTTCATAATGCGGCCCCTTCTCTCATTTGCTGCGGTTTTTGAGGAATGCGAACACACTCTGCAAAATGATGAAGAAGCACAGCAGTGCGGCGGTAGCAATGTTGGCCCAGCTGGAGAGCAGCTTGCCGTTGGTGGTCACGAGGGTGTTGATCGTACCCGTAATCAGCACGCCGAACAGCGAACCGATCACATTCCCCACGCCGCCGGTCAGCAGGGTGCCGCCGATGACGGAGGAGGCAATGGCATCCATTTCGAAGCCGCGGGCCTGCTGCACGGAGCCGGACATGGTATTCAGGCAGTAGCAGATACCGCCGATGGAGCACAAAAAGGACGAGAGAATATAAGCTCTCATTTTCGTGCGCCTGACATTCAGGCCCATCATGACGGCGGAGCTTTCGCTGCCGCCGACAGCGTACAAAGAGCGGCCGAATTTGGTGTATTTCAGCACCAGGAAAATAACGGCGACTACCAGCAGCGCAATGATAACGGTAGGGCGGATATAAGGAATCTGCAGCTTGCCCTTGCTGTTGGTATAGCCAAGGAACGCAGGCAGATCGATTTTCTGGTTGGCCCAGGCATAGAAGGTTGCATTGGCATCCTGCGTGATGGAGATTTGATCGGTGCAGATCACAGCCGTCATGCCGCGGGCAAAAAACATACCCGCCATGGTGACGATGAAAGGCTGGATTTTCATATAGCCGACCAAATATCCCTGCACCGCGCCAAACACCACGCCGATCAGGAGTACGGCGATCAAAAGCGGAATACAGGGCCATCCCTTTACACCCATGCCATAGGCCAAAATCATGCAGTCCATGGCGATCAGGGAGCCGACGGAGATGTCGATCCCGCCGGTAAGCATGACGCAGGTCATACCGCAGGCAACACAAATGAGGCCTGCGTTGGTAATCAGCAGGTTCAAAAAGGTCTGTACGTGAGAGAAGCCCTTGTCTGCGTAGATCATGCACCCGATGGCATACATGACCACAAACAGGACGATGGTAATCAGAAGCAGCAGAGAATTGCTGTTCATCGTACGCCTGGTTTGGGGGAGACGCACTTCGGTTTTCATTTTGCGGCCATCTCCTTTTTTCCAGAGGTTTCTGCGGCTCTTGCAGCCAGCTTGCGGGCGGAGCGGGTCTGCATCCACGCCTTGAAGACGGGAGCCTGCACCACAACGATAATCACGACGATGATGGCCTTGATGACCGGCGCCTGATCCGTGGAAACACCCATGGCCAACAGCGTGGTAGTGATGGCCTGAATGGTGTAGGCACCGATGATGGAACCGGCCAAGTTGAACTTGCCGCCGCCGAGAGAGTTTCCGCCGAGCGCCACCGCCAGAATGGAATCCAGCTCATAGTTGAGCCCTATGTTGTTGGAATCGGCGGAATAGATACGGGAGGACGCCACAATACCGGCGATTCCGGCGCAGAGGCCGCAGATCAGATAGCAAAGAAAGCAGATTTTGCTGGAGCTGATTCCGGAGATGCGCGCCGCACGGCTGTTGATGCCTACGGACTGAATGTAAAGCCCCAGTGCGGTTTTTTTCAGCAGCAGGGAGATCACCGCAATTACTGCAATTGTTATGAAAATGGCGGTTGGAATTGGAATTCCCGGAATAAAGTTACCCAGATATTTATATGGCTCATAGCGGATATAGGTAATCTGGTTATCACACAGCAGCAAGCCGATGGCGCGGGCTGCTGTAAACAAGATCAACGTAGCCACCATGGGCTGAATTTTCAGCTTGGATACCAGAAGCCCGTTAAAAGCGCCGCAGACCCCCCCCAGCAGCACACCGAACAGCATGCCGACGATCATGGGGACGGCCAGTTCCGTTGTGCTGTTGACGCCGTAACCGGCCAGCATCATGCAGCAGCCGCAGGCGGACAGACTCATGACGGAGCCCACGGAAATATCCGTGCCCGCGGAAACGGCCACCACCAGCGTCTGTCCCACAGCCAGAATGGCTATTTCACTGCCACGGTTCAGAATGTCTACCAGTCGGCCGTATAGTACGCCGTTTTTAATGGCAATGGAGAAGAAGTCCGGGCTTTTGATGACATTGATCAGCAGCACCAGAAGCATGCAGAACAGCGGCAGAAACAACGTCTTATTGGTCAGTTTTTTCAAGCTGCTCATTTCTTCTCGCCTCCTGCAATCGCAGACATGACGCTCTCCTGCGTCATGTCGCCCTCGATTTCTCCAACCTTTTCGCCGTCGCGCATAACACACATCCGTGTGCAGGTGCGGAGCATTTCTTCAATTTCAGAGGAAATGAACACGATGCTCATGCCCTCGGCGGCAAACTGGAGTACCAGCCTTTGAAACTCGGTTTTGGTGCCGATGTCGATGCCGCGGGTGGGTTCGTCCAGAATCAAAAAATCAGGATGGGTGCACAGCCAGCGCGCCAGAATAACCTTCTGCTGGTTTCCGCCAGAGAGCTGGTTGAGGGGTGTCTCCCTGGATGCAGTCTTAATTTTCAGCAAATCGATGAAATGATCGGCCATCTCTACCTGTCTGGCCCGGGGAATTCGTTTGAATATCCCGCTTCTGGCTTGAAGGGCCCAAATAATATTTTCCCTGACA
>Ga0183099_1002031_pt1 | contig 10835 bp, 12 predicted proteins | sample Biomet1_FD_127788 | JGI IMG/M metagenome (GOLD analysis project Ga0183099, IMG submission 127788) | Microbial communities from bioreactor (seeded with anoxic lake sediment) at LBNL, California, USA - Biofuel metagenome 1 | ecosystem: Engineered > Bioreactor > Anaerobic > Unclassified ... | reverse complement strand
TGACTGAAAATAATATTTCCATGAAGGGGATCGGTTATAAAGAGATCATCGGATATTTTAACGGTAAATATGATTTTGATGAAGCGGTCAGACTGGTGAAGCGTAATACAAGGCATTATGCAAAGCGGCAGCTTACCTGGCTGAGACGTTACCCGGACATGAAATGGTTTGATTTAAGTGAATTTGTTTCGGAAAAGCAAGCACTTTCCACTATTTTGGATTATATCAGACTGAAGGTGAACAGCGATGGCTATAAAAAAGGAACTGAAAATTCATAACAAGAGCGATAAACCGAATAATATCATTTTGAAAGAAAATGAAATCATGGAAAAATGCGAATCGATACAGAATGAGCTCCCACGATTTTTAAACGGCTTTTTCGCTTATTTAAAAGGACATGTTCTGCCGATGACGAGATTGGCTTATCTTCAGGATATCCGGTTTTTCTGCAATTATCTGATCCATGAAACAGATCTGACGGAGGCAAAAACCACACGAGATATCAAACTCGAAGATTTTGATCGGATCAAAGCAGTCGATGTTAATATCTTTATCGATTATTGCAGAAGATATAAAGTGGAAAAAGAGAAAGCGGTTTATATTTATGAAAATGATAAAAAATCGCTTTCAAGAAAAAAATCTTCTCTTTCCGTCATGTTCAAGAATCTCTACAGGGATGAACTGGTCAGTAAAAATATCACAGACGCATTTGACCCGATCAGCCTTCCAAAACCGGGTGAACGTGAAATAAAAGCGTTGCAGGATAATGAAGTGATGCGGATGCTGGATGCGGTCACCGACGGAAGCCATCTTACCAAGAAGGAACATGATTTCTGGGAGAAAACAAAAAATAGAGACAAAGCGATTCTAATGATTTTTCTTACATACGGTCTCCGGTTATCCGAGTTGCAGCAGCTTAATCTCTCATCCTTCAACTTCAACAGGGGCGAGTTCAAAATCTACCGAAAGCGCGGGAAAGAATCGATTATGCCTTTAAATAAATCGGTTATAAAGGTTTTGTCGGCCTACATCGATGAAGAAAGAGCATCCAAAGACAGACTTTCCGAGGAAGCTAAGGATGCATTGTTCCTTTCCTTGCAGGGGAAACGGATGACAGAACGACAGATTCGAGAACTTGTAAAAAAATACACTTCGATCGGACTTGCCACTTCAAGGGAAGCCGGTTACAGTCCGCATAAACTGAGAGCAACTGCAGCGACTTCTCTGATCGGTAGGGGAAACTCCATTTTCGATGTCCAGGCTCTGCTTGATCATGAGAATATTACAACGACCCAGCTGTATGCAGCTCATAAGCTCAATGTCAAACGGGATCTGATCAAAAACTATGAATGGGAAGATGAGTTTGACGAATAGGTTATTTGATAATTGGGTTTGAAATTAAAATGGATGAGTTGTAAACGATAAAAATATTATGTAAATAATGGAGAAGAACATGCAAAATAATACTTATCAATTGTTAAACAAAGAAATGGGAATCCATTCCGGAATACTGGACAAAATAGCATATGCTGAGGAAAAAGTATCCGGTATCTTTCAACGCCTTGATGATATCATGGCATTCAATCAATATAAAATTCTGGATGCATTTCAGAAATGCAGGATATCCGACATGCATTTCAGCTGGAATACCGGTTACGGCTATAATGATCCGGGCAGAGAAGCTTTGGAAAAGGTCTATTCTACAATTTTTAAAACAGATGCGGCACTGGTCAGACCAATCATAGTCAACGGGACCCATGCTTTAACCCTTACCCTGACGGGTATATTAAGACCGGGAGATGAATTGATCTACTGCACCGGAAAGCCTTATGATACCTTGGAAGAAGTCATCGGGATCAGGGGAGAAGGAAAAGGTTCTCTGAAGGATTTTGGTGTTTCCTACAAGCAGGTGGAACTGAAGGAAGACGGAACTATCGATTTTGAAACTTTAAAACAAGCAATTTCAGAAAATACGAGAGTAGTAACCGTTCAAAGAGCGACCGGATATGGCTGGAGAAAAGCGATTACGATACCCGAAATTGAAGAATGGGCTAAATTTGTGAAATCAATCAATCCGGATATTATCTGTATGGTGGACAACTGTTACGGTGAATTTTTGGATACGAAGGAGCCGACTGAAGTAGGTGTCGACGTAATAGCCGGATCACTGATCAAAAATCCTGGCGGTGGACTTGCTTTGACCGGAGGATATATCACGGGACGGTCCGATTTGATCGAAAATATCTCTTATAGAATGACTTCACCAGGGATCGGCGGTGAATGCGGTCTTACGTTTGGTCAGACCAGAACGATGTTTCAGGGTCTATTCATCGCACCAAAGACGGTCAATGGAGCGGTAAAAGGCGCAATTCTCTGCGCAGAAGTCTTTCAAAATCTCGGATTCGAAGTATGTCCGAAACCTGAGGATACCAGAAGTGATATCATTGAAGCAGTAAAGCTTGGAAGCCCAGAGTCAGTGATCGCATTTTGTGAAGGAATCCAGGCGGCAGCTCCCATCGATTCCCATGTCGTACCGGTACCTTGGGATATGCCGGGATACGAGGACCAGGTTATCATGGCCGCTGGTTCTTTCATTCAGGGTTCCTCAATCGAACTGAGCGCGGATGCTCCGATCAGACCTCCTTATATCGTCTATTTCCAGGGCGGATTAACGTATGAACATTCAAAATTCGGAGTGATCAAGGCGCTTCAGACGTTATATGATAAGCGGTTGATATCGTTTGATTAAATGAAATGTTTCATGGTTTTTGATATATTTCGGGTGATTGAAAATGGAAATCAAAGTTAGAAAAAAGAGAAAAAAACAATTGAGAACATTTATTTCTGTATTAAAACTTTTAATTTTACTGTTTTTTGTTATTATCATACCAGTTTATATTTTTATTCAATACCCTGAACTGATTAACCATTTCCGAAGTCTTAATAAAATCAATGCTTTTCTGCTCCAGTACAAAACAGCAAGCATTTTTGTATATATCGGACTTCAGGTATTACAGATTGTCGTTTCGATATTGCCTGGACAGGCGCTTCAATTCGCTGCCGGTTATGCTTATTCCTTCTGGCTGGGCTATCTTTATTCTATCATCGGTGTTACAGCCGGGACTCTTGTAACCTTTTATCTTTCGAGACTGCTGGGAAAGGATGCACTGCATATCATATTCGGGGAAGAAAGATTTTCAAAATTTGTGCATGCCTTAAACAGTAAAAAATCATGCTTTATACTGTTTGCTATTTTTTTGATCCCCGGGATTCCGAAAGATTTATTTACCTATGCCGCCGGTGTTTCTGAAATTAGGATCAAACCGTTTTTATTGCTGTCGTTGGTAGGAAGAACTCCCGCTATGATGGGCAGCGTGATGATGGGAAGCATGTTCCATAATGGAAGTTACTTCGGATTGATCATATTAAGTATAATTGCTGCCATACTATTTATTGCAGGAATTCTTCAAAGGGGTAAACTGATTCAATGGACGGACAAATGCTATAACAAGATGATCAACCATTGACTGTCTTTCATTATTTCACTTTCAAAATTTCCGCAGGAAAAAGATTGGCAGGAGGGAGTGACACGTCTGGTTATCTTTTTTAAAGCCGATATTGTTAAGCATTATACGATCTATATATACAAAATATATTTGATTAAACAGCTGTTAATTTTAGCGGTTGTTTTTTATTTATAAAAAAAGAACAAATGTTTCGCATTTTACTTTACAAAGAACATGCATTCTGGTATTATATAGAAAAGAACAAATGTTTGAATAGGGAACATGGAGGTTTGTATCATGAAAAAGACGTATCGGATTAAGTCAAAATTCAGATTTACAATTTTTATGACGATTGCTGCTATTTGTATTTTAAGCATTACAGGAATATTAGCTGGCAACAATACTGCGGAAAGCTTGACTAAAATGACATATTCAGAAATCCAGATCCAACCCGGTGATACCTTATGGAATCTCGCTGAAGATTTTGGCCCAGATGATCAGGATATCAGAAAAGTTGTTTATAGCATCTGCGAATATAATCATATCTCCGCCGACAGCCTGAAGCCAGGCCAGACAATATATATTCCCACATATATTTAAGCTTTACGACACACGAAAATTCATAAGCAAGCCATAAATATACATATAATATAAAATAAAGGATACTATACCTTTTAAGGTTAATAATGATAGGTAGAATTGCTTTACCATATCAAAAAAAGTCGCTTAAAACGCAAATTAGAGCCTCGCTTTCTGCATGCATTGCAATTACTGGCTTCAAAGCATTTGACTTAGAAAAATAGAATAAATATAAACTGACTAAGGAAGATTTGAAATAAAAGCCTCTAAAATAATAGCTATAAATTAAAAGATATTAAAGTATAAGATAGAAATATTATTTGGCATAAATAGAAACGAATGAGTAATAGTAGTTAACATAAAAAATATGATATAAATAATATTTTACTATTATTATGGCTTAGAGTCTGAAAGTAGTTGAAAATCATTGATATTTGAAGAATTCACTGGATTCTCGTGAATCCGTTATTTGCTATTCCGAAAATATACATTTTAGGAATAGATATATCTGCAAAGCAAGAGCCCTTCCGGGTTTATAGTGACATAATTGATGATAAAGCATGATATTCACCGTCTGTACCTATCGGGTTTGTTCCTTCCAGCCAATAACGTCGGTTATGATGCTTCCATCATAATTTCCTCCAGCCACATTAGCATTTCACATAATTCAACCTTTGCGCGATCTTCATAATATATGCGATAGCTAATGTATTTACTTTTTTTCCACTTGAATGGGTATCTTTAATTTTTCTGATTATCAAGTAAAAAATTAACTGTTGCTTTTCTCTTCATGATAAAACCTTTCTCCAGTCTTACTATTAAAGTAAACTCTAAATCTTCTTCCATCACTTGGATCTATAGTTACCTCTTCGGTTTTCTCAAATCCCACGGGAACATTTATTCCATGGTTTTTTCGATATCTTTTGTCCCAGATTACATAGGTTATTGCTGCGAAAATAATGATACATATAGAGATAAAAGCATAACCACTAAAGATTACCCACATAGCTTATTCCTTCTCAATCACTACAGCAGTGCCATATGCTACTATTTCACTCATGCTTTGTCCAATTTCGCTGGAATCAAATCTCATCATTACAATTGCATTGGCACCCATTGTAGTTGCATTTATTACAAGACGGTCGATAGCTTGCTTACGGGCATCCTCGAGCATAGATGTATATTCGTGGATTTCTCCACCAACAAGACTTCTTAGACTAGCCATCAAGTTACCTCCAAGGCCCCTGCTTCTAACAACTAATCCAAAAGCTTGACCTTTTACTTCTTTTGTTTTATAGCCAGTAATGTTTTCAGTGGTAACAACTAACATCCAATTTACCTCCTAAATAAAATTTTTTATTTTTTATTATATTACAATCGCGAACAATTATTGTTAAATTTGAAGACCTAGTTTGGCAATTTATATTTACTCTGCCTTACTTTTATCTCGGTATTTAACCATACAGATCAACGTCAGTGCAGCCCTTAACCAGAACACAAGGATCAATAAAACCTGAAGCTTAAACATTTCCTCATTAAAGGAACGAAAAACAATAACAGTAATAAATATGGCCAAAACAATGTCAAGAATATTAATGATTCTATTATTTGTCATATAATGCTTTCTATAAAATTCTAACATAATATTTCTCTCTTTAATTTTAATTTGTTTATTAAGTCCTACTTAATTTCTTTATTATTTTTATTATTTTTTGTTATATTGACATTAAAATATCTAGATACAAATCCGGTTGTCTTGGTTACTTTCGTAAAATCCTCTTATTTTTTCAACCAAACTCACCTCTACCAAAATAACCAACTAAGAAAACTAGTTAAGAAGATCCTCTTCCCTATTGAATTCGGCATATTCCGGATATCGTTGTTTAATCTGCATCTGCGTGATCTTTTCTTCGACCTGTGTCATAACGCCTGCCAGAGGAGAGATATCCGTGATTGGCGTCAGAATTATGGTCTCTGATTTTCCGTCTAATCGAATGATTACTGTTATAGTTGCGTTGGTTCGCATTTCATAGCTGGGGCCACTGTAGATCATGATTGCCTTATGTATATTCTCCCGGACGGAAAGATAATCGCTTAGTTCCGAAATGCCCCCGCTTCCTCCACCGGAATGAAACTGTTTTGTCTTTATAGGTGCGTCACTGTCTTCCGTTTGAGTGCAGGTATTTCCATTGACATCGTTGTAAGATATTTCGATATGCCTTGCTGTTACAGGAGTGTCGAAATCGTTCTTACGAGTAATTGTCAGATGATCCTCATTCTCTTCTTCCACATAGATCTTACCGTCCTTCTCCGGGAAAGAGGTGCTGAAATCGGCTTTGTAATCAGCAATCCATTTTTTACTTTCTCCCTGATAGATCTGGCTTGTGCTGCTTGTGATTTCATAGGAACATCCGGTAGTGAATACTGCCAGCAGAAAGAATAGAACAACGACCTTTTTCATACAAAGCCCCCCCTGATTTATTGGAATAAACTTTAATATAGCTAAAAAAATAATAAACATATTGCGGATACCATAAAAATGATTGCAACTACGATATTTTTTTTCTTTCTATTTATCGAGTATAAAAAGATGCTCAAAATACATGGAACAGAAGTTGCTATGAACGAGATAATTCGTATTAGATATCTGTAATTTTCAAGAAAAGGCTTTTTCCATAAGAAAAAAGATATCATTCCTATTATTACTATACCGCATCTGAGTTTTTCAAAAGTTTTCTCTTTATTCATATACCTTTTAAACATCCTCACAAATTACGACTATCTAACTCATTAACAGATAAATATTTCACAACTTAATGAAGAATAGTTTGGCAAATACCAGTGCTGCCTATGATATGGATAATGCGCAGTTGATTTTTAATTAATTTGGGAAATGGTGCACGGAATTTACTTGCTGTGGTAATCTTAATCCACAACAGGTAAAAGAACGCCGTTTACTTCCAGTCCCGCAATATCGTCAAAGTTTTCAGCGGTATAGGTGATCCTGAACATATCCCCTTTCTGATTCCCGTGAATATATCCGGATTTCTTCGGGATGTCTACAGTTTTGCCATCCTGATATACGATTTTCAAATCCAAATCGTCCACACTTAACCCATAAAACCAGTTGTCACGCTCATCAGGCACATCTTTGCTGGAGGCAAAGAGTGTAATTTTAACCGGTGATATGACAGCTCTCTGCATCAGCAACTCGTGCCCTTTTACAGGGATAGGTTTATTTACTTCAAGTTTTTTTACCATGGCATCGGGTATGGCAAATCCAATTTCCCAGTCTCCTGTCAGGTCAGTGGCTTTATAAACCGAATTTCTGAAAGCGATACTGTAATTAAGGTTTTCCTTTGTAAAATCTCCTACATAAAACATGTATTCATAGTAATTATCCTGTCCTCTCCCGTCATCTCTTGCACCAAAGGAGATATGAAACGGAGAATATACAAGTTCTATAGTCTTATTGTTCTTCAAGTTAAAGTTTGTATGATCCCATTTTATATCGTTCTCAGGATTAATCTGAACGTGCAGCCAGCCGTCTCTCCATCCGATATTCGTAATATCCGCGACATGATTGCCGTTTTCATTTTCAAGCGCTAGTGCAAATGCATCCTTTTTTAAGCGGTAAACAGAGTTTCCGTTGCCCTCCTCAAAATCCGGCATACCAACATTATTAATTGCCCCTGTTTTTTCATCCAGAATGGAAAATGATGTGTGGCATCCCACGAACTGGTCTTCCGATTCAAATTCGCCGGTGGTTTTTTTCAGCATATCATAGAGATCAACATCATCTAGGGTATAATTGATTACTTTTTGATTCCCGCTCATGGAATTAATATGAAAGGATATGCTGTCATTTTGAAGAGGACCTATGTACTCGACGCATATAGTCGCCGTCCTGGTCTTTTCGTCATAGGAAATGACGTCGTACATTCTACTGTCCGTATACCCAGTTTTTTCAAAAAAATCATACTTATCCAATGAAAAATCTTTTCCATTACCCCCTTCGCAAAACAAATTTGCACCAGTATCGATTAGATCAAAGAATAGGTATATGGCTTCTCCGTCACTGAATGCAGCCCGATATTGAACCGTTACACCTTGGTCAGAAAAGGATCCACGTATTGCTTCTCCTAAGCACAGCTCTTTAGGCGCTCCTTTGAAATAACCAGACTGATTGATCAGATTTGTTATAGTATTTTTTCCATCTGAAACGGCAAAAACCGTCTGAGTTTTTCCATTCCAGCCAACATATGCGCCAAAAGCTTCCAGCACTGCTCTTATAGGCAAATATGTACGATTGTCCTTTATTAATGCTATGGTATCATTTGCTATCTTTTGACCGTCTTTCATGATGTAAGATGCACCGATGGGAACTTGAACTGTAATTCCATTCTTTTCAGCTATTGCTGTTTTATTTACTGAGTCCCAGTTAACAGTACAGCCAAAGGCTTCCATAGTTTGACGAAAGGGAACTTGCGTTCTATTAGCTTGGTCGATGAACGGCGAACCAGATGTTTCAGTAAACTGAACATTCCGACCGTCAATTTTTATATTCATGGCATATGATGGCACGAATGATGTTATCACTAAAATAGCTGTTACAATAAAAGATATCGTTTTTTTCATTATTCCTACATCCTTTCTCTAATAGCTGCCACTTAGGTGGGAAGCATGGCTCTGGAATACTTTATGCATAGGCATTCAACCAAACAGTAAAACATATCTCTGTAAGCAGAATCTCCTTCTGCATCGAGAAAAAATTAATATACACCAAATTATACCATATAAGTAATATGATTTCATAACTTAGTGAAGATTAACTCTGCAGATGCAGGCTGCCTACCATATGGGTAATGCTCAATTGAAATTCTGGTGACATATTTTTAGCTAATTACGCAAAACCCACATATGCTTGTATTGCTTAATATAATGCTCCCATAAGGTGAGACGCAATGGATAGGCTATAATTAACTGGACAGATTTTTTAAGGGCATATATTATTAAACAATCACAGAAAGGAATAAAAATATGCCTGAGAAAAATGAACCACGAAAAAATCGTACGTTTACACCTGAATTTAAAAGTCAAATAGTACAGCTTTATCATCAGGGGAAACGAAAATGCGATATTATACGAGAATATGATATCGTTTCATCATTGCTCGATAAATGGATCAAGCAAGCAGAAACAACAGGATCCTTCAAAGAGAAGGACAATCGCACTCCTGAACAGCAGGAGCTTCTTGAGCTTCGCAAGCGGAACAAGCAGCTTGAGATGGAGAACGACATTTTAAAACAAGCAGCGCTGATCTTAGGACGAAAGTAAATGTGATCAAGAATAATGTTCACAAATACTCTGTATCAGCATTGTGTAGAGTCCTGCAGGTTCCAAGAAGTACTTATTATTACGAAGCAGCTGCTAAGCCTGACGAGTCAGAGATTACAGCTAAAATCGTTGATATATTCAAATCAAGCCGTCACAATTATGGCACCCGTAAAATCAAAGTTGAATTAAAAAAGCTTGGATTTCAAGTTTCAAGGCGCCGTATAGGCCGAGTCATGAAACAGGAAGGATTGGTTTCCAATTATACAGTCGCTCAGTTTAAGCCACACGTAGATAAATGTAACGAAGCTAAAGTGGCCAATCTGGTGAATCGTAAATTTGACGAACATCCACCGTTTAAAGTTGTAGTCAGCGATTTAACCTATGTTAGAGTTGGTATGAGCTGGAATTACATTTGTGTACTTATTGACCTTTACAACCGTGAGATCATAGGCTACAGCGCAGGGAAAAACAAAAATGCACAGCTTGTATCACAGGCTTTTGCCAGAGTTCCTATGAATTTAAATAAAATCCAAATATTTCATACCGACAGAGGTAACGAGTTTAAAAATCAAATCATTGACGATACGCTGTCAGCCTTTAGAATTAGCCGTTCGTTAAGTATGAAAGGATGTCCGTATGATAATGCCGTGGCAGAAGCGACCTTTAAAATTCTCAAAACGGAATTCGTTAACAGTCAGGTTTTTGAGAACCTTGATGAGTTGAAGTACCAACTGTCAGATTATGTTAATTGGTTCAACAACCATCGTATCCATTCATCCTTAGGCTATCTGACACCGTATGAATATCGGACAAACACCCTTAAAAAAGTTGTCTAGTTTACTGTTGACAGTCCAAAGTTCCCAGGGAACCCAACGAGGTCCTACCGCACCCGACAGCCACTGAGAGCAGTGGGCGAAGTCTTGGATTGGGAGGGACACTCCCCAGAGGAGCTACAGAAAATGCGGGAACACCTTGAAGAGCTTAAACGGCTCGGCGTCGTGGCGATTAACGACTGAAGTAGCCCTTGTTTTATTTAGTCTACTCATCTATGCTTCTGTTTGTGTGGTGTGATATTATGTCAAATGAAATTCTTAAACCAAAAGTAAGATTCATTCCTGCTACAATGCAATTATATAAAAAAGTTGCTATTTATTGTCGTGTCAGTACAATGCATGAATCCCAGGAAGAAAGTTTAGACATTCAGATTAAAATATTAAAACAAATTGTAGACAGCAACCCACAATGGAAACTACACGATATCTATAGCGACAAAGATTCGGGTGGTAATGTGCTCCGACCTGGATTTCAAAAATTGATATTTGACTGCTATGAAGATCGGATAGATATTGTAACGATTTGAATTTAACAAAAGGGAGAGAAGAACATGAAAATTGCACACTTCTTTCTATGAGT
>Ga0183099_1002030_pt1 | contig 10835 bp, 8 predicted proteins | sample Biomet1_FD_127788 | JGI IMG/M metagenome (GOLD analysis project Ga0183099, IMG submission 127788) | Microbial communities from bioreactor (seeded with anoxic lake sediment) at LBNL, California, USA - Biofuel metagenome 1 | ecosystem: Engineered > Bioreactor > Anaerobic > Unclassified ... | reverse complement strand
GATGAAGCCTTTGCAAGAAAGAGTAAGATGGTGTGTTATTATAATTACGATATGTGTAATGAATTACAAGCCTCCTTGCCTAGTGAAATATAACTGAAGCCCGAAGACAGAAAAGCTTCAAAGATGAAGCCTTTGCAAGAAAGAGTAAGATGGTGTGTTATTATAATTACGATATGTGTAATGAATTACAAGCCTCCTTGCCTAGTGAACTGGAGTTTTTTGCAAAACATAAGCTATGGAATAACTATTACTCAACTTGGTGTCTGTCGGTGGATATGTACGTTTACCTCAATAAATTCCAAACGGCTTTGCGCGAAGTAAAAAAAATATATACCGATGCACGCGAACGGGGAAATCGTTACGGATTGGGTATAGCTTCGTATGGTATGGGCACCGTGTACCAACATTTGCAGAATACAGATGAATCTTCCAAATCGTATGAGAAGGCAATTTTATTTTTATCGAAAGAAGAGGATGCTACGGATTTGTTATATGCATATGAGGGCTATAGTGAAGTGCTCAATGGCTTGGGCGATTATAAGCGTCTCAAATCTATTACTGCGGACTGGAAAAATGTAATTGACAGATATAAAAGTAAATACGAAAAAGAAGGAAATGATATTTCTTCACTAAATTCGGTCTATCGGTATTGTTATTTGGTAATGTCAACTGCAGCAATGGAAACAGGGCACCTGGACAGTGCAGGACAGCTACTGCAAGAAGCTGAAAAGCTAACAGAAGGAGGTCCTCCTATTGTCCGAGTTACATTGTTACGCGAAAAAGGCAGATATTATGAACTGAAAAAAGAGTACGATAAGGCGTTGGCATGCAATGATGAGCGGATTAGGCTGGATCTTTCTATGAAAAATAATCTTGGACTGTTGGATGCCAGGCAACAACGCGCTCGTATTCTGATGTCGGCAGGCAGAATGGTAGAAGCGGCTCTTCTTTATCAGAAGATTCTGCCGGAACGAGATTCGCTTTTAACAGCACAAACGGCTGGACAAATCAATGAACTGAGCACCCTATATAAAGTAGATGAGCTGACATTAGAGAATAAGTTATCAGCTGACCGACTTTATGCTGCTATTGTGTGTATTGTATTGTTATCTGTTTCTATTGTGATATATTTTATCTATACCCACAGGCTGCGTCGAAAAAACAGGGTGTTGTATGATACTATCGTTCAATCACAAAAAATGCAGGATGACCTTTACATATCTCATGAACAAATTTCCGAAGATCAGCTGAGCAACGAAGAAATACTCTACCGTAAGTTATGTAAACTGATACAGGCCGAAGAACTTTTCAAAGACTCACAGATAAAAAGGGAAGACTTGGCTGCAAAACTTGGTACCAATCGCACTTATCTTGCCGATGCTATAAAGCAATGTACAGGCGGACTGACTTTCATGGAATATTTGAATCGTTGCCGTCTGCGTCATACTGCTACACTGCTTGCTGAAGATCAAGATAGACCAATCAATGAAATAGGTGATCTCTCCGGTTTTAATTCGCGTAGCACATTTAACCGTTTGTTTCGTGATTTCTACGGTATGTCTCTCTCTGAATACAGGGCAATATCCAAAGAGAAAAAAATAAAGTAACTATTATAATTAGAATAGCCCCGCAATGTGCAGGAAGGCTTCCGCCTATTCCAAAATACCCTTCGTGCATAGAATCTTTCTATTGTTCATAAGTGCTCTTGCAGCGTGCGAGAGCATAATTTATTTCCTCGTTGAGTTCACTGTTTCTCGGAGTTGCATAAGAATGACCTCATCGAAAGGAGGGATCTCACCATTCTGCCATTGCTTCATCCAGCGGGCAAGCACGTATCTGGAATTAAACCCTACTGCCTCTGCAATCTCTTCTTGTTTAATTACCGGATTTTGCTTTTTCAGTTCAATGGCATAAGCAATCCGCAATCCGTTCACCAATTTGTAGAAAGACTGATACTGACTGCAACTAATGGCTTGAGACACATATTTACGATTAGAGAATACCGAATGTGATAAATCATCTAATGTTAAAGATGAATTCTTATACATTTGCTCAGTTATTAAAACCTGCATCACTTTCTGAAGAAGGGTCGATTTTGAATCGTCAACATCACAACCCTCCACATTACCATCTTCTATACTCGTTTGACTTTCTTTCGAGGATTCATCCTGTAAGCTGCTTGCAGTGCCGCTGCATGAGAACTCACAATTATAAATTAGCAATCCTGGCCTTCTCGATGCAAGCGTAGTTCCTATTAGCCAAATATTAAATCCTGCAATAACTAAGTCTCTCAATAATTTTAGCCAACCGGACGAAAAAAGAGCCGGGAGAATAATACACAAAAAAACAACAATAGGAGTCAGGATTAAAATTGCTTTCGCCAATTGGGTTGGAAAGTCATTTGAATTAGAAAAATATTTTTCATTTCTTGCACAAGCATTCAAATACAGTTTATGAATACTTCTCATCTCCACCAAAAAATAAGATAATCCTAATAGCAATGCCGAGTATAAAATGTAAGATGCATAAGGCTTCAAGTCGTTTCCTCCTCTTAAAGCATATATAAATAAAGGCAAAACATAAAGTAGAGGAATAATCAATATGGCAAATAAGTAACGCTTTGAAAAACGAGTATAAAAGAAAAATCGCTTAATCAGGATTACAAGGAATACAGGATAGCTTACTATGCTATAGACTCTTGTATATAGCATAGTGTCTGATGAAAATATGTTCAATAGATAAGGAAAATCAAGTGTCAATAGCAAAGCGATGATAATGATAGGTATTCGTGCCGGGTAATGCGTAAATAAACTTTCTTTGCTTTTAGAAAAGTCCGGGCAGGTGTGAATCCAGCGAAAGAAGGCACCAAACAAAGCAGATAAAATAAAGACTAGGTTAGCGGTATAGAAATATATTTCTGGGGTAGGGAAGTTATTCATTTTATATTGTGATTTGTTTATGCAAAGTTAAGAAAAGTATATTCTAATCTCAAATTTAAGAAGTTGAAATATACATTTCTTATTTGTCCTATTTTTCTTCAAATAATCACTTTTTCTTCAAATAATCACGTGTGATTCTTTTATCGTCACAGGCTTGTCTCTCTGTATACTCAAAGTCTCATCTAATTGTTGTCGACTGTTTATCGATCTTCGTAAACTTCGTTGTAATGAGCAGTAAATTAGGCACTATTCTATTTTAAACCAATAAGTTGCGCCATTGAGACAAGCTTTATCATGTATGATACATTCCCGTTATATAAAAGAGGTATGTTTGCTGCATAATTTAAAGGGGCACATGCAGATGATACATTGGGTGTATATTTCAGAAGACGAACAAGGAGTTTTAAAGACAGGCTTGTTAGCCGATTTTGGTAAGATTTGGTCTGCTTTAAAAGCAGGCGAAAGGATCGTTTATTTACGCGCTTTTAGTGATCCCTTTGACGCATCAGCACACAAACATTTGTTAGATGATCTTTCTCAAAGCTCCGTGAGATTTTTAATCAGCAAGCAAAAAGAAAAAACGAAAGTATTACTCCGCGTTGCTCTATTTCTAATACAATAAAACACACGAAAACAAATATGACAAAAATATCTATGCTTTCAATGACATTTAAAGTATCTCGTTTTTTTCTGTTGGCTGTTAGTCTGCTAAGTTTTACATCTTGCGTTTCTGACAAACAAGAGATTAACATTAATGTCTCCAATAGTACTTTGAATATCCATACCCGATCAGTAGACAATACTGCTGATGAAAAAATTAGCTATCCTATATATATATATGTTCTTGATAATAACGATCATTGTGTAGAGCAGACAGTTATTACTTCTGATATCCAACCCATTTCGTTCTACTTCAAGAAGGAACTTACAATGTTTATGCTTTGGCAGGAGCAGAAGAAGATATATACGAGTTGCCTACCAAAGAATCAGCTCATCTCTTCTGCGACCTGTCTCTGCATTGAATTTACAAATAAGCAATTAATACTGTAATAACTAAGTCTTTTAAATTAGAAACAAATGAAAAATTGTAGAAGTATCTCCGCGGTGTTTGCAATCACAGCAGTGCTCACCGCATGTTCCAACAATGAAAACGAACCAAGTGTGTTCGATGAGCGTAATCCGTTGACGATTACGGCTAGTATTCCTCGTACGCGTGCTGTCAATAGTGATTGGCAGCTGAATGATGCCATTGGCCTTGTGCTTTTTGATGCGGGTACAACAAACCCTTGCGATGACAAGGCTAATTACTGTTATGTAACTGCCGATGGTAGCGGAACATTTAATGCGAAAGATGAAGCCAATAACGTTTATTTGCCAACTGGCGGTAAAGCTGCTGATCTTTTGGCTTATTATCCGCAGACATCTGCCGTTACACCAGCCAATCTTATCGTACCTGTAGATGTTACGGCACAGATTAATTTGCCGGCAATTGACCTGATGGTGGCAGATAAAGTTACAGGTTTGACTGCGCAAAATAATACTGCATCTCTTTCCTTCCGCCACAAACTTTGCAAATTAGTACTGAAGGTTCAGAAAGATGATAGCTCGGCAGATGTTGATATTTCTAATGCAACAGCTGTGCTGAAAGGAACTAATGCAAAAGCTTCATGGAATCTTGCCACTGCTGAATTGGCACAATCTGGCGATGCCACTGATATAGCCTTGCCTATGACGGCCGACGGTGCTGAGGCTACAGCCATTGTGTTGCCAACCGATGCCGGAAGTGGTGTTTCTATCACACTTACAACGAAAGACGGGCAGTCTTTTATTGCTACGCTCGATCCTTCTCTGGCACTTGCCGCAGGAACAGTAAACACCTACACAATGACACTTCATCGTCATTCGGCAGCTATTACAGCTACCGTTACTCCATGGCAAACCGGTGTAGAAACTGGCGGCACATCAACGCTAGATGTTGTTTCTGGAGGAAATGTTGTATTGCCTGCTGATGCTGAAGGTCAATTCTATGTATATACTGTTGATGGATACAATACTGGTGTTTACAACTGGAATAAGACAACACTTACAGCGACTACTCCAATTTATTGGGAACAACTATCCGAAGCTGCACATACATTCGGAGCTACGTTTGTTCCGTCAGCATCTGCAGCTACAGAAGCTAAACTTTGAAAAAGATTATCTCATAGCTACTGCTTCCAATGTATCCTTTGGCGGAATGGTGACGTTTGAAATGAAACACGCCATGGCCGATTTTGCCATCATGCTGGCTTCAAAGAATGCTGAGGGCGACGCTACAACTTCCAATCTGTTTACCGAAGAAGAACTGAAAGCAGCAACCGTAACATTTGTTTCATCAATGGAAAGCCTATTTGATAGTAACAAAGGTAGCTTGTCTTTTGTTGCTTCAATGCCGTTACGTACCATTACATTGCCATTGGCTGATGCTTCGCAGATTAAGTTCGGAGGTATGATTGCTCCACAGACTATTACATCCGTAGTTATTACCCTTGGTGGAAAGACTTATACATTTAGAAAAGACTTAGAACTGAAAGCCGGTAATACCAATGCGCTAACACTGAATATTGTTAAGAGTACTACCGGAATGGATGTAACATTAGCAGGTTGGAGTACCACTGAGCTTGGCAATGTGAATGTTGGCATAGATGATTAATAAAACAATAATAAATAATATATAGGAAATAAAGGAATGAAAACAATTAAAAGACTACTTGCAGCCGTTACGGTTATAGGCCTCTGTGCTGCATGCAACAACGACGATACGTTGAACGCTGGTGCTGAAGGTACTGTAAGCTTCAAAGCAACTGTAGAACATGCCGTTTTAACACGTGCCACTGAAAGTACCCCTTATACAGGAGCGCTTACTCTTTGGAACGGTTCTGTGAAAGGCGGCGTGAGTGCCGATTATACATACAACACTAGCTGGAGTGCAAATCCTCCACTTTTCTGGGATAATTTGTCAGCAGATGGTAGCGGACTGTATACTTTCTATGCTACTGCAAATCACTCTACGCTGAACAATGATGCTACCGGTGGAACTGTAGCTACCGATCAAAGTGCAAACGATGGCTATGCCAAAGCTGATTTGCTGGTGGCATATACCGAAAGTGCAAAGCGCAACCAGACGTTGAACTTCAATTTGAAGCACCTCATGGCACAATTCACTGTGGTGTTGAATAATACTACAGATGTTAACACAGCCTTTACTGCTGAACAACTTCGTACTGCTACGGTTACAGCTAAGGCTTTGCATACCGACTATACAGTAACATGGACACCTGCGGCTATTGCCGCAACAGTTGGCACAGCTGCCGATAAACAGACTGACATCACCCTTTGTCCCGATGCTGCCAATTCATCGGCTACGAGCGGTTTTACCTTCCGTGCCATTGTGCCGGCTACACAAACAGTTGGCGATGTGCTTGTTACTATCAATGGCAAACCCTACACCATAAATATCAATCACGCCATCAATGCCGGAGAAAATACTGTGCAAACGCTCAACGTAGCGAAGACTGGTATTTCTCTTGGCGCAGTAAGTGTAACCAACTGGGTGGAAAATAATCTTGGTAATGCGGATCTTGCCATCAACATAAGCGGTACTAACAGCGGAACAGACGCTACTCAGTTTGCCGACATGCGTATATGGAAACGTGGAAGCTCTATTGAAAGTGATGTTCAAAATGCCCTTGTATATAAAAAAACAGCCGGAATTTGGGCTTTTGATGATGCAAGCAATAGTGGTAAAACTCCTTTCTATTTAGATGATATTGCATCTTCCGATCAATTCTATGCATCTGCAATCAATAGAAATGCTGATGGAACACAGATTAAAGATGCACAAACCGACGTTCCCGACGGTTTAATTGCCGGACCTGCTTCCGTGAGCCATACCACAAGTGGTGGTGCACTTAACCTAGAGTTCCATCATGCCATGGCACAGCTTACATTAGTTGTAAAAGCGGGCAGCACTTTCCCGGCAGGCATTTCACTAAGCGGAGCTAAAATCTCCACCCCAACCATGAAGCAAACTACATCAGGTGCTGTATACAATGCCGACGGTAGCCTTGGATTGACTACAGATGGTACAGCTGCACCTTACAGTAATCTCGTTACTACTTATGATGATACAAAGAAGCAGGCTGAGCTTACTGCCATAGTTATTCCGCAAACACTTGCTGCAGCCAGCAAGTTTACTGTTACACTTGCCAATGGCAATGCTTATACAGCTGCACTGGCTAATGAAGTAAACGTGCAAGCGGGACAGAATAATGCACTTACACTGACACTTAACCCAACTACTGCCAAGGTAGGCGCCGTAACAGTGGCTGACTGGGGTACAGGTGCCGATGCTGCTGCCGATGCTGTTCTGGATGGCGTAACCGTTTCTACCGAGACACTGAATGGTATCTCTGAAGCAGGAGGTTTAGTTATTTCTGTTGAGAACAGCGAGGGTGCTTACGATGTGGGTACTTACCCCATTGCTTATATAAATAGTGTGACTAGTGTAAATATCGCTGCGGCAGGTTACCAACCTATATTTTGGGATAACCTGCAACAATATGCTACCGGAACCACTCTGAACAGTTATTCCTATGAGGCGCTTTTCTGGCCACTTAATAATGTGGCTGGAAATCAGGAGAAAGACTACCTGCAAACAGAAGAAGCTACCGCAGCTACTCCGTGGGGTATTACTCCTGCATTTAGCTTGAAGCACGTTATGGGCAAACTCATTGTGAAATTACAGAGTGACGGTACTTATACCGCAGATCAGCTGAAAGCCGCTACGCTTACTTTCACCTCGTCAAAGTCTGTAAGTGGATATGCTGCTGCAGAGCTTATTTATACTAATGAAGCCCGCACTGTTACAATGACAAACGCCAGCGGAGCATCCGATGCTTTGGGTACTTACACAGCTATTGTGTGCCCGCAAAGTATTACCGGCATTAAACTGGTTATAGCAGGCAAAACCTTCAATTTAACCAAGGATATTGCCTTCGCGACAGGAAGTATCCATACACTTACTGCTTCTGTAAACAAGACGGCTGTGAAGATTGGTACTGTTAATGTGAACGATTGGGTGGAAGGTGGTTCCTCTACGGGCAGTTTTCAATACTAATTTGCGTACAGATAGAATAGAAAAATAGAATTACAATATGAATATACATATAAAACCAAATTATAAAATTGCGGCACGTAGCATCTTTACGATGCTGGTGGTTGCTGTGCTGCTGGTGCTGCCTTCGGGCTGTACCAATGACAGCGATCCTGTTGGTGGTGGAGAGCAGACCACTCTCACACCCCTGGGATCCATCAATTTAAAGACCTCTGTTAGCACTAGGGCGGCAAGCACCAAGCGTGCAGTAAAAACCCGTGGCATGGATTTATTTTACAATTATTACATGGTGGAAGCCAGCTTTGAAGGACACGACGGTAGTTCGGCTGATAAACCAATTTCTGTGGGCTATTACCGCTCTGTAGAAGGAGTTGATTATACGACTCTCGAAAATTTATCTGTGGGTAAAGGATCGCTTACCGACTTAAATCTGGCACCCATTTCTGTTGCCGACCTTGCCACGGTGGGTATCACCCCTGTGGGAACACAGGCTAACGGTTCGTTGCTTGTGCCAGCTACGGGTGAGTTTAATTTACGCTTGCATGGGTATGCAGCACCGCTTGAAGGAGGTCTTCCTACAAACATGAATGCTGTTTTGTTGCAAGGTTGGGAACTTTTCTATGAATCTTCTTATACTTTCTGGACCGGTAAGGCAAAGATGAACGGTACAAGCCTCATTGCTACTGCCGACCTAGCTGCTTCCGACGGAGCAGCGCCTGCCAATGGTGCTATTCTGCTGCGCTATCCTTATGCAAGGGTAAATTTAAACGTAATTGGTGCTTATGGTGAGGCCACAGCGGCACAGCCTTATTTGGTTAATAGTGAGTTCTCTGTATTTTCTTCTTTGGTTAGTTATCCGCTGGGATGGAGCTGTATTCCTCAAAGTAGTGGAGAATCTGGTTTTCAGACTTCTTGGTTTAGGGGAAAAGCTAATGATTATTTTTCATCTAATGGCACAGAAAACCTAAGGGTTTACGGATTGGACGTTTCTCAGGCAAACAAAGAGAGTATAGCAGCCAATGGTGCCCACTATAAAGAAGGACAAACGCTTTTTACTATTACTGGGAATCAGACGGATGCTTACAACGGCAAAACCTACGACATTGTGGTACCGACAGGTGGAATTACCTTTTGGGCAGGTCACATTTACACTTACACCATCCGACTTACGGAGAGCAAAGCCGTTATAGAGAGCGTTACTGTGAGCGGATTTACCAGCGAAGGAGATTACAGCATAGACCTCAACGGGAACGTAACAGGTGGTAATCCAACATAAAGTGTGGAGAGTAAAAACAAATAAAAGAATATAGACATGAAAACAATATATAGCAATAAGTTGAAGAACTCAGTGAACGGAAAAAGAAGCTTTTTGAGCTGTTCGTGCTTTTCTTCGCTGGCGGCTGTTGCCATGGTGGCCATGCTGGCAACCTCTTGCCAGAAGGACGAAGTAACCACGCCTGCTACTGGAGGTACACCGCTGGCCATAGGTACGCTGAGAGTGCAGGGCACTGGTAGCGAAGCCACTGCAAGTACACGTGCCTACACCGGAGATAATTATACCTCATGGCAATGGGGGAAAGGCGAAGAAATCACAGTATCTGCCTTTAACGGACAGACCGAAATAGGTTACACATCTACTTATGTGCTGGGTAGTGACGACAATTGGGCGGTGAAACCTGGTTCTACTCTCAGAACTGAAGGCGATTACGATACTGGCACATACCCCGCCGCTGTCATCTATACGCAGGATATAGACGGAGGAGATTACCAATTCACCATCAGTAGCTATGGCGGTATTGGCGAAAGTACGCTTGGCGAAGCAGTAGCTTGGTCAGATGCACCGCTCTATACTGATCAAAGCACAAAGGTCTTCTATCAGGGTACAGACTACCTTAAAGGATCTGCCACGCTGGGAGCTGACCATGCACTTACCGCCACGCTGCTTCACCAGAGCGTAGATGTAGCAATCATTGTAAAGCGTGGCACAGGCTGGGGCAGCACCGAAGAGGCAGCTCGCGCGGCTTTCCTTGCCCATATCACAGACAAGGCTGTGCCTAAAATACCAACAAATTATGGATATATAGTTACTCCTTTCTGCTCCTATAAAAGTGACGATGAAGCTATTTATCGTGCACATGTCCCAGTGAGTTTTTTTCACACAGGAAGTGGGGACATTGCTGTTCAAACTACCACGGTAGACGGCGTAACGCGCAGTTACCTCAACGGTACGCTGGCCAATGCCCAGATATTAAAGCTAAACCACGTAACCGGGGCAGAGCTTACAGCTACTTACAATATAACCTCGGATGCCACAAGTGGTATTATGCAAGGCAAGCGCCTCACTGTAACCATTACTTATGATAACGTGGCAGGCCTTTCAATACAGGGTGCCAGCATTGGTAACTGGACTACCGTAAACGGTGGAGAAATAGATGGAAACTATGTCGGTACACTTAATTAGTGAGAAACTAAATTATAAATTAAAAACATGATGAAGACAACAATAAATAAAATAATGAAGGGCCAGCAGTACGGAAGCGGAAAAGGAAACTTTTCATTCTCCACGCTCCGCACTTCGCTTGCCAATGTGGCATGTGTTGCATTGCTTGCCGGCCTGGTATCGGCATGTGCAGACGATAGCACAGCCATTGATAGCGCCGTTAACGACGGACGCATACTCGCCGCGCAGATTGCCGGCGTAAGTGTGCAGGGTGCCAGTACCGACGGGGTAGCTGCAACAA
>Ga0183099_1002028_pt1 | contig 10842 bp, 11 predicted proteins | sample Biomet1_FD_127788 | JGI IMG/M metagenome (GOLD analysis project Ga0183099, IMG submission 127788) | Microbial communities from bioreactor (seeded with anoxic lake sediment) at LBNL, California, USA - Biofuel metagenome 1 | ecosystem: Engineered > Bioreactor > Anaerobic > Unclassified ... | reverse complement strand
ACAAAATCATCCGCAGCACTGCGGTAGTCTTTCGAGGATCTGAAGGTTCCGTCCGGATTGGTGATGCTCGGGATCAGCGCCGGATCAGTCAACGGTTTGCCGACGCAAATATTCGTGTGGCAACCGTAGCATATGTCGACATCCTTCAATAATTCCAAGCCATGTTCAGTCGCGGGCATATTGACCATCACACCGACATTTTTGACGATGCCGTCGATGACGGATTTGGCGATGCCATAGTTGATTGCTTCTGAATAGCCTAAATCATCTGCTCGTACTAAGAGATTCATTCAGTACACCCACTTTCTTTTCTGCTCCTGCAAGATAGGTGACCACTGCAGATACCACTACAGCAATGAGACCACTGATGATGCCGTTGATCAAATTTCCGGTAGAGCCTCCCGCATAAGCAGTAAGCGCCAGAAAGTTTGCGACAGGAACCATCGCATAGGCGGTCACACCTGTCATAGCCGCGTAGATGCCGCCAGCAAAACCGCCGGCCATCAAACCGATGAATGGGCGTTTGTATTTTACGGCAATGCCGTACAAACCGGGCTCGGTAACACCACCGATGAAGGCTGCAATGACATAGCTCCAGGCTAAACTTTTGTCTTCTTTGTTTTTGATGGACAAGGCAGCTCCTAAGCACATGCCGGTAACGGCCATGCTGGCGGAAACCGCGCCCAAAGTCACAAGATTATCTGAACCACTAGTAGTGAAGACCATAATCATAGTTGTGATCATCACTATGTGCATTCCGGTCATCACAAGGAATTGCCACAAAGCTCCGATAAGACCGATTGCCAATATTTGACCGATACCACCAAGGTTTCCGAAGGCCAAGATGCCTTGGGAGATATAGTTACCCACAAAATTCCCTAGCGGTCCAAGGACAATCAATGACAAGGGAATCATGACTGCGATTGTCAAAGTTGGTGCAAAGATGGTCTTAAGTGCGCTTGGGATGTGTTTTTTGAAGAAGCGTTCCACATAGGACATGATCCACACCGATAAAATGATCGGAATGACTGTGCTGGAATAATTTTGGATCTGGGCGGGAATGCCGTAGACCGTAAAAGGACGTCCTTCTGTGACGAACTGGATAAGTGTCGGGTGGATGATGATGCCGCCCAAGAACATAGCGATGACGCTTGTCACTTTGAATTTTACGGAAGCTGTGTAGGCGATGAAAATCGGGAAGAAATAGAATCCGGCATCCCCGACGAAAGTGAATAAGGTGTAAAGGTCGGACTCAGCGGTAAGCACATTCAGCATACCCCGGACCCAAAACTGCAACGAGCATTTTGAACATGGAAGCGGCAACCAGAAGTGGTATCAATGGCGTCAAGCAGCCGGCGAGCGCATCCAAAATATTGCTGCCGATTTTTTTCAAAGTTAATTTTTCCTTCGGTTTATCCAGATCTTCCGAAAGAGGACTGCTCGTTTCGAAGTTTCCGATTTTCACTAGATTATTGTAGACATGCTCGACTGTCTGACCGATGATGATCTGCAATTGCCCACCGGATCGGACTACACCCAATACGCCGGGGATGGCTTTCAGCTCATCGTCTTTCGGCAAACTGTTATCCTTTATGTTGAAGCGCAGGCGGGTCATGCAGTGGGTCACGTAGGAAACATTATCTTTACCACCCACGCTAGCTAAAATGTTATTGGCTAATTCGTTATATTTATTTTCTTGGCTCATTTAGTATTGCTCCTTATTGTGTATTCTTGATGATGCGATTGATATGAATCATCAGGTACATCAACTCATCGTCCGTACTTTCTATACCCAGTTCGCGGTAGATGAGCTTTGCGATGGTTGCTGCGCATTCATATACTTTCGACATGCTTTCTTTCATCGTATGAAAAAGATTTTCGTTACTGTCCATGAATTGTTCTTCGTCCTGAATACGCTTAATATAATAGCGAAGATGCATCACGAAACGATTATAGCTGAATTCGGTTTTATCCAGTTTGACCGCAAAGGCATCTTCGATCAGATTGGCGACCGAATCTATCAATCTGTCGATATTCGGTGCATTTTCGGCTTGCTCAATCTCAGCCTGACCATTGACGAAATGCATGGCGATGTTTGTTATTTCCGCCTCAGGCAAAGTGACATGCATAGTCTTCTGGATCAGTTTCACAGCGTATTTGGCCAACTCCGTTTCCTTTGGATAAAGCTGCTCGATATCATAGGAGAAAACCAACTTCATATCCTTGTATTTTTGCATGCGTGTGATGGCAAAATGGATATGATCAGCCAGGTTGAACACCATATTGGGGTTCAGATTGTTGTTTAGCTGAATTTGTGCGGTCTTCACGATTTCGGCGCTGATATCCAGAATATGCTGAGGAATTTCCGCCAATAATTGGTAGTAATGATTATTCAATTGATAAAACGTCATGGTGATCTGACTAAGATCCGTAAGTTCGTAAGGGAGTTTCGGAAACCCGATCCCTTTCCCGAACGCCACCAGCTCCTTCCCATTTGCATCCCGACAAACGGCTACATTGTTGTTGATTTTTTTAATGACATCCATAATAAATGTAATGATTAGCTCCCAATCATATTCCCCTTCCTTATTTTTTCCCAAAATAAAAACTCCTATGGGCGCACTAAACCAAAGAACTAATCACTGCGTTCTATGGTAATGCCTCCAAAAGAGTTACAATCCATTTGTTATTATGTTTGACTTAGTTATATCACGGAAAGAAATCGATTACAAGAGAAAGATTTCTGGACGCAAAAATATTTTCCGAAAATTAGTGTGCGCTTTCTTATTGACTTCACCTTACTTAAAGGGATTATGATAGAGTCCGCGATGAATTTTCAGAATGGAGGAAAAAGAAATGAACAGACCTTACAGAGTGATTTGCCACATGGCGATGTCGATAGACGGGCGCGCGGCGGGGCACTATTTAAGTGCGGTCGAATTCGGGCTGTACGGAAAGGCCTATGAGGATACGCTACAAGCTTACGGTTCGGACAATTGGATCTGCGGGCGGATCACGTTCGAGCAGCACATCACCCTCGGGAACAAAGTGGACCTGTCCATTTATTCGGATGAAGCCATCCCAAGGGAAGATTACATTCATCCGGCTGCCTTCAGCACTTACGCGATTGCGGTCGATCCGGAAGGGAAACTCGGCTGGCAAACGAATGTGATCGGTGACGAGTATCCGGAAAGAAGAGGCGACCATATCGTTACGATTTTGAGCGAGGCGGTCTCTGATCGGTATCTGGCCCATCTCAGGAAAGTGGGCGTTTCCTACATCTTTACAGGGAAGAGCAAACCATTGTCGATGACAGTCGCCTTGGACAAACTGCACAGCCATTTTGGCATCGAAACTTTCATGCTGGTCGGCGGAGGATTTGTGAACGGATCGTTCGCGAGCGAAGGCTTGGTCGATGAAATCAGCCTCATCATCGCTCCACTTATCGAAGGCGTTTCCGATTCCGTTTCTTTATTCGAGTTCGGGAACAGTGTTGATCAGCGTATCCGGAAGTTCAGGCTGGATAAATTCGAGCGGATCGGTCCGGATGGCATCCGGCTGAATTATCTTTCGGAGTGAAACGAGGGTCATGCAGAACGAAAGAACCACCGGATCCAAGGCGTTTTGCCTTTGGATTCGGTGGTTCTTTGACTAAACTTTGTTCGGAGCGCGTGGTCTGCTTATTCAGCCGCCTCCCGGACGGCGAAGTAGTTCCCGTCCCTGTCAGGGAAGTTGAAAGTCCTGGCGCCGCCCATTTCGATGATCTCACCGACTGTCTCGTTGTTCTCCTTGAAGCGCGCATAAAGCTCATCGAAATCGGAGATGTCGAACAATAAGGAAGGTTTGTTGGAGGCCACTTCCGGTGAATTCTTTCTGATGAAATCGATATTGAAAAGCTGCAGATTGCACGTAGAGCTCACCGCTAGCACGATGCTGATGGAATCCCCAAAGTCATAACGCTCAACCTCCTTGAAATTGAGATAGTGTTTCCAAAAATCGGCATTCGCTTCCACATCCTCTACATAAAGCATGATATTCGCTGTGGTCATATCATTTCCTCCGTTTCTTTTCGGTCATAGGCTTATTATACGTGGAAGGTACTTGAATGGCCAACGGGAAGACACCATTTGACATGGATATGACAGCTATCATTTCACTTATATTATTTTATTCGATATTATTATGTTTAATTTCAAGAGTAGCTCTATCCAACGGGCTTTGGAATGTAAAAGGAGGCGTATGGTTATGGGGAAGATGGGTAAAGTGGGGTTATCATTGTTGTCGGCATTTATTTTGGGTGCTTGCGGCGGAGAGAGCATGGAAGCGGTCGAGGAACAGGTTCTGAATTTGGCTGAGGATGCGGATATTGATTCGATGGATACGACAGTGCCTACCGATGGCGTCAGTTTCAATACGATGAATAATGTATTCGAAGGGTTGCTGGGTTATGATTTGGAAGGTACTCTGATACCGACGGGAGCCTCCGATTTTCCGGAAGAGAGCGACGATAAACTGGTCTACACCTTCGTAATCCGGGAAGATGCAAATTGGTCTAACGGAGATCCGGTGACCGCGGCTGATTATGTTTTTGCACGGCAAAAAATAGTGGACCCTGTGAACGCGGCCGGCTATGCCTATCTGTTTGACGGCATTGTGAAGAACGCGACGGCCATTATCAACAGCGAAATGGATAAATCGGAGTTGGGCGTGCGCGCGATTGACGAAAAAACACTGGAAGTTACTTTGGAACAGCCGATACCTTACTTTTTGGACTTATTGGCAATGCCGTTCTATTTCCCGCAAAATCAGGAATATGTAGAGGAACAAGGAGATCAATATGCCCAGGATTCCGAGCATCTGCTGTATAACGGACCGTTCCAGTTGGATGACTGGACGGCGGCACAAGGCGGCTCATGGAGCTATGTGAAAAATGACGATTATTGGGATGAAGAAGCAGTTCAGCTGGATCGCATCAATTGGCAGGTGCTGAAAGAAACCAGCACTGGCATCAACCTGTATGATTCGGGTGAACTGGATCGCACCGAGTTGACAGGCAGCTATGTGCAGCAGTATCAGGATAACGCGGAGCTGAAGACCAGATTCCAGTCGACCATCTATTATTTGGAGTTGAATCAAGCCGTGCCGGAGTTGGCGAACGAGAACATTCGCAAGGCTTTCACGATGGCCATCGATAACGAGAGCTTCACCAAGAATGTGTTGCAGGACGGTTCCGAAGCCATCTATGGACATGTTCCGAGCGGTCTTTCGAAAAATCCGGTTACGGGAGCAGATTTCCGCGAGGATGCCGGTGATGTGACAGCGTATGACTTGGAAGCGGCGCAAGCGGCTTGGGCACAAGGCTTAGAGGAACTGGGGACAGACACGATTGCGCTCGAGTTGATCACATCGGATACAGAGGATTCCAAAGTATTGTCTGAATACGTGCAGAGCCAGCTGCAGACGAATCTGCCCGGATTAATGATTACGGTACAGCAACTACCTGCCAACTCCCGTCTGAGCAAGGTGAAAGCCGGGGAATACCAAATGGCGACGGCCACTTGGGGGGCTGATTTCGCAGACCCGATCAACTATGTGGAGCGATTCGACACTGACATCAACCGCGCAAACTATTCCTATGCAGACGTGGATGCACTCATCGATCTGAGCCGGGAACAATACGCTGATGCAGAAGCACGCTGGGAAACGTTGATGGAAGTCGAGCAAGTAGCCTTGGGAGAGCACTACGCCCACATTCCGGTTTATCAAGCAGCGGAAGTTTATCTGGAAAAAGATTACGTGAAGGATACATTCCGTCCGATGTTCGGAAGCGACAGTTACAAATATGCTTATCTAGAAGAGGGCGCGAAGTAGGAAGAGGGGCGAGCGTGATAGATGCAAGATTGACGATTGAAAAAAGGATCGCGGCAGAAATTACCGGTTATGACGGCCACTTCTCCGTTTATGCGGATGACTTGAAGGGCAACGTTATTCAGATCAGCGCCGATACACCATTTGAGACCGCAAGCACAATCAAGGCCTACATTCTGGCGTGCCTGTTCCTGGAAACGGAGCAAGGGCGAAAGTCGTTGGATGATAAAGTGATCTATCAGGAAGAGCATTTCGTGGAAGGCAGTGGCGTGCTGCGGGCGTTTGAACCGGGCGGGGAATACCGGGTGAAGGACGTCGCGACGCTGATGATCATCGTGAGCGACAATATCGCCACCAATTTGATGATTGCTTATCTGGGCTTGGATGCCATCAACTCCTTCATTCAGGAGCAGGGTTGGCAAGGGACGGCGCTGCACAACCCGATCGATTTCCGTCAGTATGACCGCCTGGGCACGACGACGCCAAAGGATTATGCGTCATTGTTCAAACGGCTGGCGACCGGGCAACTCATCTCACCCGTTGCAGATGCACAGATGCTGGAGATTCTACAAAAAAACAGCATTACAACAAAATGCTGACAGCCAAGCTGCCAAGATATTATCTGGACAGCGAAGATTTGGGGACGGACGAATTATTTTCCATCGCTTCGAAGAGCGGCAGCATGGACGCCTGCCGCAACGATGGCGGCATCATCTACACCCCGTACGGACCTTATGTGGTGGTGATCATGAGTTCCGATTTCCATGACCCTCTGTACTATGATGACCATCCGGCGATGCAGTTCGGCGCGAAAATCAGTCGGCTGCTTTTCCACCAATTTCTCGCCTTGGAAGGCCGATTTAACTTATAAGAAAATATATTGGACAGGGAAGCACCGTTGCCGATGAGGCAGTGGCGCCCTGTCCATTTTTTGATCCTGCGCCAATGATTCGTAATCCGAGGCGAGAATTGTTAAAATAAAGGTGCAGACCGCAATCCAAAACCGGGCATTTTCGCTAAGCAGAAGATTGCGGCAGGCTTGAAATGGCATTCGGAACAAAGGAAGGTGAGGCTGGATGAAAAGCAATAACGAAGCATTTATGGGTTATTTCAATGATATCGAGAGTTTCTTCAACAAGACGTACAAGCCCAATCGCGGGAAATCCTACTACAGCTTTTATGAGTTGGTGGAGAACGCCGCGCGCTACGACAGTTTTGTGAAAAGGAAGCGGGATGACTTCCAGATACTAGGGGATCTGCGCAATTTCTTGAGCCACGGAAACCAAAGCGATCTGGTGCTCGTCAATGAGGAGTCACTGACTATGATCAAAGCAATCCATGAACAACTGTTGAAACCGAAGACGGCTTTCGACATCAAATCGGATGATGTGAAATTCTTCAAGGAAACTACCCCGCTATCCGCTGTCCTCGAAACGATCAGGAACACTGATTTGACGCAATTCCCGATTAAAGACGGAAAAGGAAAAGTGATGGGCTTGTTGACAGAAAATGGCATCACGCACTGGCTGTCCCAACATGCGCATGAGGCAACCGTGTCGATCGGCGGAACGCTGGCACGCGATATCCTTGTATTGGACGATAACAAGGATAATTTTGCCTTCGTCAAAAAAGATGCGAGCATTTATGAGGCGGAAGCGCTATTCGACAACCAAAAAATCGATGCATTGCTGGTGACGCACAGCGGCAAAAATACGGAAAATCTGCTTGGCATCATTACACGATTTGACCTGGTGGAAGTGTAGATAGATTTTAGTTCAGAAAATACGACAAAGACAGGCTACCCATTTTGGGGAAAGCCTGTCTTTTTTGGAACAGAGCGCCGAAATGTATACACAGCTCCTGTGAGTGACCCCTTCGTCGGAGGCAACCTGTAACAATCAGCCTCACCTCCGATTAAGCTTGGTTCATCGGAGAACGCAACTCGGAATGATAGCCGTCCTCCGGCGAAGATCACGCTCGCCGGAGGAAGAAGATGATAAAAGGCCGCCTCGAGAGGCAGCCTGTGAGTTTTCTTATTTTTCCGTGTGGATCGAAATCCGTTTGAAAAGAGCGGAACTTTGCGTGTTCGCACCGGTAAGCGTCGTTTTTACACCCCGTTTGTTGTTGCGGGTAATGAGCTTGTCGATCGCTTCGACAGCAGTGGAATCCCATAGAGTCATGGCGCTGATGTCGATAACGATTTCTTCCTCCTGTTCGATCTCTTCAGCGAAAAAGTCCAGGAATTTTTCGGCGGAAGCGAAGTAAAGGTGGCCGTCCACTTTGTAGTGGTGATCATCATCAGCAGTCCCTGTTGCAACATGGAGATGGGACATTTTGAAAGCTGCGAAGACGGCGCTGACCAAAGTACCGGCTACGACACCGTAAGCCAAGTTGTGCGTTCCGATAACGATGGCGACGGTCAGGATCATTGCGAAGCTTTCGTTTTTAGGGTTCGTGCGCAAACGTTTGATCGAATCCCAATTGATGGTTTCAATAGAGACAACGACCATGACCGCCGCCAAAGCGACAACCGGAATCTGCACGACAGAACCGTTTAAAAGAACAACGGACAACAACATGAAGAATCCGGACAGGAAAGTCGCAAGACGGCCAAGGCCGCCGTAATTCAGGTTGATGATTGTTTGACCGATCATGCCACAACCGGCGATACCGCCGAAGAATCCGGAAACGACATTCCCGAGACCTTGGCTCAACGTTTCCTGATTTTTGTCGCTCTTCTCGTCAGTGATTTCATCGACCAATTGTGCAGTCAACAAGGACTCAACCAATCCGACGATAGCAACCGAAAGTGCAGTTGGGAAAATGATCCGCAAAGTTTCCACTGTCATCGGAACAGCCGGGATGCCGAAGCGCGGCAAATCCGTAGAGATGGAGCCCATATCGCCCAACGTTTTCACATCCAAGCCAAAACCCAGGACAATCGCGGTGATGACCAAGATCGCAACGATAGGCGCAGGGATTTTCTTCGTAATTCTAGGAAACAGGAAAATGATCGCGATTCCCAACAGACCCAGGAGCGGCAAAAGCAGGCTGCCTTGGAAATGATCCAATTGCGAAGTGAACATCATGATCCCCAAGCCGTTTACGAAACCGGTCATGACAGGCTTCGGAATGTAGCGCATCAAGGTGCCTACCTTTAATAAGCCAAGCGCGACCTGCAGGATACCTGCCAAAATCGTAGCAGCAAAAAGGTACTGGATGCCGTATTCAGCGACCAGATGGGCCAGGACCAAGGCAACTGACCCAGCAGCGGCTGAAATCATGCCTTTGCTGGAGCCGAAAAAGGCTGCGATGGCTGTGATGAAAAAAGTGGCGTATACTCCGACAATCGGTGGCACCCCTGCGACGATCATGAAGCCGATGACTTCTGGGAAAAGCGCCAGACAGACGACGATACCGGCTAGGATATCCCCTCTGATATTGCCGAACCATTCTTGCTTGTATTGTTGCATAAATACCTTCCTTCTTGAAAAAATAGTGTCTATTTTGATTTAAAAAATTATTGAACGTGCTCACAAAAATATATGTTAACACATAACAGAATAAAGGGGAATAAAAATTTATTCATAGGTGTATATTTTGAATGATACGTTTAAAAAAGAGTTAAAAAGCTTTAAATTTTAAGCTGGGGTGTGCTAGTATGTAAAAAGAAATGTTGAATCAAAGGAAAGAGGATCAGATACGCATGGAAGTAGGCAGTCGCATTCAGGAATTACGCAAACTGAACAAAATAACGGCGAAAGAGTTGGCTGAGCAAATCGACGTTTCGCCTTCCTTCATTTCAGCCATCGAACACAATTCGACTAAATTGTCCTTGAAGACGCTCAACCATATCTGTGAGGTACTTGGGGTCACCTTGGCGGAATTTTTCAATACGGAAATGAGCCCTGTGGAAAAGAAACTGACTGCTCAAATCAAAAAAATGCCGGAAGAGAAAAAGTATGAATTATTGGCCTTTTTGACAGGCTTGATTTCCTGATAAGAATAGAAAGGGAAGATGCATCCCGCTTCAATATGAGGCGGGGACATCTTCCTTTTTCGTTTACTCCATTTCGAGCAGTTGTTCGATTGCAGCCAACACGCCTTCTTCGTTGTTCGAAAGGGTACAGAATTTGGCGGCCTTTTTGACGTCATCGGCCGCGTTCGCCATCGCGAAACTGTAGGCCACATGCTCCAACATCTCGATGTCATTCCCGCTGTCTCCGAATGCGGCGGTCTCCTCATCGGAGATGCCCCATAGCTTTTGAAGTAACTGGATACCGGAAGCTTTATGCATGCCCGGAATGATGAGGTCGATGGAGCCTTGGCCGGTCGATACCGGGGAGACGACATCGCCTATTTCGCGTGTGAAGTGCTCCAAGAGGGCGGGGACTTCTTCTTCAGCGAAACCGGATGCAAATTTGAAGATGGTGTCATCTATTTCGGAAAAAGAATCCACCCGCTTCAGGCGATGATAGAAGCGTTGCGTGTTTTGGAAAAAGTATTCGGAAACGGAACTGTCGACATAGGCACTATTTTTGCCGCAAACGACCAATCGCGAACAGGCGTCCAGTTCCTTGAAGGTCCGGAGCACTTTATCGATGGTCTCTTGCGTCATCTCACCGATGGCCAGTTCTTTGTTGCAATCCACGACGAAAGCGCCATTTTCCGCTACAAAAGCAATATTATCCTGTATTTCAGGAAAAAAGAACGCAGTTGGTAGTATTGGTTCCCGCTGGGCCACGACAAAATTCTGCGAAACCTGATGCAAACTTGAAGATGATGTCATCTATTTCGGAAAAAGAATCCACCCGCTTCAGGCGATGATAGAAGCGTTTCGTGTTTTGGTAAAAGTAATCGGAAACGGAACTGTCGACATAGGCGCTGTTTTTGCCGCAAACGACCAATCGCGAACAGGCGTCCAGTTCCTTGAAGGTCCGGAGCACTTTATCGATGGTCTCTTGCGTCATCTCA
>Ga0183099_1002027_pt1 | contig 10842 bp, 10 predicted proteins | sample Biomet1_FD_127788 | JGI IMG/M metagenome (GOLD analysis project Ga0183099, IMG submission 127788) | Microbial communities from bioreactor (seeded with anoxic lake sediment) at LBNL, California, USA - Biofuel metagenome 1 | ecosystem: Engineered > Bioreactor > Anaerobic > Unclassified ... | reverse complement strand
AAGAAATTAATGACGAAATAAGTAAATCCCTTTTCAGCCTGACACTTTCAGATAATGGAAAAGGAATTCCTGAAAATTTAGAATTAGAAAGTATTGAATCACTCGGACTGCAGTTAGTAAACACCCTTGTTGACCAGCTGGATGGAGAAATCGAGCTTAAAAGAGCGCATGGAACGGAATTCAGAATTACTTTCGAGGTAGTAGAAAGATCATAAGTCCAGATAAAAGTACATAATTATCGAGGCACTCGCCATTTAAGCGAACCTTATTTTATTCAGTTAAGGAATCTATGACGCTAAAATAGCTATTGCAATCACCTGTTTGTCTCAATTTGTATTATATGTTTACACAAGCTTCAACGAAAGAAACATATTTCTTACTGATTTTATTTAACCGAATACAAGTTAATTGGTATCTATGAGGAAGACGGAACAGCATTATTCCCGTCACCTACTGCGTGGGCATCTTAAATCTGTCCTCAATCTTTTCGTTATCATTCGAGTTAGAAAGTTCGAGAACTACCTATTCTCTTGACTCCTTGATAGTAAAATCTTCAGTCCTCCAGTCGAATGAAGACCTGATTCATGATCTCTTTTGCAAGTCCCCGTCTGAAATGGCAGAATATTAATATTACTTTATTAATATGACCTCTCAGGTCTTAAATCCAAATCTTTTAAGTCTCAATCGTATTAACTCCCGGGAAACTAATCTGGCCGTTATTCGGTCTTCGAGTTATGACCTTAACTTATTAATTATTGTTAATTTGTAAATCTCATTAAACTTTGACTGCCATTAATAAAAACAGCTAATTTATGATTGCCATGACAAATGCACCAAGGCTTATCGCATGGGAACTGACTGCAGGCTGCAACCTGAACTGCGTACACTGCAGGGGAGCTTCCACTTCCTCGGTTCCGGCAGGTGAACTTACAACTGATGAGGCTAAACATTTCATTGACGAGGTTGTAGAGCTTGGAAAACCCATCCTCATCCTGAGCGGAGGCGAGCCTCTTACCAGGCCTGATGTCTTCGAAATTGCACGCTACGGCACTGATGCCGGGCTCCGTGTCGTGCTAGCTACAAACGGCACACTTCTTACGCCTGAGATTATAGAGAAACTGAAAAGTGCAGGAGTCCAGCGGCTCAGCCTCAGCATTGATGGAGCGGCTGCAGAGACTCACGATAATTTCAGGGGCATGCCCGGGGCTTTTGAAAGAACGCTTGCAGGCATTGAAGTCCTAAGGAAAGCAGATTTTCCCTTCCAGATCAATACTACGGTCTCAAAACGCAACCTTGAGGAAATCCATAAGACTTTTGAGCTTGCAAAAGAGCTTGGAGCAGTTGCATATCATGTATTTTTCCTTGTGCCCACAGGCAGGGGAGAAGAATCCGATGAAGTATCCCCCGCAGACTACGAGCGCATTCTGCACTGGTTTTATGATATGCAAAAAGAATCGAAAATCCAGCTGAAAGCAACCTGCGCCCCACACTATTTCAGGATAATGCGCCAGCAGGCAAAAAAAGAAGGCATTGAAATCTCGGTTAAAACTCACGGTTACGAGGCAATGACAAAAGGCTGTCTCGGAGGTACGGGTTTCTGCTTTGTATCAAGTGTGGGCGAGATATATCCTTGCGGCTACCTGCCTGTGCTTGCTGGCAATCTCAGGGAACAATCCTTCAGGGAGATATGGGAAAACTCCGAAGTCTTTGCAAAACTCAGGAATCCTCAGGAACTTAAGGGTAAATGCGGGATCTGCGAATACAAAAATGTCTGTGCTGGCTGCAGGGCAAGAGCTTATGCTGCTACAGGCGATTATCTTGAAGAAGAGCCTTACTGTATTTATAGGCCCCGAAAAAATGGTAGTGATCAGGATGATTGAAGTTGAAAACTGCAAAAATCAGCTCCAGCAACAGGAAGCCGATTTTACCTCTGACATGCAGCCTTATGAGGAAGAAGTTCCAGAATTTGAACTTGATGAGATCGATAAGAGAATATTGAACCAGATTCAGCAGGAAGTTCCCCTGGAGGTCGAGCCATTTGAGAAGTTAGGCAAAATCCTTGGCCTTTCCGAAACCGAGGTGCTTGAAAGGCTGCGTGAACTTAACAGGAAGGGCGCAGTAAGGCGGATAGGGCCTGTACTCAGTACCAAAAATATGGGTGGAGTAAGCACGCTTGTGGCTCTTAAGGTTCCTGACACCCGAATTGAAGAGGTTGCAAACTTCATAAATGAATACGCTGAAGTTTCCCATAATTACCTTCGAAACGCTGCAAAATATAACCTCTGGTTTACTCTCTCGGCCCCCAGCAAAAAGAGACTTGAAGAAATAATTCATGAAATCCGGGAGAGAACCGACTGTCCTCTGTTAAATCTCCCCACAAAGCGCCTTTTTAAAATAAATGTAAAGTTCGATATCAGGTGAAAAAAATGGATCAAACGGATGAAACCTTTTTAGAAAAAAGGTTTATCAAAAAAGCCCATGTCAGGTGAAAAAATGGATCAAACAGATGTTGAACTTCTCAAGCTTGTTCAGGACGGAATTCCGCTAACCCATTCCCCTTTCAAAGGTCTTGCTGCCGAACTTGGGATAAGTGAACAGGAAGTTGTTGACAGGCTTAAACGCCTTCAGAAAGCCGGAAAGATTCGACGTTTTGCAGCTTCGATAGGGCATAGGGCAATAGGAATAACAGCCAATGCCATGTGCGTCTGGAATGTCCCCAGTGAAGAAATCGAAAAAATTGGGGCAATAATGGCTGAATTCCCTGAAGTGACTCACTGCTATGAACGCCCTCGCTATCCTGACTGGCCGTATAATCTGTTCACGATGGTCCATTCTTACACTCCAGAAGACTGTGAAAAGGTAGCTGTCAGGATCTCGGAAGCTACTGGAATAAAGGACTATACCCTCTTTTTCAGTGAACGGGAATTCAAAAAAACCGGGGTCAGGCTATGAGGGTCCGACCTTGAGATTTTTTTTATTGCGAAGTTCCTGGCTTTTCGCTCAAGCCTTTTTTCAAAAGGCTTGCGTGTCCGGCCTTAAGATCTTTTATTGCGAGGTTCCTGGCTATGGCTCAAACAAACAATTTTCTCCCGCTTATGCTTGACCTGTCTGGCAAGAAAATCGTTATTTTTGGGGGAGGCTCGGTTGGAGAACGCAAAGCCGAACTATTTTCAGGCTGCGCAGATACCCTTGTTGCCAGCCTCGAATTCTCCCAGCGACTCCAGGAGCTTGAGACTTCAGGACAGGTACGGCTTTCTCGGCTTGACCTGCTTGAAGCTTCGGATTCCGAACTCCGGGAACTAGTTTCAGGGGCCTTTATTGTCATACCCGCAACAAGTAATTTCGAACTTAACCAAAAAATCACTGCCATTGCACGAGAGAGCGATATTTTGATTAATCAGGTAGACGCTTTAGGTAGTGTCGTAATCCCGTCTGTAGTAAAAAGAGGAGACCTTGTAATCGGGATTTCCACTCTTGGCCACAGTCCTGCAGTCTCAAAATATACCCGCAGGCAGATAGAAGGCCTTATTACTCCCGAATATTCCGATATGATTCGGCTTCAGGATGAGCTCAGGAGTTACCTCAAGCAGCATGTGGCAGAACAGAGACAAAGAAAGGCAATTCTCTGGAAAATCCTTGAAAGCGAGGCTGTCTGGAATGGTTTTTCCGAGTCTTATGAAAAAGCAGCCAAAAGGGCATACGCGATAATTTCAGGTTGCCTTGAAAATTCCAGCAGGTAAAGCTTGGCAGGGAGCTAAGGGCCTGGCAGGAAGCTAAAAACTTTAAGAATTTTCAAAGAAGCTCCCTGAATAAAAATATTCTGTAAATGGAAACTTTAAATAAAAATAATCTGTAAATAAAAATTCGTTTAATGAAAAAAGGCTGAGGAGTTCTGAACAAAGTTTAATTTACAACTCCTTATATTATAATTTTATTCCCCTTATCTATTCTATCCGGAGGCTCTCTGTGACAGAAATCTCAAGTATGGTTATATCCCATAAAAAAGCAAAAATTGAGGAAATGGAGTCCGCCTGGCACGGAGATCTGGACGGGCTGCTCCACAACCTACAGAATCATGAGTACGTTTACGAGTGTGCCGTATTAAAAACCTGCAACCGTGTTGAAATCTACGTTGTTTCCCCCAAAAGCAGCAGTGTACTTTTCTCTTTTGCAAAGGAAATGGGAGCTTCCACCCACATTACAGATTTCTATGGACATGACGAGTCCCTGGAGCACCTGCTCAGGCTTTCTGGGGGGCTTGAGTCTATGATTGTAGGAGAAGACCAGATCCTTGGACAGATAAAAGATCTCTATGCGTATTGCAAGAAAAAAGGAACAACCGGAAAAATCCTGGATACTGCCTTTGATAAGGCTATTCAGGTTGGAAAACGTATACGCAATGAGACCAGAATCAATAAGGGTTCAGTTTCCATAGGTTCTGCGGCTGTGGATCTTGCAGAGGACATTCTGGAAGGGCTCACAGGAAAATCCGTGCTCGTGATCGGGGCAGGGGAAATAGGAGTCCTTGTCGCAAAGGCCCTGGCTGAAAAGGATATCGAGGCAATCTACATTGCTAACCGTACCTTCAAGAAAGCCGAAGAAATTGCCTACGAACTAGGAGGGCATGCCGTCAGGCTCAATGATGTCCAGGCTCACCTTAAAGACGCTGATGTCGTAATTAGTGGCACAGGCGCTCCTCATTACATTTTAACCAGGGAAATGGTTGAAAAAGCTATAAAGGACAGAGATAAAAATCGTAAACTCCTCTTAGTAGATATAGCAAATCCCAGGGATATAGAGGAATCGGCTGCTGAACTTGAGAATGTAGAATTATGCAATATAGACAATCTCAGGGTGATCAGCGAAAAAACTCTTAAGATGAGAAAAGAGGAAGCTAAAAAAGCCGAAGATATAATTCAGGAAGAGATCAGGCTTTTAAACATCCAGTATAAGCGCCAGAGAGCCGACAGAATTATTTCCGACCTTTACAGGCAAGTGTACGATGTCAGGATACGGGAAAGGGAAAAAGCAGTCAACAGGCTTTGTGCATACCATACTATAGGGGAAATTGAAACTGAGGTGCTTGACGACCTTACCCATTCCATTGTAAACAAAATTCTTGCCGAGCCTACCAAAGTTCTCCGCCAGGCTGCAGAACTTGGAAATGAGGAGTTCCTTGATGTAGTTTCAAGGATATTCTGTCTCGAAAAAGAGAAGATTAGGGTTGAAAAAATTAAACCCGATTGCGGAAATGAGTTAAATCGAATTTCTGAAAAAGGTAACTCATAAGAAAATAATCAAAACTTAGATAAAACTAGCAGTAACAGAAAGAAGTGATCAAATGTTTCCAGATGTCAGGTTGAGACGATTGAGAAAGGGAAAGATCAAGAACCTTGTGCGTGAAACTACCTTATCCTTAGATGACCTGGTTCAGCCTATTTTTGTGAATGAGACTATCGACTCCGCTGTTGAAATTTCTTCCATGCCCGGCATATATAATCTTCCTCTCTCCGAGGTTGCAAACGAGGCAAAAGAGATTGCAGAACTCGGGATTCCGGCAGTAATCCTTTTCGGAGTGCCTGCATTCAAGGATGCTGAAGGCAGTTCCTCGTATGGGGAAACTGATGTCGTCCAGGAGGCTGTCCGGAGAATCAAGGCCGAACTTGGAGATGAGCTTGTAGTAATCACGGACGTCTGTATGTGCGAATACACAAGCCACGGGCACTGCGGGATTATTGATTTCGAAACAAAAGAAGTCCTGAATGATCCTACCCTTGATGTCCTCGGAAAGATTGCAGTGAGCCATGCAAAGGCAGGCGCTGATATGGTGGCTCCATCATGTATGATGGACGGAATGGTAGAAGCCATCAGGCAAGCGCTTGACCTGAGCGGATTTGAGAATATTCCGATCATGTCCTATGCCGCTAAATTCCATTCTTGTTTTTACGGGCCTTTCAGGGAAGCTGCCGAGTCAGGATATTCTTTCGGAGACCGCTCTACCTACCAGATGGACCCTGCAAACAGCGATGAAGCTCTCAGGGAAGTAACCCTCGATGTGGCTGAAGGTGCAGATATAATAATTGTAAAACCAGCCCTTCCTTACCTTGATATTATCTACCGGGTCAAGACGGACTACGGGATGCCGACAGCTGCATACAACGTAAGCGGAGAATACGCCATGCTCAAAGCCGCAGCAGCTAACGGCTGGCTTGATGAAAAGAAAGCGATATACGAATCTCTAATATCTATCAAAAGGGCAGGAGCCGATATTATCATTACCTACTTTGCAAAAGATGCTGCCCGCATGCTGAAGTAAGCGCCTTTTTTTTCAGGCGCTCCTGCTTTTCAGAAAGTTTATTTTGTTTTTCTCTCTTTCAACCTTTCCTGCCTTTCAAGACTATTGCTCATTCCATTTATGCGCCCATCAAACTCATCAATAACTGCTTAATAGGGGGAGGCTCTGTTATAAGATAGAAAACGGCACAGAAAGGTGTAAAACACCTTTACTTCAAAGTGCGGATTAATATATCATCAATTTAATATAAAATTCAGTTTAATACAAAATTCAGCTCAATACAAATTCACAGTAATATAAAATTTGATTTAATAAATAATTTAGATTCATATATAATTTCAATATGACGTATATTTATATTCAGTTCAATTAAAATTCAATTCAATGTGCAATTTGAATTCAGTCCAGAGCTTCACTTAAATACATGAATAATTATCACAGATTTTCAGTCCAATTCGGTGAGATTTCCATGATATCTGAGGTAACACTTGAGAAGTCCAGACAGATGTATGAGAAAGCAAAGACCCTTATTCCAGGTGGGGTAAGCAGCCCTGTGCGCGCAATCAAGCCCTATCCTTTCTATACGGCATCAGCCAACGGTTCAAAAATAAAAGATCTTGACGGGAACGAATACATTGATTACTGCCTGGCTTACGGCCCTGCAATGCTTGGTCACAACCACCCTGTGATAAAAGAGGCTATTAAAGCCCAACTTGACAAAGGCTGGCTCTATGGAACTCCCACGGAGCTTGAAGTAACCCTCGCAGAGAAGATTGCAGGATATTATCCCAGTATCGATATGCTCCGCTTTGTGTCCACAGGCACGGAAGCTACAATGAGTGCTCTTCGCCTTGCCCGTGGCTTTACAGGCCGAAACAAGTTCATCAAAATTGAAGGCGGGTTTCATGGTGCCCATGATGCGGTGCTGGTAAAGGCAGGGTCAGGAGCTACAACGCTCGGAGAGCCGGATTCCCTTGGCATTCCTGCAGATTTCACAAAGTACACCCTGCAGGCTCCGTACAATGATATTGAAGCAATGTCCGAACTTGTAGAAAAGAACAGGGATGAGCTGGCTGCAGTTATTATTGAGCCTGTACTTGGAAATATAGGTCCGATAACTCCCCTGCCTGGGTACTTGGAAGAGCTCAGGAAGCTTACTCTGGAAAACGATGTGCTTCTTATATTCGATGAAGTTATCACCGGATTCAGGCTCGCAATGGGAGGAGCACAGGAACACTTCGGAGTTGTGCCTGATATGACCACCCTTGGAAAGATCGTGGGTGGAGGACTGCCTATAGGGGTTTTTGGCGGCAGGAGGGAAATTATGGAAATGATCTCCCCATCCGGACCTGTATACCAGGCAGGAACTTTCAGCGGAAGCCCCTGTTCCGTAGCTGCGGGTATTGCAGTGCTTGACTATATGGAGCATGAAAAGATCCACGAAAAAGTCAATTCAAAAGGCGATTACATACGGACTGTACTCACCGAGATAGTTGAAGATGAAGGGCTTGACTACAGCGTATGCGGAATTGCTTCAATGTTCAAGATTTTCTTCGGAGACGAACCTCATAATTACCAGGAGGCTCTGAAGTGTGATAAAGAGGGTTACCTTGCTTTCTTCCACAGAATGCTTGCAAGCGGAATTTTCCTTCCTCCCTCGCAGTTTGAGACCAATTTCGTCTCTGCAGCCCACAATGAAGAAGATATCGAAAAAACCCTTAAAGCATATACCGAAAATCTTTGAGCGGATTTGCATCTTTGAAAACGAGGATTCCATATGATTATAGGTACGCGGGGCAGCCAGCTTGCACTTGCCCAGGCCGAGAATGTTGCACGCCTTTTGAAAGCACAGGGCGTTGAAACCAGCTTGAAAATCATAAAAACCAGCGGAGACCGATTCACTGACCGGCCTCTGCACGCAGTATCCAACGGAGTCGGGGCTTTTTGTCCGGGAACTGGACGATGTTATGTTTGCAGGAGAAATCGATATTGCTGTCCATTCCATGAAGGATATGCCAACGATTCGCCCACCAACTCTTCCAACCGCTGCCGTTCTGAAGCGGGACACCCCATTCGATATCCTGCTGACTTATGACGGGACCCCTCTGGATGAGCTGCCTGAGCAGTCCATTATAGGCACCAGTTCTCTCAGACGGGCTGCCCAGATCAGGCGCTACAGGCCTGACCTTGTTACACAGGATTTAAGGGGCAATATCGATACAAGGCTCCGGAAGCTCAAAGAAGGGCAATACGACGGCATCCTGCTTGCCAGAGCAGGGCTTGAACGCCTGGGCTGGGAAATTGAAGGGGAGATTCTTTCTCCCGATTTCTTCTGTCCTTCCCCGAATCAGGGTACGGTTGCAGTTGTCACAAGGGCAGGCACTGAAGCCGAAGCTGCAGTTTCCAGACTTGACCATACCGATAGCCGGATTGCCACCGAAATCGAGCGCATCCTGATTTCCGAACTTGGAGGAGGCTGCACCACTCCTATAGGTTCCTATGCCGAAATTATGCCTGACAGAAAAGAAATCCATGTGCAGGCCGAGGTCCTTTCCCTTGACGGAGAGAAAACTATTGGGATAGACGAATTTATTCCTATGGCAGGAGGCATTGAAAAAGCCAGGGAACTCGGGCGTAGACTTGTAAAGATGGGCGGCAAGAAACTGGCTGAAGAAGCTCTCTTACAGCTTTCCAGAGATTCATGCGGCTCAGATGATTTATACGAATGATACTTACAGGGCAGAAAGGAGCCAGCTATGTATACTCTTACCGGACTTAAACTGAAAAATCCGACTATTCTTGCAGCCGGAGTGCTTGGCACAACCGGGGCATCTCTGTGCAGGGTTGCACGTGAGGGTGGAGCAGGCGCGGTTGTAACCAAATCCATAGGCCCCACGCCTAAAACCGGGCATTCCAACCCGAGCATGGTCAAGCTTGACTGCGGATTTTTGAATGCTATGGGGCTTCCTAATCCTTCCTATCCTAGCTTCCTCCAGGAACTCGAGATTGCAAAAAAGGATTCCGGAGTCCCGGTAATTGCAAGCATCTTCGGCGGAAGTCCTGCCGAATTTAAGGAAGTCGCCGAGGGTCTGCTTCCTGGAAAGCCTGATGCTTTTGAGCTTAATGTGAGTTGCCCACATGCAGAAGGATACGGGGCTGCCGTCGGCTCTAATCCCTGCCTTGTAGAGGCAATCACAGCCGCAGTAAAAGATATAGTGAGTGTGCCTGTATGGGTTAAGCTTACCCCGAATGTTTCTGACATTACGTGCATAGGGAATGCAGCTGAATCTGGGGGAGCAGATGCGGTTGTTGCAATTAATACCTTAAAAGGGATGGCTATAGATATCGAGTCCGGATATCCTATCCTGGGAAACCGTTCAGGCGGGCTTTCAGGAAAGGCCGTCAAACCCGTAGCTGTCAAATGTGTTTATGATCTCTATACTGCCCTGGAGATCCCTGTAATAGGAGTAGGAGGGGTATCTTCCTGGCAGGATGCGGTAGAAATGATGATGGCAGGGGCTGCGGCTGTCCAGGTAGGATCGGCTGTGTATGACAGGCTTGATATATTCTCCGAAATCAGTACAGGCATCGAAGCTTTTCTGCAGAGGAAAGGCTATTCGGATGTAAAAGAATTAATAGGGCTTTCCCATGAGATGGTCTGATGCTTCCTCTTAATGCTACAATAGTACGGATAAACGAAGATTCTCCTTCAGTCAGGACTTTCTTCTTTGATCCCCAGTTTGAGACTATGAAGCCCGGCCAGTTTGTAATGGTTTGGGTCAGGGGCGTGGACGAAGTGCCCATGGGCCTCTCGAGTAAGAATTCCATAACTGTCCAGAAAGTAGGGGAGGCAACTTCAAAGCTTTTTGAGTTGAAAGAAGGGGATTCTTTCGGACTCAGAGGGCCTTTCGGAAATGGCTTTTCCCTGCCTTCGAAGGGAGAAAAGACTATGGTTATTGCAGGTGGGGTAGGAGCTGCTCCTCTTGCTCCTTATGCCGAGGCAGTCCGGAATGCAGGCTCTGAGGTGCATACGGTCCTTGGAGCGCGGAGCGCAGGCGACCTGATTTTTGAAGAGCGTTTTGCAGAAGCAGGGGAAGTCTACGTTTCTACAGATGACGGGTCAAAAGGAAAAAAAGGCTTTGTGACCGATGTGCTCAGCAGCCTCAACCTTTCGGTTTATGACAGAATTGCAGTCTGCGGGCCGGAAATAATGATGGCTTCGGTTTTCAGGCTCCTTGAGGACAGAAAAGTTCTTGAAAAGTCCGAATTCAGCCTTCACCGTTATTTCAAATGTGGTATCGGAGTCTGCGGGGCATGCTGTATAGACAGGTCCGGACTCAGGGTTTGCAAGGACGGGCCTGTGTTTTCAGGTGTGCAGCTCCTTGATTCCGAGCTGGGAAAATATATGCGGGATGCCAGTGGGCGAAGAGTTAAAATTTAAGTTTGAATATATACCTTTTAAAAAATGAAGTGAAGCAGGCAAAACTGTACCCAAAAAGCAGGAGAAGATAGAGATATGAATTGGAAGGTTCAGATCAGGAGATGAG
>Ga0183099_1002025_pt1 | contig 10850 bp, 7 predicted proteins | sample Biomet1_FD_127788 | JGI IMG/M metagenome (GOLD analysis project Ga0183099, IMG submission 127788) | Microbial communities from bioreactor (seeded with anoxic lake sediment) at LBNL, California, USA - Biofuel metagenome 1 | ecosystem: Engineered > Bioreactor > Anaerobic > Unclassified ... | reverse complement strand
TGTCAGCCCGCCTGGGTAATCGCGTGGTGCTCAAACGTGAGGACCTGCAGCCGGTGCACTCGTTCAAGTTGCGCGGAGCTTATAACAAGATCGCCGGCCTGAATGAAGAGCAGCGGGTTCGGGGGGTGATTGCCGCCTCGGCTGGCAATCACGCCCAGGGGGTCGCGCTCTCTGGCGCCAAATTGAATATCAAGGCGATTATCGTCATGCCGACGACTACGCCGGATATCAAGATCGATGCCGTGCGGCGCATGGGCGGCAATGTGTTGCTGTTTGGCAACAGCTTTGACGAGGCTTATGCCGAGAGCCGTCGGTTGGCCGAGCTGCACGGTTATACCCTGATCCCGCCGTTCGACGATGCCGATGTCATCGCCGGCCAAGGCACCATTGGCCGTGAGTTGCTGGAGCAGGATACCCGCTTGACTCACGTCTTCGTGCCGGTGGGCGGCGGCGGTCTGGCAGCCGGGGTCGCTGTCTATATCAAGCAACTGTTGCCTGAGGTCAAGGTGATCGGCGTCGAGGCGGAAGGCTCGGCCTGTTTGGTCGCCGCACTCGCCGCGGATACGCCGGTGAATCTGGAGCGTGTTTCGCTGTTTGCCGATGGTGTCGCCGTCAAACGTATCGGCGAAGAGACCTTCCGTCTGTGCCGGGACTATCTGGATGAGGTGATTACCGTTAGCAATGACGAGATCTGTGCCGCGCTCAAGGATATCTTCGAGGATACCCGCGCCATTGCCGAACCCTCCGGGGCTTTGTCATTGGCTGGGCTGAAAAAGTTCGCCGAGGAGCGCCAGGTGGTGGGAGGTCGTATGGCAGCCATCCTCTCCGGGGCCAACGTCAACTTCCACAGCCTGCGCTATGTCTCCGAGCGCTGCGAGGTGGGGGAAAAACGCGAGGGCATGCTGGCGGTGACGATCCCGGAGCGCAAGGGGGCCTTCCTGGAGTTCTGCCAACGGTTGGGCAAACGGGTGGTCACCGAGTTCAACTATCGCTACTCCTCTAGCGACAAGGCGACGCTGTTTGTCGGGGTTCGCCTGTCTCGCGGCAGTGAAGAGCTCAAACAGATCATCGATGAGCTGCAGGCTGCCGCCTATCCGGTCATCAATATGACCGATAACGATCTGGCCAAGAACCATGTGCGCTATATGGTCGGCGGTCGTCCCTGTTCTTCGCTCACCGAGCATTTGCTGAGCTTTGAATTCCCTGAACAACCCGGTGCGCTGATGCGTTTTCTGGAAACTTTAGGCAGCCATTGGAACATTACCCTGTTCCACTACCGCAATCACGGTGCCGATTATGGCCGTGTGCTTTGTGCCTTCGAGCTGACGTCGGAGCGTCTGCCGGAATTTCACCAGCATCTGCACGAACTGGGCTATGTCTGGCACGACGTTTCTGCCGATCCTGCCTACCAGCTGTTCCTGGCGCCCTGAGGTCGGGGAGTGCGTTGTTATGATGGAAGAGGCCTACGGGCCTCTTTTGTTTTGCAGATTGGTAGCAGACGAGCCAATATGGCTCTGACTTTAGTCTGCCGATGATATTTTTGCGTAGAGCTTAACTGCAACCTAATGGCTCCATAATGGCTGACTGACGCCGCAATCCTGGTTGCTATCATGTGCCGCATGCCGTTTGAGATACATAACATCTGATCATTGCGTATTTGAGGAGTTGAGAATTCATGAACCGATCCGCCATTGCCATTGTGCTCGCCCTGTTGGGTTGTCATGCCCATGCTGAATTTAATCCCATCCCCAAGGAGAGCGGATTTTCCGGCTACGGTCTGGTGGGTGCTGGCTACACCGACGTCAATTCCAACGTATTGGTCGGGCCCAAGAAGAGCGAAAGCCAGCGTTTGAGTTCTCTGGATTCTCAGGCCAGCAGTGATGGGGTCGGTCTGGATTTGAATCTGGACCTGCGCTACACCTTCGCCGACAGTCGCACCCAGGTCTATCTGGGCAACCTGATCCAGGATGCAGTGACGCTGGATTTTACCCAGCAGCTGGGGGTGCGTACCGAAATGGCTGACAAGGGCATTGGCTCCATCGCCTACGTCTTCTCCGGTATCCCGGGCGCCGTGTGGTCGGATCCTTACCAGACCGGGAGTGATCGGGATGATACCGATCGGGAATCTCAAGGGGTGCGTCTGGGTTGGGATAATATCTGGGGTAGCAACTTTGCTGCTAACTACACCTACCGCCAGGTGGACATTGATAATGAGCAGAGTGGCGCGAGCATCACCACCTTGACCGCTGCCGAACGTGCGCAACTGGATCGCAATGGCAATATCAGCGCGGTGAACCTCTCCTATAACTGGTTTGGGCCCAAGGGCAGCATTCTGTCACCTTCGGTGACCTATACCCGCAATGAAGCGGATGGCGATGCTGTGAGTTATGACCGCATCAGTGGCCAGCTTTCCTATGCGCTGATGCAGGCGCAATACACCCTGATCACCAACCTGGTGGTGAATCAGCTGCAATACGATGAAGTCAACCCGGTGTTTGGTGAGAAGGTCGATGCGACCGAGTGGGGCCTGAACGCCAATTTCTTCTGGAACAAGCTGGCCGGCGTCGACAAACTGAGCGCTGTTTTCTCTGCGAGCTATGGCGAGTCGGATGCCAATGTCGACTTCTTTGACGGCGATATGAGTCGTCTCAGTGCCGGTCTGCTCTACAAGTTCTGAGGCGGATGAGTCTCTAATCAGGCGGCGCATTGCGCCGCCTTTTTCGTGCCTGTTTAGGAGCGGCCCAGCTCCCGGCTCAGGGTCTCGCAACCGAGTTTGAGCTGCAGTAAGGCATCATCCGTCAGGCTGAGCTGGCAGCGCATCGCCTCCGGGATCTCTGCGGCCTGTTGTCGTAGCGCCTGTCCTGCTGCAGTGAGCACTAACACGCGGACGCGCTCATCGTTTTCCCGGCGGCCTCGGGTCACTAAGCCTTTGGCTTCCAGGCGTTTGAGCAGAGGTGTCAAAGTGCCGGAATCCAGATGCAACTGCTCGCCCAGTTGCTTGACGCTCACCCCATCCTCTTGCCACAACACCAGCAGCGCCAGGTATTGTGGGTAGGTCAGATCCAGCTGCTCCAGCCAGGGGCGATAGGCGCGGATCATGGCGTTGGTGGCGCTATACAGCGCAAAGCAGAGCTGGTTTTCCAGCCGCAACTGCTGGGGGCTATTCGACATGGAAACTCCGGAAAATAATATTGCACACAATTTAGTTGCGTTCATTGTAGCTCAGGTGTACAAAGAAAAGGAAATAAATTGCACGCAATTGAATTGCACAATCAAACTGTCGTATTCACAGAGGAAGACCCCCATGACTGCACTTTATACTGCCCGCGCCACTGCCACATCCGGTCGTAATGGCCATGTCGAGAGCTCAGACGGTTTGCTCTCCCTGGAGTTGGGATACCCCAAAGAGTTGGGAGGTAACGGCCTGGCAACCAACCCGGAACAGATGTTTGCAGGGGGTTATGCGGCCTGTTTTTCCAACGCCATTCTGTTTGTCGCCAAACAGCAGAAGCAGGAGTTGAGTGCGGCACCGGTTGCAGCCGAGGTCGGTTTGCATCAGGGCGCTAGCGGCTTTGCCTTGAGCGTCAAGCTCGCTGTGACGCTGGATTTACCCCGTGATACGGCGCAGGCATTGGTTACTGCCGCTCATCAGGTTTGCCCCTATTCCAATGCTGTCCGTGGCAATATCGAGGTCCAAGTCACCGTCAATGGTGAGCCTCTAGCGGGCTGATGGATGGCTCGAATGAGCTCCGATTGGCCATTAATCTGTTTCTGAACTATGGCTCCAGCGGCTGGTTTTAGTGCTGGAGCCGGAGTGTTTTCTGGCGCCTCGGATGAGGTTGTTCCCCTTCTTTTTCTCCTTCTGCCACTGTGGGTTGGTTATCAAGCTGGTGCATCGGCACGTTTTTGGTGCGCTTTATTTAACCATCCGAAACACAAATTCTTTGTTCGAATGTCATTAGCTTCTGAGTGGTCATTTCATTTGCCCTTGTTTTGCGGGAAAACCGACAAGTCAATCGTAAAAAATAGAACTGTTGGCAAAAAACAGGGATCCAGCTCCGCTCGACACTTCAGTAAAAAATATCATTAAATACAATTCATTAACATCCGCGCAACGTCGCTCCGCCCAATAACGGCCAATAAACAAGCAATTCGAAATTATTTGTTTGTGAATAGATCACAAATTGGTCACTTTATTGCTTCATAACAGGGGTGGGCAGCGGTTAGCCCGGTTCCAGATCATGATGGCGAATACCTGGATTTAACATTTTTCGCTGTCTTTCGTTCGAAGAGGCTAAGGAGAAGCATCATGCGGATCAGTATTTTTGGTATGGGTTATGTCGGTGCCGTATGCGCCGCCTGCATGGCTCAACGGGGCCACACCATTATCGGCGTTGACGTCTCGCAAGAGAAGGTTGCCATGGTCAACGCGGGCAAGTCCCCGATCGTCGAGCCAGGACTGGATGAGTTACTGGCTGCCGGTAAAGCGGCCGGTCGGATTTCGGCCACCACCAACTACATGGATGCCATCTACAACAGTGACATCACCTTTATCGCCGTGCCCACACCGAGCCTGAAAAATGGCGATTTGAGCCTGGATTATATCGAGGCAGTATCCCGGGAAATCGGCTACGCACTGCGGGATAAGAAAGAGCGTCATACCGTGATTGTGCGCAGCACAGTGCTGCCGGGGACTGTGCTCAAGGTGGTAAAACCGATCCTCGAAGACTGCTCGCAGAAGAAAGCCGGTGTCGATTTTGGTCTTGGTATCAACCCCGAGTTCTTGCGCGAGAGCACCGCGATCCGCGACTACGACGAGCCACCGATGACAGTGGTCGGAGCCTTCGATGACGAGACCGCTCGCGTCATGGCCCAGCTCTACAGTGACCTCAGTGCGCCGTTCATCTGCAAGCCGATCGAAATTGCCGAGATGATCAAATATACCTGTAACGTCTGGCATGCCACCAAGGTCGCCTTTGCCAATGAAATCGGCAGCATCGCCAAGGCGGTGGGGGTTGATGGCCGTGAGGTGATGGATGTGGTTTGTCAGGATCACAAGCTCAACCTCTCCCGCTACTACATGAAACCCGGCTTCGCCTTCGGTGGCTCCTGCCTGCCCAAGGATGTGCGCGCGCTGAACTATCGGGCGGGCAAGCTGGATGTCAAAACCCCCCTGATCTCGTCGATCATGCCGAGCAATGAAAATCAGGTGCGTCGGGCGTTCGACATCATTGAAGGCCTGGGCAAGCGCAATATCGGCATGCTGGGTTTGAGCTTCAAGGCGGAAACCGACGATCTGCGGGAGAGTCCGCTGGTCGAGCTGGCCGAGATGCTGATTGGTAAGGGCTACAAGCTGTCGATTTTCGACCGCAACGTCTCCTTTGCCAGTGTGCATGGTGCGAACAAAGACTATATCCACGGCAAGATCCCCCATGTCTCGTCGTTGCTGGCGCAGGATGAACACCAACTGATGGCCGAGTCGGATGTACTGGTGCTGGGGAATCAGGACAAAAGCTTCCTGTCGATGCTGGAGTCCTGGCCGGATGACAAGTACCTGGTGGATCTGACCGGTTTCATGACCCATCCGTCCGATGCGAACAAGCAGGGTATCTGCTGGTAAGCGAGGTGCCCCATGACATGGATGCAACGGTTCAATGGCTGGATGTTACTCATCGGTGCCTTGATGGGACTGGCTCTGCTAGTCCCACCCCAGGTGTTTGATGCTCATCATGCCCAATTTCTCTTGTTGGTGGGTGCGGTCGGCCTCTGGCGCTATAGCGTCGGACTGACCCACTACGTGCGGGGTCTCTGGTTTCGCTATGTGATTTTTCCGCGTCACAAGCGACAGGCACAGATCGCGCTACAGGAGCAACCTCCATCCCACGTCTACCTGATGGTGACCAGTTTCCGCATCGATGCGCTGACGACTGCCATGGTCTATCAGTCGGTGATCCGTGAGGCCATCGACTGCGGATATCCCGCGACTGTGGTGGCTTCGATTGTCGAGCTCTCTGACGAATTGCTGGTCAAGGCGTTATGGCAGCAGGCGATGCCGCCGGAAGATCGGGTGCAGCTGACCTTTGTGCGTATTCCCGGCACGGGTAAGCGCGATGGTTTGGCCAATGGGTTTCGGGCCATAGCTCGCGACCTGCCGGATGACCGAGCACTGGTGGCCGTGGTCGATGGCGATACGGTCCTGGAACCCGGGATCATGGGTTTGACCGTGCCCTATTTTTCACTGTTTCCCCAAGTCGGCGCGCTGACCACCAACGAGTACTGCGATGTGCTCGGTAGTTACTGGATGAGCGAGTGGCACAAGCTGCGCTTCGCCCAACGGCACATCAACATGTGTTCGATGGCGTTGTCCAAGCGGGTGCTGACGTTGACGGGGCGTATGTCCCTGTTTCGGGCCAGTGTCGTGACCTCGGCAGAATTTATCGATGACGTGGAGAACGACCACCTGGATCACTGGCGCCTAGGCCGTTTCAAGTTTCTGACCGGGGATGACAAGTCCAGCTGGTTCAGTTTGATGCGCCAAGGCTGGGACACCTATTACGTCCCGGATGCGGCGATCACCACGGTGGAGCATCCGCCCGATCGCAACTTCTTCCGCGCTGCCCGACAGTTGATGTTCCGCTGGTATGGCAACTCACTGCGGCAAAACTCCCGGGCAACGCGACTGGGGTTGGGACGATTGGGCGTCTTTACCTACTACGTACTACTGGATCAGCGGATATCGATGTGGACTAGCGTGCTGGGGTTGACGGCCGCTGTGATTGCCAGCTTGAAGTATTCAGCCGTGTATCTGGCGATTTATCTGCTGTGGATTGGCCTGACGCGAACTCTGGTCACCCTGATGTTGCTGGCCTCCGGCCACCGTATCGGTCCGGCATTTCCACTGATGTTGTACTTCAACCAGATCGTCGGCTCCATGGTGAAGATTTATGTGGTGTTTCGGCTGGATCGGCAGTCCTGGACGCGGCAGAGCACCAAGCTCAGTCACGATCACGGGGTCTTCCAGGCCTGGTTTAATCGCTGGTCGACCTATGCGATGACCTTTTCGGCGGTCAGCGTGTTTGTAGCGGTCGTGCTGCACATGGTGTGAACAAAGGAGTGGGTCCGGGGGCTGAATAGCAGCCTCCCGGCACTCTGGCAGGAATGATTCCGACTAAGGAAGGACAAACAAAATGGCAACTCCCAATTTGAATCTGGTTCATGAAAACGAGGCGCAACGACGCCATGCCCGTGTCCGGATGCCGGCGCGGATTATCGTCAATGATGGCCACGGTGCCCAGTTTGCCCTGGAGGTGAATGACCTGTCGGCTAGCGGGTTCAGTGTCGTGGATAGCAAATCACTGCTCAAGGTGGAGGGGCGCTATCAAGGACGCTTGCTGTTCAATTTCGACGCCGTGGAATTTGTGCTCAATGTGCAGTTCCAGGTGGCGAACTATATGGCTGACCAGCAACGTTTTGGCTGCGAGTTCCATGATCTGGGTAGCCACGAGATATCCACCCTGCGCTTGCTGATCACCAAGTTCCTCGGTGGCGAAATCACCCAGGTGGCCGACGTGCTGTCGACCATGAACCGGGACAACTTCACCAAGCCGCGCAAGGCACAAACCAGCGCCGGTCTGACCGGATGGCAGCGGGTTCGCGCTGTGGCCGTGAGCCTGGTGTCATTGGCCATTGGCCTGAGTGCGTTTAGTTACATCGTCTTCCAGCTGTATCAGACCTACTTCGTCACCGTGGCGCGCAGCGCCGTGGTGTCGCAGCCTTCGGTGACGTTGCCTGCGGTGAGCGAGGGCACGTTGAGCTACCTGGTGAAGCCGGGGGATATGGTCAAACGGAACGCGCCGCTGGCCAAAATTACCTCTCCCTTGGCCAACCTGTTGCCCGGCATGCTGAGTAAAACCCAGATGGATGCCACCCAACTCAAGAGTCTGCTGCAGGCTGATTTAACCCAAGTGCTGAATAGTCCCTGCGATTGTCGGGTGCAGAGTCTGGCGGTCGCCGATGGCCTGTTTACCAACAAGGGCGAGCCGTTATTGACCCTGGTGCCTGTTGGCAGCCAACCCGAAGTTCTGGCTCGTTTTGATTATCAGGTCGATGACCAATTACAGATCGGTCAGCCGGTGACATTGCAGTTACCGGGAACTGAGGCCGCCGTTTCCGGCGTCATCCAGCAGCTGAAGGTGGTCGGTGATCTGTCCGACGGCAATCTACTGACCCAGGGTGGTTTGCTGGCCACGATTCGTCCCGATGCCCCGCTGGCGGAGAGCTGGCTAAATCAACCGGTGCAAGTCTCGATTGATGGCTTGGGCGGTTGGAAATGGCCCGCAGAGTGGACTTGGTAGGAGCATACGCAGATGAGCAGTCAGGCACGGAAGGCCATGCTGCTGCTGACGGGGATGTTGGCCGGTTGCAGTGTCATGGATGTGAATTTGGCGCGCCAACAGCTCGCCAGTGGCGATAGCGCTCAGGTGGCTAAGGCGGAGGCGGATCTGACCCTCTTATCCACCCGCGGCTATCAGGACGCCACACTGGCGTTGGCGCAATGGCGTGGCAGCCAGGGCGATCTGCAGGGGCTGGCGCAAGTAAAAGCACAACTGCAGCCAGCGGAATTACCCGCGCGGGATGGGAATGCCGAGCTGCGCTATCTGCGTTGGCTGGTTCCCGCCACCGTCTGGGTGCCGGACTGGATCCCGGAGGCTGAACAACGGCTGCGCTTGCGGCAACAACAGCAGCAAGATGTTTTTGAGTTGCAAATGAAGCTATATGCCCAGCATCCGACCCGGTTGGATGCCAAGGCTCTGGCGCCTGAGTTCAAGCAACTCAACCGTGATCAGCTGCTGTCAGCCGATCTCTGGTTAAGAGCCCAGTTACGGCTACCGGTATTGCAGGAGTCGGCAGAGTCGGCCGATCTGCAACAAGCCTGTGCTGTGACGCCGAGCGGAGAGCCCTTGTTGCACTGCTTCGAGGTGCAACTGGATTGGTTGCGGCGTGGTAAGAGTGGCCCAGTCAGCGATATCGAGACCTGGAAACAGGCGGTCAGCGAGGAGTACCAGCAAGGCCAGCTGACTGTCGTCGAGTTGAGCAGTCTGCTCGACGATCTGGTCAGTTCGCGTCCGAATGGCCCGCAGCTTCCGGTCGCTACCGAGTTGGGGCGTCTGGCCATTGAGCAACCGGCGATTGCTTTGCGTCTCTATGACTTGCTGCTCGATCAACCCGGTCAGGAATCTGAAACGGCGGAGATGGAGCGTCATCTGCAGGAGTTGGGGAAGGCAGGCGAGATCCGGGCCTATGTGCTGCTGGGTCGCCTCTACACCCAGAGTCCGCGACGCACTCCGGATCTGACCAAGGCGCAGACCTTCTTACAACAGGGGGTTGCAGACCCGGAAGGCGCCTATTGGCTGGGGCGGATGAATCTGAGTGGCCAACTGGGCGAGGCGACGACGGAACGGGTGAATCGCGGCGTCACTCTGCTGATTACCGCGGCTCGAGGCGGTTATCGACCGGCGGATAACTATCTGGCCGAGTTGTTTGCCACCGGAGCCGGAGTGAAGCGCAATCCCGTGTATGGCTATGTTTTTTCCGAGTTGGTGCTGAGCCGTTCCGAGTCAGCGGGCATCAAGCGCATCCGTGCTGGATTGACCCTGACGCCGGCGGAGCAACAGCAGGCGCAACAACTACTGCAGCAAGAGATCCATTATCGCAGCCTGTCTGCACAAGATGGTCCTGCCATGCAAATGACCAAAGTTGCCGCGGCCGAGAATGAGGAGCAGGGATGAAACGAAATCCGATAGTTCTGGTGCTGCTGGGCTGGATGGCCGGGGCACAGAGTTCACAGGCGGCCGTGGAGCCGGGGCTTATCTTCAGTGGTGACAGCCAACGCAGCGATGTAACCCATCCGAAACAGGGGGTTGATGCGCTGTCGGTAGAAGGCCAATTGCGTTGGAGTGAGCAATGGAATCTCGAACAGAGCAGCTATCTGGATGTGCGGGCCTTTCTTTCCAACGAAGAAACGGCGTTACGCGACGAGGAGGTGGGTCGTTCGGCGGGCAGTCAATCCGATAAATATCTGGCCCTGCGCCAGCTGTGGTGGCGCTATCAGCCGCTCAACTGGACCGGATTTCCTGGTGAATCCCTGACGGTGGGGCTGCAACGTCAGCAGAGTGAGGACAGTAACTGGTGGGATGCCAATCTGGAATCGCTGGGCTGGCGTCTGCAAACCTCGACCACCAAAGCTTCGCTGGCCGTCGGCGAACGCTTGGATACCTATCGCACCGACGATAGCGAACTCGATCCTTATGACGATCACAAGTTACGGGTTTTCGGCGAGCTGCTGCAGGACTGGCGTCCCTACCAGGCGCTGACCGGGCGCTTCATGTATGCCACGCAAAGTGGGCAGGACGTGGAAGATTTTAGTACCGGCGATCCGCAGGGGGTGAATGGCAACTGGTTGTGGCTGGGGGTGGGCGCAACCTCGGAGTGGTTCAATCGTCGCCAGCCTGCGCAGCCGTGGGCCTATCACCTGGAGTGGACCTGGTTGCAAGGGGAGGCTGACTTTCTGCCTTCATCCAGTACCGGTAGCCGTAATTACGATTTGAATGCCTGGGCTCTGGACGGTGGCGTGCGCTACGACTTCCATCTGCCGCAACGGTTGGCCGTGGGGTTGCAGTATGCCTACGGCAGCGGCGGTGCCGATGCGGATAGTTCGGATGTGTTTGTGCAGACCGGATTGAACAGCAATCGGCAGCGCTTCCCCGGGCGCTTCATGTATGCCACGCAAAGTGGGCAGGACGTGGAAGATTTTAGTACCGGCGATCCGCAGGGGGTGAATGGCAACTGGT
>Ga0183099_1002024_pt1 | contig 10856 bp, 9 predicted proteins | sample Biomet1_FD_127788 | JGI IMG/M metagenome (GOLD analysis project Ga0183099, IMG submission 127788) | Microbial communities from bioreactor (seeded with anoxic lake sediment) at LBNL, California, USA - Biofuel metagenome 1 | ecosystem: Engineered > Bioreactor > Anaerobic > Unclassified ... | reverse complement strand
GTAAAAACGGCCCCTTGTTATTTTGTTTCCGGCAATCATGAACGATGGAATCAAAACGAAAAAGCAATCTTAAAAATGGTTGCGGATAAGGGCGTAACCGTATTAAACAATCAAGTAACTGCGATAACGGTCAAAAATTACTCGTTTTATTTATCCGGGTTCCGCGACATGGTCTATTCCGATGATGTGATGCGCTATAACCTGTTGAAAAAGGATCTTTCAGAACTCTACAATAAAATACCGGATAAGGATCTTTTTCAGGTGTTGCTCTTTCACAGATCAAACGACGCACAGTATGCGGCAGCGCAAGGGTATGATTTGATCCTTTCGGGACATACCCATGGGGGACAGATCGGCATCCCCTTTCTTCGAGACTATATCCTGAAAAAGTGGTATATGACAACCGAATTTGTCAACGGCTATTACAGACTGGGAAAATCACAGATTGTTGTCAGTACTGGGCTGGAAAGCACGATGAAGCGCCCGCGATTTATGAATCCTCCTCAGTTGGTTATCGTGACATTAAAATCGATGTGAAAGCGGGTAACTATGAAAGAACAAATAAGGTGTTTGATTTATTCCGCTTATTGCGCACCATATAAAGGAAATTTTATAACAACCCTTGCAGAATTGCAGAAAAGATTGAAAGCCGAAGGCGGCGAAGCGGTGTTTCTTTTCCCAAAGGAAAGCCAAAATCTTGATTGGACAACATCGCTGGAAGGGGTATCCTTTTTAACCGGAAATCCGATTCGGGATATTTTTCTGATTGCTAAAATCATTCGAAGGCAAAAAATTAATCTTGTTCATACCCATTTTTGTCAGGTGAAAGACGACATGCTGTTCAAGTTTGCCACAGCGTTTCACCAAAAAACCGTAACGGTCAGACATATGCATATGATATATCGAAATAAAAAAAACAAACTTGCCGAAGCGTTAAAACGAGCTATCTCAAATGCCGATATTGAAATTGCATGTTCCGACTATGCAAAAAATGCAATGACTCAAAGTGGATTTCGTGCTGTTAAAGTTATCACAAACGCAGTGGATTTTAAACGGTTGGACGCTCCGTCTATCACACGGAAGAATAGGGATATAACCGAAAAGAATATTCTGATGTTTGGGTTTGGATACGAAGTAAAAGGTGTCGATTTGGCAATCAAAGCATTACAGAGGCTTAACAATCCCCACCTACGGTTGAAAATTTGTATTGCGGCAAACAAAGAGGAATTGATTGACAAGATAAAAACGGAGTTCGGAGAGATTCCAACTTTTGTGGAACTGTTACCTCCGACAGAGGAGATTGTTTCCTATTATAAAAATGCAGACATCTTTTTATCCGCAAGCCGAAGAGAGAGCTTTTGTTTTGCCATTCGAGAAGCGGGTTATTGCGAATGTGTTCTTGTTGCAAGCAACATTGACGCGCATATTCTTGGCTTTCACGACATTTTATTTGAGAACGGCAATGATGAATCCCTTGCCGAAGCGTTGAAACGCGCCCTCACAGAGGATTCTTCTTATACGGCTCAACAAAAAGAATATATAGCAACAGAATATTCTATCGAAAAATGGTGCAAGAGCATTGACGAAATTTATCGTGAGGCAATTTCCAATTCAAAAATGTAGCGGACATCCAGATTGAAGGAGCAGTAAAAACATGCGAAATAAAAGACTTGCCATGAATATGGCCGCCAATATTTTTGCTTTTCTTGTCAATTTATCAATCAGTTTCTTACTGACACCGTATATAGTAAAACGTGTGGGAATAGACGCATATGGTTTTGTTTCGCTGGGAAGCAATTTTGTATCCTACTTGCAAATGTTCACCATTGCACTCAACTCAATGGCAGGGCGTTTTATCATGGTGAGAATTGTTCAGAACGATAAGGACGGTGCGAACCGTTTTTTTTCGACACTTGTTCTTTCAAACGCCTTGATTGCGATTGTTTCGGTTATCCCGGTTTCATTGCTGCTTTTCTTTCTTGATCGGATTGTAAAAATACCGCTCGATTTGCTGGTAGATGTCAGACTATTATGGATTTTTATCTTTTTGAATTTTTTAATTGGACTTGTCACCTCGGTCTTTTCGGTGGCAACATTTTCGGTCGAACGGTTGGATCTTACTTCCCTGCGAGAAGTGGAAGCGAACCTTTTAAAGGTAGTATCCCTGTTGTTGCTGTTTCTGTTCTTCACACCGAAAGTCTGGTATATCGGATTTGCTTCGGTTGTTTTTACTCTTTATACTTCGATTACGCATGTCTATTATACCAAAAAATTCCTCCCTTATATCAAGGTGAAAAAAAAATATTTTGACAAAGAATCGGTGAAAGTTCTGCTGTCATCGGGAATTTGGAACACCATCAACCGCATGGGACAACTGATGCTGGAAGGAATAGACCTTTTGATTGCAAATCTTTTCATCGGACCTGTCGGTATGGGAATTCTTGCGTTATCGAAAACGCTTCCGAATATCATCTCTACCTTAATCGGTGTATTGGCAAATGTGTTTAATCCAAGGTTTACTTCTGAATATGCAAAAGGAAACAATGATACATTCGTTTCACACGTAAAACAGTCTATAAAAATTATGAGTGTTTTTATCAATATACCGGTTTGTATTCTTGCAGTCTTCGGAGGGGAATTCTTTCGGTTATGGGTGCCCGGACAAAATGCAGAGCAACTACAAGTTTTATCGTTGATTGCCTGTGCCGGATTGGTATTTACAGGCGGGACAAACACAATCTTCGGTGTGTTTACCGCAGTCAATCAGTTGAAATATAATTCCATTTCCATCATAATCACAGGTGTCTTGAACACGATAACTGTATTGATATTATTAAAAACCACATCGCTTGGGCTGTATGCGATTGCCGGAATCAGCACTGTTTTTATTACCATTAAGAACGTTGTATTTGTGATTCCATATGCTGCAAAATTATTGCAGCAAAAACCGCTTGTGTTTCACCCCATCATTGTAAAATCGGCGGTTTCGTTTTTCATTGCGCTGGCAATTGGATTTGGGGTAAAATATATCATCCATGCAGATACTTGGCTCACGTTGTTTTTTGCCGCCGGAATAACCGGAAGTGTAGGGTTGGGGATCAATTTAATTGTGATAATCGGAACCAGGCAACTCAAGGAAACCATTGCATCATTCAAGCACAAATGAATCAAACGGTAAAAAACCTCTCACAGATGAAACGAAATCTGCTGAGAGGTTTTTAGTTGAAATAGTATAAAATTATCGCAAAGCCGTTTCGGAGATGAAGAGGCAAACGATGTTTTCTGTACCGTTTTGCACCAATTCGTTGACACAGGCTTTTGCAGTACTTCCCGTCGTGATGACATCGTCCATCAAAATGACGGATTTCGGTAAAGCGTTTTTTGAACGAAGCGTTACCATGTTTTTTGCATTTTTCTCTCGCTCCTGTCGCGAAAGAAATTTCTGTTCGGAGGTGTGGCTTTTTCTGCGCAACAGTTTTTGAAAGGACGCGCTTTTCAATGCTTTTGCCGTTTCCTTTGCAAGTAGCTCCGCTTGATCAAACCCATTCGTTTGCAGAGAACTTTTGGTTCGTGGAACAAAGGTAACACAAGCATTGTTAAATTGGTTAAGGTCTTTTTGAATGATACAACAGAACTTCTGTGCGAGATATTCATATATTTTTTTATTGTTATGCTTTTTTAAATAAACGACTAATTTTTTTACCGTTGCATTCTTATATTCATATAGCGAATAACACGGGATTTCCAACTTACCCACGGTTATGATTCTGTGCGACAAGGCTGCCGCTCCGTTCAGCTGATCTCCGCAACTTTCACAAATGCCCTTGTCATTGGTGATTTTTCCACAAAGAATGCACTTTGTCGGATAAAAAATATCAAAGAAACTCATGGGTTATGCATTTATGTCGCACAAAAAATCAAACGGTAAAAAGCGACCTGCTGATTCTTTGTTTTCAAGTTCATCTGCCATGTTGAGTGCAAGAATATTCCAGTTTACAAAACCACCGTTGATGACAGGTTCCCCCGTTTCGGGAACATAGTATTCATGTAGTGTATTTGTTTTGCGCAGGTCGTCTCCGAGAAGTTTCAGGGTTCTTTCGCACAGGTCCTTCGCTTCTTTTTGATAGCCGTAGTTCATCAGCCCACGGAAAACAACATACTGTGTGATAATCCAAATCGGTCCTAACCAGTTTGAAGGATTTCCGGTTGCTTCACAGTTGTACATTTTTTCATCGCGGGAGAGCGAACGGATTCCGTACGGGCTCCAGAAAGTTGCTTCGTCTGTGATATGTTTGACGAGTTCGGCTGCTTGTTCTTTTGTTGCAATTCCAACAAGCATGGGAAGAAAGCTTGACCAGCAGCGCACTTTGATAAAGAGCGTGTTCCAGAAAACACCCAATCCCTTGTGAAACCAGTCATAGGGGCGAGATTTGATATCGACATCAACACTATAAAACAGTTTGTCACGATTGTCCCAGCATTCGCTTTGAATCTTTTGTGCGAGTGTCTTTGCTTTTTTGTTATAATGTTCTGCTTTTTCTTTGTTGTCAAAATTTTCGTAAATTTTTGCCATTGATTGGAATTCACGGACAAGAAAACTATTTAAGAAGATTCCGGCAGTTGAAAATCTCGGACGTCCAAAGGTGGAAGGATCGTTATCAACACCAATCATCACATCATCTGCCCAAACATAAAGACCGCAAGTTTGGTTGTAATAATAGGTATCATAACAGTTGAAATACAGTTCCAACTTCGGCAATTTTTCTTTGATCCAATCAAAAGAGCCCGAGTAACCGCTTGCAAGGCAGATTTGTTGGCAGAGAAACGGCTTGTGCATGTTGAGAATTTCACCGTCGGTATGCTTTTTCAGCAAATACGGTTCAGGATCATTTGGATTATTGACCATCATCGGGATATATCCGTCGGGAAGCTGGAAATTCAAAAAGTTTAAAACATTCCCCTTCGCATGGAGTTTTACCTTTTCTGCAAAATCTTCCGGAACATTTTCGTTGTCAGCAACATTGATTAAAGAATATACCGCCCAGAAGGTATCCCAGTCCCAAAGGTTTCCCGAATAGGCAGGGCTCCCCGGATCGATAAACGGAAATTTGTAGTTACCATATGGCTGCTTCATCACAAGTGCAACGTTTTGCATTAAATAATCTTTGATTAATTCTCTGTCTGTTTTCATAGAAAATCCTTTCCTTGCTTTTCAAAGTTGACATTAGTATACCATAAAAAAATCCGTTCGGCAACTTGACTTTTGAGGGCGGACAGCACCTGTTTTATCAAGCGTACCTTTATGCAAACTGGGAGCGATAAAGTTCGGAATAGAATCCGTTTTGATTCATCAATTCTCTGTGATTTCCCGTTTCCATGATTTCGCCGTCGTTGAAAACGATAATTTGATCGGCATTTTTAATGGTGGAAAGCCGGTGCGCAATAATAAAACAGGTCTTTCCCTCCATTAATTTTTCCATCGCTTCTTCAATCTGAAGCTCGGTTCTTGTATCGACATTTGAGGTCGCTTCATCCAAAATCAATATGGGAGAATCGGCAAGCATGGCACGAGCAATTGTTAAAAGCTGTTTTTGCCCCTTTGACAGATTTACGCCACCGTCATCAACAACCGTGTCATATCCTTTGGGCAGAGAAGTGATGAAGCGGTGAATGCCGACAGCGGTTGCGGCACGTTCAATCTCTTCTCTTGAAGCGTTTTCTTTGCCATAGGCGATGTTTTCATAAATGCTGCCATCAAACAGCCATGTGTCCTGCAAAACCATAGAATAGGCTTTTCGTAAGCTTTTACGGGTTACGGTTGTGATGTCATTTCCATCCAGGAAAATCGTCCCTTTGTCGACATCATAAAAACGCATCAGCAAATTGATGAGAGTAGTTTTTCCCGCACCTGTTGGGCCAACAATTGCAATCATCGTTCCTTTTTGCACCTGCAAATTTAAATTTCGGATTACAGTTTTATCGGCGGTATACCCGAAACAAACATTTTCAAATTTAACGTTGCCCTGTATATTGGTCAGGTCAATTGCGTTCTCTGCGTCGGGCTTTTCACTTTTTTCGTCCAAAAGGTTAAAATTCGTTCTGCGGCGGCACTTGCCGATTGCAATTCACTTAAAATATTTGCAAGTTCATTGATGGGACCGGAAAATTTCCTGGAATAAAGAATGAAGGATGAAATGTTACCAAGACTAATACTCCCCGCAAGAAAGAAAATAGAACCGGCTGTACTAATGAGCGCAAGCGAGAGATTGTTGATAAAGTTGACCGAGGGACCTACCATACTGCTGTAATAGTCGGCATCATAGAAGGCGTTGACTGCGTTTGCGTTTCGCACTTCAAACCGTTCAATCATCGTATCTTCTCGGTTATAGGCTTTGATTGTTTTTAGTCCGGAGAGAATTTCCTCCGAATATCCGTTGAGTTCGCCGAGTTTTACCGATCGTTTCCGAAACAAAGGACGAATGGATTTTGTTTTAATAATGGTAAAGACAATCGAAATCGGTAATGTTAGAATAAACACGAGCAATAACACCGGAGAAATGATCAGCATGCTGATAAAGGAACCGATGACGGTAATGAAGCTGGTGCAAATCTGTAAGAGGTCATTGGAAAGCGATGCATTCACCGTATCAATGTCATAGGAGATTCTACTGATGATGTCACCCGCCTGAAGCTTATCGAAATATCCCACTGGAAGTTCCATCAATTTATTGAATACATCACTGCGCATTCGTTTGATTACTTTCTGGCTTAAATGAATCATGATAATTGATAATAGATAGGAAAGCAAGGAAGAAATGATATAAAAAATACCCATCAGCGCACAATAATAAAAGACAGTATCGAAAACAACATGTCCTTTTCCCGGCTCAATTGCGTCAATTGCTTTTCCGGAAAGAAAAGGTCCTAATAAAGCGAGATAATTGCTAACAAAGGTAAGGGCCAATGCAAGAAACACAAGCCATTTATATTTCATCAAGTATTTTCCCAAACGAAGCACGACGACACTTTTTTTCGTTTTCGGTGTTGTAGTATGCATCATAACAGAACTTCCCCCATTTGCGAATCATTGATCTCTTTGTATATTTTACAGGTTTGAATCAATTCTTTGTCGGTTCCGCTTCCAATGATTTTTCCGCCGTCAAGCACGATGATTTTATTCGCAGATCGGATGGAACTGATTCGCTGCGCAACAATAATTGCAGTTGTACCGCGGTAATGATTTAAAATCGATTGCCGAAGTGCCGCATCGGTTTTATAATCGAGTGCGCTGGATGAATCGTCTAAAATCAGAATTTCGGGCTTTCCGGCAAGTGCACGGGACAGCAGTAGTCTTTGCTTTTTGCCCGCCACTGAAATTTGAACCGGCAGCAGAAAGTTTGTGATCGAAGGTATCATCCAGTTCTGAAATGAACTGTGTCGCCTGTGCGAAGCTTGCTGCATTTTCGATGGCTTTTCGATTTAAGGAACGACCGAAATCGATGTTTTCACTGATACTGTCAGAATAGAGAAAATCATTTTGAAAGACGATGCCGAATTTGTTGTGGAGTTCGACAAGTGTCATACACCGAATGTCTTTTCCGTTCAAATAAATGCTTCCGCTATCAACATCATAAAACCGCAGTAATAACTGTAAAATGGTTGTTTTACCGCACCCGGTTTCCCCGATGATGCCGAGTGTTTCACCTTTTTTTAACGAAAACGAAATATTTTCCAGTGTCTTCTTCTCCTCGGTATAGGAAAAGGATACATTGTCGAAGATGATGTGTTGATCTGTTTCAATATTAGGCTTTTCTAAAACACATAAATCTTCATTGATGTCAAGAACTTCGGCGATCCTGTCAGCCGATGCAACCCCCTTTGAATACATGACAAACATACGGGTAACCATCATCATCGCGTTGAGGATGATGGAAAAATAGGTCATGAAAGCAATGATCTTACCGGGATGGGAGATTCCGCTGTTGACCCGATAAGCACCGACAACAATGACGATTGTCATACCAATGTTTAAAAACAAGTTCATTGCAGGGTTCGTGACTGCCATGGTGATTCCTGCTTTTTTCTCGTTTTTTACAATCGTTTCGTTTACTGTCTGAAAGTGATCTTTTTCAAATTCGGTTTTGGATAGCGCTTTGATAATACGGATTCCCATAAAATTATCTCTTACAGTTCGAACCATGCTGTCAACCGAACGTTGAAGGTTGGAATAAAGCGGAATTCCTTTTTTTGAGATGACATAAACAACAAGCGATATCATCGGTAAAATTGCAATGAGTACCAATGCAAGCACCGGCTCTATGATAATGGTAATTACAATGCCGCCGACAAGCAAAATCGGGGCACGTACGCCCAATCGCTGCATCATACCGATCATATTATGTAGATTATAGGTGTCTGAAGAAAGCCGAGATACAAGGGATGGAATGGTGAATTCATCCGTTTGCTTCACAGATAGGTACATAATTTTGGAAAACAAGTCGCTTCGCACTTTTTCCGTTGTGTTTTTTGCGGTTTTGGCCGCCATTCGGTTTGCAATTACATTTCCGGCGAGTGCAATAATGGCACAAGCAATCATAACAACGCCCCAAAGAAGAATCATGTTTTGATTTTTTGATGGAACAATCGTATCAATCATATACGCAAGTATTGATGGAATGACAAGATCCATTACCGTTCCGATTGACTTGATCAACAAGGCAACTATCATGAACGGAAAATAAGGTCTTAAATAAAAAATAATCTTTTTCATGGGAAAAAATACCGTTTCTTTCTTTCCTGTATCGGTTACAGAATATTTTGCGTTTTTTGTTTTGCCTTCTGCGCAACTTTTTCCACTGCCTGTGAAAGAAATTCTTTTTCGCTGTCTGTTAAGTCGCAAAGAAGTTCTTGGTTCCAGTCGGAGAGTACAGTTTGAATGATCGGATAGAGATCGATTGCTTTTTGCGTCGGAAACACCGATAAAATTCTCTTATCCTCGCTGTTTTCTCTTCGTTCCACAATACCGGTGGCTTCTAAATTTGCAAGCTGTCTTGCAACATTGCTTTTATTGACATAAATTAATTTGGAAAGCTGTTCCTGTGAGATTCCCGGATTTCGGCAAATAGTTAAAATATAAGTATGCTGATACCGTCCGATTTCGAGATGCTTTAATTTCGCTTCCCGATAGAGTGCTGCACATCTTGCGATTTCACCGACACTTTTCATAAATGCGCTCATAATTGCCCCCCTTTTCGTAAAACTCGTTGCGTGCGCAACCAATAAATAGTATACAATAGGAAAATTCGCTTGTCAATAGAAAAGAGGGATAAAGGTAACACAAAAACAATTGAAATTATTTTTAAAATGTGATATAATACAAAAAATAAAGATTGAGAGAGGGATAAAAAATGCAACTTCCTTTTGAAGAGCGTAGTCCGAATACAACCGATGTCATGTGGCGTTACAGCCAGAATCCAATTATAAAAAGAGATGCAATCCCAACGTCTAACAGCATTTTCAACAGCGCAGTCGTCAAATTCAAGGATGGTTATGCAGGCGTTTTTCGTTGTGACAATAAAGCGAGAGTTCAGGAGTTGCACCGTGGTTTCAGCAAAGACGGAATCAACTGGAATATTGACCATGAAACGATCAAATTTGTTTGTGACGAACCGGAAATTGCAGAATTCGTGCTCGGATATGATCCTCGTGTCTGTTTTATCGAAGACCGTTATTATATTACCTGGTGCAATGCGTATCATTATATGCCAACCATCGGGGTCGCCTACACCTTTGATTTTGAAACCTTTACACAGATAGAAAATGCATTTTTACCGTTTAACCGCAATGGCGTTCTGTTTCCGAAAAAAATCGGCGGCAACTTCGCGATGCTTTCTCGCCCAAGCGACAATGGGCATACACCATTCGGCGATATCTTTTATAGTGAAAGCCCTGATATGACATACTGGGGAAAACACAGACATGTGATGTCCTCGCATACCGATGCGGGCAAGAGCCAATGGCAGGGAACAAAGGTCGGCGCAGGTCCGATTCCGATCGAAACAGCCGACGGATGGCTTTTGATTTATCACGGTGTTTTAAACAGCTGTAATGGCTTTGTATACAGTGCAGGTGCTGCCATTTTGGATATTGATAAACCTTGGAAGGTAAAATACCGCACAGCGCCTTATATTTTGAGTCCACAGACCATGTATGAATGTGTTGGGGACGTTCCGAATGTACTTTTCCCCTGTGCCACCGTCAATGACGGCGATAAACTCGCCATGTATTATGGCGGGGCCGATACTGTTACGGCACTTGCATTTGGATATATCAGCGAAATTGTTGCGTTCGTCAAGAAAAATTCCCTATAAAAACAAAAAATACGTCTTTCTTTCAGATGATGAAAGGAAGGCGTAATTTTTTTGCAGATTTATGGATATAACCGTATTAATCGCTTTTTCAGACGGAGCGTGGAACTTAAATAATTGTTTGAATGGAATGAACAAATTTGCCCCCAGAGAAAACATGGGTAGCGCAGGAAACACAAGGGTCAAACGAACGGATGATTCTTCCAATTTCAATCGGATTATCCATATCATTAATATAGGTTCCAATTAAGGATTGTTCCGCAGGACCGGGCATGTTGTCAGTTTGGGACGAAAGGTTCCAAACGGAGGGAGTGATGATCTGATAGGTATCAATTTTACTGTCTTTGATGTTAATCCAGTGTGCGAGTGCTCCCCTTGCGGTATCGACAAAGCCCTGACCCGAAGTAGTTTGGGGGACAGTATAAGTCTGTTGATCAACGGTGCCCGGAATTAAATTTTGTAATAGAATTGATAGAATGGATGCAATTT
>Ga0183099_1002022_pt1 | contig 10863 bp, 8 predicted proteins | sample Biomet1_FD_127788 | JGI IMG/M metagenome (GOLD analysis project Ga0183099, IMG submission 127788) | Microbial communities from bioreactor (seeded with anoxic lake sediment) at LBNL, California, USA - Biofuel metagenome 1 | ecosystem: Engineered > Bioreactor > Anaerobic > Unclassified ... | reverse complement strand
TAATATAAAAAAAATAGGTCTTGTATATTATGGTTGTGGCTCAAAAGCAACTATTGTTATAAATGGGGATAAGATTTTTACCGCTGCCAGCACCGTAAAAGTACCTCTTAATCTAATATACTATAATATGGCTGTTGATAAAACAATAAACCTAAGTGACAAACTTAACTACTTAAAAGCAGATTACGAAGGCGGAACAGGTATTATGCAGACCTTTAAAAAAATCAACCCCACAGAAATCCAAACCCTATTAGATTATGCAATAAAATACTCAGACAATATTGCTACCAATATGCTGATAAGAAATATCGGCTACGATAATATGAAGCTGGATTTTGATAAAATAGTTGGAAATGTTGTTGATCACGGTTCCAATAGAACAACTCCTAACGAAATGATAAAATATCTGCAGGTTCTTTATGATAACCCGGATAACAACCCTAATTATCAGCACTTGGCTGAGGTGATGAAACAAACTTCATTCCACGACAGACTGGATAAGTATATACCCCAGTCGCTGGTTGCTCATAAAATAGGAAACTATTATAAAGTAGTAAACGGCAAAGGATATGACTATGTTAATGATATTGGGATAATATATACAGAAAAGCCTTACGCCATGGCAGTTTATACCGAAAATATGAGTAATGCTAATGGGGTAATTGCTAAAATATCAAAAATCATTTATGACTATCAAATCAAAAAATAATATTTAAGAAAATTACACAATTTTTCATTTAAATAAAAGCTGCTCTAATTACAATAATATTTGTATTAGTACAGCTTTTTTAATATTTTACAGCACAAGTTTATTACTATTTTTAATCATTTACTGTATATGCTTTTGCTGTCATTTTTTATGTTAGTATAGCCAGCTGTTATAGTGTTATCATCATTTTTCAGAATAAACAGGTTGGGAGTATCGTTAGCACCATATAATATAGATCCGTAATTCCCCTGTTCATCACTCAAGCTCGATGAATACCAATATATTTCACTTCCTGTTTTGAATGTGATTTGCCCTCTATCAAAAGTAAATGTATTTCCCTTATTATTTTTATCTGTCCAGGTTCCCTCTAGCCCGCCTAAAACATTTGAGTATGCTCCATTAACATTTGTAAAATTTAGTATTTCACCTTTTGCTTTATGGATGCTGCTGTATTCAAATTTAACAAGAACTTTTTCATTATTTAACCAGATTACTTTATATGCACCATTGGAAAAAGGCTTATACCCATCTTTTATTTTTAATTTATCGCCAAGTCTAATAAATATTTTGTGCTTTTTTACATAAACCAGGCTGAATTCTGGATCGTCCTTTTTCTCAATAACAATGAAGGAATTTTTCCCATTAGTAAAATTCTGCTGAAATTCAACATTACTTACGCTTTTATAAATCACAGCCGTGTTTACTGCTGCTAATATTATTAAAAAAGCAAAGTATATCCACCTTACTTTTTTATTGTTTATGTATATAAGTAATGCTGCTAATATTACTAAATAATTTATAACGCTGTACATATAATCATGTTCCAGATACAGCTCTTTATGTTTCGCTGCATAATACAAAAAAATTCTGCCAAATATCAGTATAATTGTAATAAACATTGGTACCACTTTATATTTTTTTAGCTTTGCTATGATATTTTCCATATAATCCTCTTTTCTTGTCTATATTAATAGTAATTTTTTATTTATCTATTTATTGTAATTACATACAACCTTAATTATATTACTAGGAGTTTATAATCGCAAATGTAATATTTGAGCTTTGCTTCTTGGAATAATTCATATAAACTGGGGTACTGGTACACTTAATTTCCATGAATTCTCTCAACATATTAAGTGAATGTACGTTTATAAAACCGCTCAAAAATAAAACAAGTAATAGAATAACAACATTACTTAAAACCGCTATAAAAACGCACTGGAATAAAAAATATGGTAAAATAGAAAAAGCAATCTTAGACTATTTATCCAAATTTCAATACGCCCACTTCTATAAGTTAAGTGATCCTATAATTCTGCTTCAGGTGGGTGGACTCCCTATCTGAAGACCCCATGCTCAGCTTTAGCTAAGCGAGTTCACTTTTATCCAAATTTCTATGTGGGGGGTATTATGGTTGTTTGTGCCTCCATTTTTGCAAATTTATTAAAATTATAAAATGAAAAGGTGAGATAAATGAAAAAGTATAATACGGTTATATTTGATTTAGATGGAACATTACTTAATACTCTTGAAGACCTTACGGACAGCGTCAATTATGCATTAGCACTATATGGTCTTCCATGCAGGGAAATGGAGGAGGTTAGAAGTTTCGTCGGTAATGGCGTGGCCCGTTTAATGGAACTTTCTGTACCTGATGGACTTAATAATCCTCATTTTGAAAATTGTCTTGCAGACTTTCGTAAACATTATTCAGCGAATATGCACAATAAGACCGGTGCTTATAAAGGAATTATGGAGCTTTTAGAACAATTATCAAAAGATGATTATAAGATTGCAATTGCATCAAATAAATTTGATACGGCAGTAAAAAAACTTAATCAAGCTTATTTCAGAGAATATATAAAAACAGCAATTGGAGAATCAGAAAATGTTTCTAGGAAACCGGCACCTGATACTGTATTTAAAGCCCTTGAAGAATTAGAATCAAGTGCTGATAATGCGTTATATGTAGGCGATTCAGAAGTAGATGTCAAAACAGCTAAAAATTCTGGGATTTCGTGTGTAGGTGTAACATGGGGGTTCAGAGATAGAACTGTTTTGCAGCAGGAGGGTGCAGACTTTGTTATAGACAGACCCCTAGATTTACTAAAAATGCTGAACTCTTTAAATAATTCTCAGTCAGAGCAGACAGATAAAGAGTATACGTTGAATTTATGTAATGAAACTGAGCATTTTATAATATATTACACCGAGATGGACAAAACATGTATAAATAAAGTTTCAGATGTTCTTGAAAATAATTATAATCGAGTTACCGATAATTTCAATGAAAAGCTTCCAGAGAAATTAACTATTGAAATTTATTCAGATCTTAATCAGCTTCACATTGCTTTAGGATTTCCAAATGCACCCGATTGGGTAAGAGGGGGGCTTGGCTCAGATAAAATTGTGATAGCGTCCCCATTAAATCCGCCAACCGGTTCAAAATTTGAAAATGTATTAAACACAGCTGTTCACGAATTTGTACATATCATAATAAATAAAATTAATAAGAATACACCCAGATGGCTTAATGAAGGGATTGCATGTTTTGAGGCAAAAGATAATGATGAAAACTGGATAAGAAAAACCATTAGAAATGGAATATCAAGCGATACTCTTCCTGCCTTCAGAGACTTAGACACGGGAGAGGATTTTGAGACTTTTTTCAAACGGAATGGGTATCAATATTCCTATACCATAGTGGAAGCAATAATTAAAGAATTTGGTTACGGTAAACTATATAAATTAATAAAATCTCCGGATAAATTTGAAGATATTTTTGGCCTTACTGAAAATCAGCTGCAGGAAAAATGGGCTAAATATATTAAGAAGAACTATATGGAGGCATAAAGCTTAATTTTTTATCCAAATTTCAATACTCCCACTTCTGTAAGTGGGTGCTCCTGTAATTCTGCTTCAGGTGGGGCAGAGTCCCCATCTGAAGACCCGATGCTTAGCTTTAGCTAAGAGATTTCACTGGTATTCATAAATATTTAGTTTGTTAATTAAATTTAATGAAATAAACATTTTGAGTTATTTTATTAAGCAAAGGTAATTTATAAGGGGGATGGGACAATGAAAAATACAGCACTTTTAGTTGTAGATGTTCAAAATGCATTAGTACTAGCCAAACCTTTTGCAATAGAGGAAGTCTTAAGTAATATAAAAAGATTAATTAAAACCTGCAGAGAAAATAATGTGGAGGTCATTTACATTCAGCACAATGATGAAACTGGTGGTGAATTGGAGCCACATTCAAATGGATGGAGTATTTATACAGATGTAATCCCGGATACAAATGAAACTGTAATAAGTAAAAATTTTAATTCTGCTTTTAAGGAAACAAATCTAAAGGAATATCTGGATGGTAAAGCTATAAATCAATTAATAATTACAGGTATGCAGACAGAATACTGCATAGATACTACCTGCAAAGTCGCTTTTGAATATGGGTTCAAGGTAATTATTCCAGAGAAAACAAACACAACATTTAACAATGGAAGTATATTAGCAGAAGATTTATATAAATACTATAACTTCAGCATATTTAATGGAAGATTTGGTATGGTAGAAGGTATTGAGAATACAATAGAAAGAATAAAAGGTTAATTAAAGCATATATAATTTTAGAAATCTAAAAGCTCACAACCTTACAGTTGTGAGCTTTTCTCTGGTGCACCCGAGAGGAATTGAACCTCCGGCCAACGGTTTAGGAAACCGCTGCTCTATCCCCTGAGCTACGGATGCATATTATAAATGTTTTTCTTTAGTTCCTGTAAAAATTTAAGTATAAACTTTTATAGAACTTACCCTAACATTTTAGTACAGAATACTAATAAAGTCAATAAGTCAGGGACAGGTCTGAACTCAAGATTTAAATAATATGTTCAGAAGGGTTAAGCAGAATTTTTAATCTCTGCTATTATTGCTGATATTTGGTGCTTTTGCTTCATTATATAAAATTTATTCTCAATAATTGCCTTGCATTTGCATATATTTTATATATATGGTATTATTATCAATATAATTGTTATCTTTTTACATTTCATTTGCTTTTTTTATAAATATCAGATAAAATTATAAACACTTAATTAAGGAAACTTTCTTCAATTAATATACGTTAGCTGATTATTTCAATAAAATTAAGCAGGAGAGTATTATGATATCTTATTATAATAGGGAAAAGAAGACCTATGAAAATGAAAAAATTGCTGGAGAAGGTCCATTAAACTGGATGTACAGCACCAGGTTGGGAATGGGGTTCTAGAATCCATAGTAAAGAAACGGATATTTCTTCTTTATATGGTAAATTCTAGACTCACCTTTCAGCAAAAAAAGATAGCTTCATTTATTGAGGAATACTCAATAAACCCGTTGGAATTTGAAAGTGAACTAAACGATTTCAAATCCTTTAATGAGTTCTTTTTCAGAAAATTAAATAAGGGTGCCAGGCCGATCCAGATGGAGGACGATATATTAATATCTCCCGGGGATGGAAAGATAACGGCATACAAGGATATAGACAAGTATGCATTAATTCAGATTAAGGGAATTACCTATAGTCTCAAGGAACTTATTAAAGATGATGCACTTTCTAATAAATATAGCCGAGGCTCTATGATAGTTCTAAGACTTTGTCCAACAGACTATCACCGATATCATTTTATAGACAGCGGAACATGTGAAAAATCAACTAGGATAAAAGGATATTATTATTCTGTTAATCCTATTGCATTGTCTGAGGTAAACAAGCTATTTTGCCAAAATAAAAGGCAGTATTCCATTTTCCACAGCAAGAATTTTAAAGATGTACTTTATGTTGAAGTGGGTGCAACTTGTGTTGGTTCTATAATAGATACCTACACCCCTGATTTCGCTGTAAACAGAGGGGACGAAAAGGGATATTTCAAGTTCGGCGGATCTACTGTAATCCTATTTTTTCAAAAGGATACTATCAGTATAGACAAAGATATTTTAACCCACTCCAATTTAGGAATTGAAACTAAAGTTAATCTTGGAGAAAAAATTGGCATAAGAATATAATATGAAATAAATGAATATTTGAAAACTGGCAGAGGGCAAGCTGTACTACAGATGCCCTCTGGTTTTTTTTGCAGTTTAAACCTAAGAGTTCAGACCTGTCCCCAACCCTCTCTAACTCTCTCTGTTTATTTTTTGCATAATGCTCAGTATTATTTTGTCTGCCTGAGACATGCTTGCGGATAGTTCTCCCATATGCTTTATAGTTTCTTCCAGATTTTCTTCAATAATTCCGTTTTTATTTGGAATAATTCTGTTGCTGCAGGCGAGTATGGCTGAAAAGTATGCTGTTGAAACGGATGTCGCTGATTTAAGTGCACAGCCGCTTTTAGCGCCATCGCAAATCATCCCGGAAACATCTCCAATCATATTCTTAATTGCTCCCTTTATTCCATTATAGCCTCCATTCATCAGTAAGCAGTAAGCAGAGGATAGTCCAATTCCTGCTGCAGTGGCCGCTCCACAGAGAGGAGATAATCTGCCGGTGTAATGTTTGATGTATCCTGTTATGATGTGTGATAATGCCAATGCCTTTAATAAGCTTAACTGGTCTATATTGAAATCTTCTTTATATTGATATAGAGGGATTGATTGGACGAGACCCATGTTTCCGCTGCCGTTGCTGCTCATAACCGGAAGAGGTATTCCTTTCATTCTTGCATCAGAAGCAGCTGCTACAAGTGCTATTGCTCTATTTATATAGCTATTGTCCATCATATTTTTATTCATACTATCCTGAAGCTGATAGCCCATTCCTACTCCAAGTGGTTCTGAAATACCAGCATTAGCTATTTTCATATTCATACTAAGTCCTTCTTCTAAAAACCTTAGCTCTTCATAGGACAATTTCTCAACTTCATCTACAATATCTTTTATCGTAAAATCGCATATTTCTTGGCAGGGACAGGTCTGAACCTTATTATTATGAATTCTATTATCCTGATCCAGATTTAATAATATCTCACCTATTTTTTTCTAATAGAACAAAATTATTATGTCTGTACTCTATAATTGCTCTAGTGTATTCACTTTTCGCTTTTATTACAACTTCAATATATATCTTTTTATCAGTATCTTTAAGTTCAACTTTTAATTTACCATTACTTATTAAATTTTTAGCAGAGGTTACATCTGCTTCGGTAACATTTTGAAATATATTTAATTGTTCTTCTGAACCTTTATGTACAATTCCTAACGCAGCAGCTATGTTTATTCCTATTTCATCAGTATTTGGAATCCCCACACCCATGGCATTCTTAAATATATTAGGGCTAATTATAAGTATTATTGAGTCTATTTGCCTATAATCCGAAAGATTAATCAGCTCGGAAGCCTTTGCACATGCAAGAGCAATTGCTACTGGTTCCGTACAGCCTACCGCTGAAACCACCTCATTTTTTAAAAATTCCAATATCATTTCTTTTATATTTCTCATAATTAATCCCCTTTTTATTAATTTGCTTTGCTTACAATATAGAAGCATATTCTATGCCAATCTAAATTCATATTAAATTTTTATAGCTTTATCTAATACTTGGGGATTACTTTAGATATTTATGATAAAAATACCCATTAATTTTCTATATAAGCATAAATATACTGAGAATATATTTTGAGCAGCAAAGCAAAAGTCTCATAGTGATACAAAAGTTAAGTTTCATATCATTATGAGACATTAATCAAATTTTATAATGAGTATTTTTTTATTCTTCTATACAATGTAGCTCTGCTTAGGCCAAGTTCTTTGGCCGCCTTTTCTATGGCTTTTGAACCTTTACCATATTTACCAATAATATTCTTTATCTCTTCTTCCTCAATTTGTTTCAGGTTCCTTTCACATATATTTTTACATTTAAAAATTTTAAATCTGCCTGGTAAATCTTCCAAAGTTATCATTTTGTGAGAAGTAACATTTATTGAATATTCTATAGTATTCTCCAATTCTCTCACGTTTCCCGGCCATTGATATTCATTAAACAAATGAACTGCATCATCATCTATTCCCGTAATGTTCTTTTCCAACTTAACATTAAATTTATCTATAAAATACTTAATAAGAAAGTTTAGATCTGTCCCCCTCTCTCTTAAGGGAGGGACATTTATTGGAATTACTGCAAGCCTAAAGTAAAGATCCTTTCTAAAGGAGCCTTCTGAAACCTTTTCCTCTAGCTCACAGTTAGTTGCAGCTATCACTTTAACATCTATATTTATTGGAAACTTTCCCCCTATTCTTTCTATATTCTTTTCCTGCAAAACTCTAAGTAGTTTTGACTGAAGATGTATAGGTATCTCGCTTATTTCATCTAAAAATATAACTCCCTTATTGGCCATTTCAAATTTGCCTGGCTTTCCACCTTTCTTTGCACCGGTGAAAGAGCCTTCTTCATAGCCAAATAACTCACTTTCAAAAAGCTGTTCCGGTATGGCTGCACAATTTACTGTAATAAAAGGACCTTTAAAATTGCCTTCATTATATATAGCTCTTGCAAAAAGTTCTTTGCCTGTCCCACTTTCCCCCTGTATTAATATGGTTGACTTTGAGATAGAGGCCCTTCTTGAAAGTTCCTTTACAGCTTCCAATGAACTTGATTTACCTACAATATCATTAAATGTAGTTTTTATGTTTTGAGAAATGAAATTGTTAATATTATTTATCATTTCTTCCATTTCCTCAAATATAAATAAAATCCCCATAAGCTCATTGTTTGAATATATGGATTTCGCCTTAAATATTCCTCTGACATTTTCCTTTTTATAAATAAAACTTCGATTAGTAATGCTGTAGCTTTTTTCTTTAAATAAGGTAAAATCGATATTTTTGAAATATTTGCTTATGTTATTTCTGTTATCTAATTTTAAAATATTATTTCCCTTTACATTTATATATTTTATATTCCCCTGTGAATCAGTTAGTGCTACCCCACTATCAAAGAGATTTATTACCTCCCTTAGCTCAACTGCAAGCAGGTTTATTCTCTCTGATTTTTCATTGTCTATAAGCTTTAAGACAATAAGCTCCCCCATTTTATTTAAAAATTGAAGCAGCTCATTTTCATTTCTTAATATTTCTTTTTTCTGGGTTTCCTGAAAAGCAACAAGCCCAATAACCCCTACTACTTTTTCGTTATAAAATATAGGAGATGCCACCTCAGCACTTTCCCTGCACTTATCTCTTTCCTCACAATGTAAGCACGCCATATTTTCTCTTGGATCTTCGATTATATAACTTTCTCCTGATTCTATAGTGTATCCAAAGGCTGAATTATTACTTATTTTATTTCCTATATTTTCCTTATAAAGACCTGTCCCTGCTATTCTTATCAATTCATTATCACAAATTGTTACATCTACATTCAAAACAGCGGATATGGCCTCAGCAATTTTCTGTATATTTTCTCTTATTTCATATAAATTCATAAGCATATCTCCTCATAAATATTTATCATAATTTTATTATATCAAATTGAGACATGCAGGGACAGTGTTGAACTTAATTAGAATTTAGTATAAATTTAATTGCTATCATTGTATATTTCAAAAATCAAATCCAGTATAAACTTGTCTACTTCCTGTTTGCTGTTAAGATCTCCTTGAAAAATAACCTTTGTATTGTTCTTTATACATAATCTGTTAATTATTTTTATATTATTTGTAAATTCATCGTATAAAGAAGAAATTCTATAATCTTTTTCTATATGCTCTAAATTATCATATTTCTCAAATGCGGCTTGTCTCTCTCTACTTTTTGTGCTTCCATTTAGGATTTCTCCCTGATTAATATCCAGTTTATAAATAAATAATTTTCTCCCCGATTTTATTAATTCGTCTATAATAAATAAATACTCCTGCTGATCTGAGTTTATTATTATGTTTTTAAATACTTTAATCTCCTCTATCAACTAATTTCTCCTTCAAAATTATTATACTTACTAATATATATGATTGAATTTGTTATTTAATTAGTATACGTTTTAATTTAACATATGATTTTACACAATTTAATGATTAATTCTAATACTGATATATAGTTGTGGTGTATAATTTAATTAAAGAAGGATTTTGTACAAGGAGTGATTCAATTGGAAATTATAAAAAGTAGTTTTGGTTATTTAGCTGATGGCCGCCCGGTATTTAAGTACACGCTAATAAATGATAATAATGCTTTTGTCAGCATAATTAATTATGGTGGTATTATAACAGAAATTTATGTACCTGATAAAGAGGGTAAACTAGAAAATGTTGTTATTGGTTTGCCCGATTCTAGCGATTATGAAGATAACACTTGTTATTTTGGTGCAGCAGTTGGCCGAATTGCCGGCCGTATTTCAAATGCTTCTTTTAAAATTGACAATAACCTTTACATTTTGGAAAATAATAACGGAAAACATAGTCTGCACGGTGGATTAAAAGGTTTAAGCAGAGTAATATGGGATGTTATAGAAGTAAAGGAAACTGATTTTGTTGGTGCTAAGCTGAGTTATTTCAGCAAGGATATGGAAAATGGATTCCCTGGTAATATGAACATAAAAGTCCTTTACACCTTCAATAATAATAATGAATTGAAAATATCATATACTGCTGATACAGATAAAAAAACAATAATAAATATGACAAATCATAGCTATTTTAATTTAAGCGGAAATTACAAAGAGGATATATATTCCCATTATCTTTCGATAAATGCTGATAATGTGTTTGAACTAGATGGAGATTTAATTCCTACAGGAAAGCTGTTGGCTGTTGAGGGAACTCCTTTTGATTTTAGAAAGCCAAAAATGGTGGGGACAGATATAAACAAGGACGATGAGCAGTTAAATAACGGAAATGGTTATGACCATCCTTTCATATTAAATAAGGAAAAAGATTTAGAGATTTCTATTTACCATAAAAATAGTGGAAGATTATTAGAGATAACAACCGATCAAAAGAGCGTTGTATTATATACAGGAAACTCAATAACAAATAAGTATACCTATTTTAACGGATTAAAGAGCAGGGACAGGTCGGCACTATGTTTAGAAACACAGTATTATCCTGATGCAATAAACCAAGAATTTGTACCATCAAATGTTTTATGCCCAGGTAAAATATACAAAGCAGCTACAACTTAT
>Ga0183099_1002021_pt1 | contig 10863 bp, 7 predicted proteins | sample Biomet1_FD_127788 | JGI IMG/M metagenome (GOLD analysis project Ga0183099, IMG submission 127788) | Microbial communities from bioreactor (seeded with anoxic lake sediment) at LBNL, California, USA - Biofuel metagenome 1 | ecosystem: Engineered > Bioreactor > Anaerobic > Unclassified ... | reverse complement strand
CAATCAGCGTCAAAGCAGCCATCGCCTCAACGATAGGTACTGCGCGCGGCAGCACACAAGGATCGTGACGACCGTGAGCTTCCAGTTCTACTTCGTTGGTGTGAATGTCGAGCGTATCTTGTTTTTTTGAAATGGTAGCAACCGGCTTAAACAATACGCGGAAATAGATATCCTGTCCGTTGCTGATGCCACCTTGCACGCCTCCCGAATTGTTTGTTTTGGTACTTACTTTGTCGCCGTCTTTTACAAAGGAATCATTCATCTCCGAGCCCTTCAGACTGACTCCTTCAAATCCTCGTCCGTAATCAAATCCATGAGTAGCATTGATACTCATCATGGCCTGAGCCAATCGCGCCTGCAGTTTGTCGAAGATCGGTTCACCCAGTCCTACAGGAACACCTTTGATGACGCACGAAATAATTCCTCCGATAGAGTCGCCTTCTTTTTTCAGCTCTTTGATGTATTTAATCATTTGCTCGGCCACTTCCGGTTGCGGACAACGAACCACATTTGATTCTATCTGTGATAAATCCGCCGTTTCAAAAGTCTGAGTCATGGCAATGTGTCCGACTTGCGACGTAAAAGCGATAATTTCAATTCCGAGACTTTTTAAAGCCAGCTTGGCAATGGCTCCGGCCACCACGCGCGATGCTGTTTCGCGCGCTGAACTTCGTCCTCCTCCACGATGATCGCGGATGCCGTATTTCTGTTGGTAAGTAAAGTCGGCATGCGAGGGACGGTATATTTCCTTTAGGTGATCGTAGTCGGAACTGTGTTGGTTCTCATTCCAGATAACAAAAGCAATTGGAGTTCCGGTGCTTTTCCCCTCAAAAATTCCCGATAAGAATTCAACTTTATCTCCTTCTTTTCTCGGAGTAGAAATCGCAGATTGCCCGGGGCGGCGGCGATTCAGTTCATTTTGGATGAATGTTTCATCTATTTCTATTCCCGGAGGGCAACCGTCAACAATGCCGCCGATTCCTTTTCCGTGAGATTCTCCAAATGATGTGAAAGTAAATAATTTGCCAATGGTGTTCGACATGTGGTATTCAATTATGAGTTATAGTATGGACAATGAATATTTATGCCATAATCTGTTATTGCACGTACAAAGTTATTCAAAAGTTTGAAATAACGACAAAACCAAAGAGTAATCAGATGCAACAATGGATATTAATCAGTAAAAAACCTCCTAATATCCATTGTCGTATATTTGATTAAAGAATCAGATTAGTTACATCCGCAACCACCGCATCCGCAGCTTTCTCCTTTTTCTTCGTTGCTGTCGCATTCGCCTTCACCGCAACTGCCGCAACCACATCCACAACCTCCGCCTTGCAGAGCTGCAATTTCTTTTTCTGTAGCCTCACGAACTTCAAGAACAGATCCTTTGAAATGAAGAGTTTCACCTGCTAATGGGTGGTTTAAATCCACTTTTACGTGTGTGTCGGTGATTGTAACTACCTGTGCATTTATGCGATTTCCTTCGTTATCCATCAATGGAACAACGTTTCCTTCGAAAATCATTTCTTCGTCAAGTTTGCCATCTATTTCAAAGATTGCGCGGTCAAGATCCAATACACTTGCATCGTCATATTCGCCATACGCGTCTTCTGTGTTAATTGTAAAGTCGAATTTTTGGCCGGCTTCCAGTCCAAATAAGTTTTCTTCGAACTTTGGAAGCATCATTCCCAACCCAAAGATAAAACTTAATGGTTGTTGCTCGGTTGCTTTTTCCATTAATTCTAATTCTCCTTCTTTTTCGCCATCCACGTATAACTCGTATTCTGCCGACACTGCTTTGTTTGCTGTAATTTTCATTTTCTATTTTTTTTGTTTGTTATTTTCTATTCTTAAAAATCAGCTTTTTGATTCTAAACAACGTATAATCGTTTTTTAGTCTGAATTGTTCAAAGTAAAGCGTTAATTAATGGAATTTTAATACCAGGTAATAGCTGTTGAGCCATACCCACTTTGTTTGTCATATTTCAAATCCTGAAGCATGCTTGCATTTACTCCAATCTTGAAAGTATATGCTTTGTATATTCCGAAAGGTACTATACTGCCGGACATTGTCCAGCAATGCAAATTTCTGGTTACATTTATACTGGTGTAAGTTAATTCTTTTGCTGCAAAGTCATAAGTGGAATTTGCAGATATTTTCCAATTGGATGTAAGCGAAATGTTTCCGGAAAAGCTTAAGTTGTGAGTGAGAGCGTATTCATATTCCAATTTTTTGGGAAGCCATACATTATTACTTCCATAAAGAACAGAATAATTTACACTTATACTCCATGGAATAGCGACTTTTTCATATCCATCAGCATCTTTTTCTATTTCTTTTTTGTCTTTTTTCTGGTCATCTTTTTGATCTTTCTTTCCTGTAGTGGAGGAAGTGTCGTCTTTTGTTGGAATTTTTTCTTCAGAATTAGCATTCTTTCCTTTCTCCTTTTCTTTTGTCTTTTTCTTAAAGGTTTCGTTGCTCAAGGTATAGCTATAGGATGTGCTCGTTCCCAAAAAACGTGGCAGTTTGCCATGTTCCCAATAAAGTTTATTGACTCTGACTCCACCCGTTCCGTCACTATTAGAAGCATACATATAAGGGTCGAATGATCCGCTTAAGCTTATTGAATGGCTGTCGCTTAGTTTTAACCTTAGGCTTGCACTTATCAGTGACCATTGCATGGAGTCGGCAACCATATTGTAAGAGCCACTTACGGATAGATTATCAATTAAGCTTATCTTCTTAAATGGATTTGTGCAGGTCGTGTCTTTATCGTTTCGCACTTTCATTTCCACATTGTTGCTTAATGAGTAGGTGATGCTTCCTGATTTTCCTACACCGGGTACTCCATATAGAGTATTCTGATAATGTGAATACTGAACTTGTTGGTCATACAGAACTGCTTTGTTGGCAGGTATGGTATAAGTGCCGTAATATCCCCAGGATGGTGCTCCAAAATCTGGTGTATAGCTAAATCCAATCGATGGTGTCAAGACGTGACGAATTCTATCAATTTTGTCTCCAAAAATGGCTCTGCTAGGAATGAAAAATCCATAAAGTTTGGTTGAAGCCGAAACACCCATGCTAAAATCGTATACCCGGTTGAAGCCGGAAACGGTATCTGTTTTTACCACCTGTTTTACATTATCCCATGATTTATTGATTGACTGAAGATACCAACGTTCAGTGTAATTTATCGTAGGTGAGATGCTTATGTATTTTAGTAGGCTGAATGTTGCACTGATAGGAATACTGTGTTTCATTCCATTTTTCCAGTCCTTCGAAAAAGAAGAAGTAAGTAACTTATTTTCTTTAGTTTCGATACTGTTCTGAAAGGTTCCCGAATATGACATAGAAATCTTTTCGTACCAGCGCTCTTTTCCAACGGCATTTTTTCGCTTGAAAGGATAAATTCTACTCATTGATATACTGATATTGGGCAATGATAAATTGAGAGTAGAGTCTTTGGTACGCTGCGAAATATTCATACTTCCGGCAATACTGAAAGGGCTACTATTAGGAAAGCGTTGAGTAAACGACACACTCGAACTTTTTGTGTTTTCAGAATTTAAAGTCGAATTATAATAACTGTTTATATTGCTTCGGTTGTATCCACTGGTTGAGAAGTTTACGCTGGAAGAAAAGTTAAAGTATGGGTTGGCTTTGCTGTCTTGTGAATGTGTCCATACAATACTCATGTTATCAAGCTTCGCATAGGTGGGTAAATCTTTATCGCCGGTAACATCTTCACGATAGCTAAAATTAAAACTTCCCCGATATTTGTAGCGCTTCAGGTAAGTCGTCGTAGCGTTTACTGCCCAGGTACCTTTGGTATAAATGTCGCCTTTAAGTTGCAAATCCATATAATCGCTAATGGCGAAATAATAGCCCCCATTTGCTAATCCAAATCCACGTGTGCTTTCATCCTGAAATGTTGGCATCAGAACACCAGATGAATATTTGTCGGTAAAAGGGAAAAATCCGAACGGAACAGCTATTGGCAAAGGCACATCTTCAATGACCAGATATGCAGGACCGGAAACGATGTTTTTTCCTGTTTTTACCTTTCCCCTTGTTAGATCAAGGTAGAAGTCCGGATGTTCATGATTGTCGCAGGTGGTGTATTTTCCGTTAGTGATACACAGTATGTTTTCATCTATTTTCTTGGTTCTGTCGCTGACAACATAACCTTCGCCTTGTTTGGTGACGGCATGACGTATGTATCCTTTTTTTGATTTTAGGTTGTAAGTTAGCTCTTTGGAGTTGTATTCGACTTTGTTCTCGGTAAAAACAGGTTCTCCTATTTTTTTTCCAACGCTGTCAGTCTTTCCACGTGCAAAGATCAGACTACTGTCCATTTTTATCCGTACATAATCAGCTTTCAGGTCAATATTTTTGTATTTAATATCGCTTTGGCCATGGAGAAAGCCGGTTCCGTTTCCCAAGAAAACGATTGAATCCTGAGCGCTATAGTTTATCTCTGCATCAATCTTTTCCGACTTTTTTTTATGCAAAGAATCTTTTGGTAATGTAAGTGTATCAGTAACCTGAGTTTTATTTTCGTTCTTTTTGGGTATGACTTTCCCTTGACTAAAACCCAAGAGGGAAAAAGCTAGCCCTAGAATCAGAACCAGGTTTTGACGTGCTATGTTGGAATATAATCGGTTACAGATTTGCATCCGGTGTTGATATGGATTTCTAAATTAGGGTGCAAATTTAGTGAAAAAATAGTACTCTCTTTTACTTATGCTTTTTTTTTATGATTAATTTGAAAATTTACTGCTTCATATCGCATTAGAAATAGTTTAAAAACATTACTTTTGCACAAAAAAATACACAGTTGATTCCATTTTTTATCGGAATTTTTCTTATGAAATTTATTAAAAAGTATTCTCTTGTTTTTCAGTTTTGTATGGTTTTGGCAGGTAGTTCTATAATAACTTCTGTTAATGCTCAGGATGCAAGATTTACAGTTGTTCTGGATGCAGGACACGGTGGACACGACCCGGGAGCAATGGGTTCCTTTTCCAGAGAAAAAGACATCAATCTAGCTATAGAATTAGACTTAGGGGCTCTGATAGAGCAAAATTTCAAGGATGTCAGGGTGATTTATACCCGAAAAACAGACAAATATCTTACCTTGCAGGAACGGGCAGATGTGGTGAATGATCATCATGCTGATTTGTTTATTTGTGTTCATACAAATGCATCTACAAGTCCGGCGGCTTTCGGAACCGAAACATTTACCCTCGGTTTGGCCAAGACAAAAGCCAATTTGGATGTCGCCATGCGTGAAAACTCCGTTATTCTTTTAGAAGAAGATTATCGCTCGAAGTATAAAGGTTTTGACCCAAAATCTGTAGACTCTTACATTATGTTTGAGTTTATGCAAGATAAATACATTGATAGAAGTGTTGAATTTTCTTCTGCCGTTCAAAAACAATTTGTTAGTTATTGTGGCCGCACAGATCATGGTGTAAGGCAAGCCGGCTTTTGGGTATTGCACCGCTCGGCCTGTCCAAGTGTTTTAGTTGAAGTGGGCTTTATTTCCAACCCGGCAGAAGAAAGATACTTAACATCAAATCAGGGTCAAAATGAAATGGCTTCTGCTATTTACAATGCATTTATTGATTACAAGCGGACTCACGATAAAAGATCTGGACGTCAAGTAGTTAATGTGCACAAGTTGGAGCCTGTAGATCAACAAACTGCACCAAAACAAAGCAAAACGGTGAAATCGGTTGTTGAAGTTCAAAAGCCTGTAGAAAGAGAAACTGTTAAAACTCAAAAAACAGAAGAAACTGTTCACGTAAACAAAAATCAATCAAATCAGCAGGAAGCCGTCTCTGCCCAAACGCCAGTGTTCAAGGTTCAGCTTTTTGCCTCAAGAAGAGAGTTGCCAAAAGATGCGGCAGATTTTAAAGGCGTTGAAAATATAGATTTTTTTGTTGAAAAAAAATATTACAAGTATACGATAGGTGCCGAAACGGATTATAAAAAAATAGAGAGAATCAGAAAAGATATGCTTTCGAAATTTCCGGAGGCATTTATAATTGCTTTTCAAGGTGAGAAAAAATTAGCTCCGGGCGAAGTTCTTCAACTAACAAGATAACTTAAAATTACTCTAGACCAAAATCAGTTGCATTAATAAACAATTTAGAATGAAAAAAAATTATTTTACACGCGAAGTTAAAGTAGGAATAATGGCTGTTGTAGCTGTAGCTGTACTGTATTTTGGGTTGAACTTTTTAAAAGGAACTGATATTTTTTCTCCCGTAAGCTATTATTATGGAAGGTATGAGAATATTGGCGGATTGGTTCCTTCTTCGCCGGTTTATGTCAAGGGATTCAAAGTTGGCCAGGTAGAACAGATAAAATACGATTTTTCGAAAAAAGAATCGTTTGTAGTGAAGATTTCTGTTTCTAAGGATATCAAATTGCCAAAAGGAACCAGAATTGAATTGTACGACGATGGTTTGATGGGGGGTAAGGCTATTCAATTGGTTTACGAACCGATTACGGCTTCGCAGGAAATGCATCAGGTTGGTGACACCATAGAAACGCAAGTTGGTATTGGTTTGATGGCTCAGCTTTCAGGTGATTTGCTTCCCAAAATTGAGGGCATTTCTACGCAAGCCGACTCGCTCATCCGCTCAGTACGTGTTTTAGTTGAGAATAAAAATCTCACTAAAAGCATTGCTTCCATTGAACACACAACATCCGATTTAGCTGTGAGTTCGTCTCAATTAAAGAGAATGATGAGCAATGATGTGCCTCGGATTTTGAATAATGTAAATGATGTTACTTCTGACTTTAAACAAATCAGTGGTAATCTTAAAAAAGTTGATTATGCTGCTACTTTTGCGAGCATAAATCATACTCTTTCAAACTTGAGTTTGATAACAGATAAAATTAATAATTCGGAAGGTACCATTGGTATGCTTTTGAGTAATAAAGATCTGTATATCAATTTGTCTAATACGGCAGCAAGTACGGATAAATTGTTGATTGATTTGCAGAAAAATCCAAAGCGTTATGTGCATTTTTCTCTTTTTGGGAGTAAAACGAAATAGCGTCGTTATTTACGATAATTCTAAATAGCGAACAATCCAAAAATATTTTATTTTAGAATTTCACAGCCGAAACCTTTTGTTAACAAGAGTTTCGGCTTTTTTCTCCTCTTTTTTTCTCATTTTGCTATCAAACAGTTAATGGCTTTACTATCAGCGTTGTTTCAAAAATGTTACAAATAATTATTTGTGAATCAGTTGATTGCTTAATGTTCTGATACTAAAAAAGATGCCAAAATGGAAAAATTCCAAAATAAAAATGATTTTTTTATGTCGGAAAAGTTTTAGATTTTTGTAGAGTGGAATGCCGCCAATGCAAAACCTTGGTATTCCACTGGTTTCTTTTTATTTGTTTGAATTTCTCTTATTAATAATTTTTTTTTTGAATTAAAACCAAAATGTTAAACACTCACGATCAATTATGGAACCGCTGTCTGGGCGTAATTAAAGACAATATAAGTGAAGCCTCTTTTAATACATGGTTTGCACCTATTGTACCTTTAAAATACGAAAACAAGATATTTGTATTGCAAGTGCCAAGCCAGTTCTTCGTTGAATACATCGAAGAAAAATATATTGATTTGTTGAGAATGACTCTTTACCGTGAAGTTGGTGTGGGTACACGTCTTGAATATCGTGTGCTAATTGATAAATCGAGCGGGAAAGGGACACAAATTCCAAGCGCTGCAGAGCAATCAAAGCAGAAACCAACAGCAACCAAAGCTCCCGGTTATGTAAGTCCGTATAACAAGCCTCAGTTGCCCGAAATCGATCCACAGTTGAATCCTTCTTATAATTTTAATAATTTAATAGAAGGAAATAGTAATAAGCTAGCTCGTACCGCCGGAATCAGTATTGGTAACGAACCGGGTAAGACTATTTTCAATCCTTTGTTTGTTTATGGTCAATCAGGAGTGGGAAAAACGCACTTAGCCAATGCCATTGGAGTGATGACAAAACAATTGCATCCAGAAAAAAGAGTGTTGTACGTTTCGGCAAATACTTTCCAGATTCAATATACCGATGCCGTAAGAAGCAATACTGTGAATGATTTCTTGAATTTCTATCAAACAATAGATGTTCTGATTGTCGACGATATTCAGGAATTTGCAGGCAAAACAGGAACCCAGAATACATTTTTCCATATTTTCAATCATTTACACCAAACAGGAAAACAATTGGTGTTGACTTCAGATCGTTCTCCAATTGTAATGGTTGGTTTGGAACAACGATTATTAACCCGTTTCAAATGGGGTTTGTCGGCTGAAATTGAAAAACCGGATTTTGATCTACGTAAATCAATCCTGGATAGTAAAATTTACCGTGATGGTCTGGAAATTCCGGAAGAAGTGGTTGATTTCATAGCAGAGCATGTTGTAGACAACGTTCGTGATTTAGAAGGTGTGTTAGTATCGCTTTTAGCTCATTCAACTCTGGCTGATATGCCAATCGATGTTGCTCTGGCAGAAAAAGTAATCAGTCGCATTGTAAATATCACCCGGAAAGTGAATACGGTAGAGAAGATTCGCGATATTGTTTGCGAGTATTTTTCGTTGTCTGTTGACGCTATTTCAACAAAGAGTCGCAAGCGGGAAGTGGTTCAGGCTCGTCAAATAGCGATGTATCTATCTAAACAGTTGACAAAAAGTTCTTTATCATCTATTGGGAATACTATCGGACAACGTGATCATGCCACCGTTTTGCATGCTTGTAAAATAGTTAATGATTTAATGGATAGTGATAAAAATTTCCGATCGAGCGTTCGTGAAATAGAAGAAAAGCTGAAGTGCTAATGTTTTAATATATTGTACTTTATAAATAAAACATAAATTTGAAATTGAAAAGCTGCTACAAAAAATAGCAGCTTTTTTTGCGAAATATCTTTATTGAAAATTTATGTAGATAGGAAATAATGTTGTATTTTTACAACCGAAATTAAAACGAACAAACATGGTATATAAATTCACAATCCTATCCGATGAGGTAGATAATTTTGTGCGAATAATCACAATCGATTCAGAAGCTACATTCTTCGATTTGCATAATGCAATTCTCGATTCGGTGAATTATGAAAAAAATCAGATGACCACTTTCTTTCTGTGCTCCGATAATTGGGAAAAAGGACAGGAAGTGACTTTAGTGGAAATGGAATCAAGTTCAGAATACGATAATTTAGTGATGGAAGATACCAAACTTGAAGACCTGCTGACGGATGAAGACCAAAAGCTACTTTATGTGTTTGATATGATGTCTGATCGGGTGTTCTTTATGGAATTATCCGAAATCGTTCCAAGAAAAAATCTGGATAAAGCTGTCTGCATTTCTTCTGACGGTGAAGCTCCACTACAAATTATGGCAGATGAAGGATTGAATGCTACTCCAAAAGCCAGTTTGGATGAAAATTTTTACGGAGATGAAGACTTTGAGTTGGATGAATTAGACGAAGAAGGCTTTGGAGAAATGAATTTTGATAATAACAGTTTGTTTTCTGAAGATCCAAAATTCTAATCAATTATAAAAAACTGGAGAAGACAGAAGATAAACAGGCTTTATTTTCTGTCTTTTTGTTTATAAAAAAGCAGTAACCTATTCGATTCGAAAAAATGGATACCACCAACAAAGTACAATCCTCAACTGTCGACTGTCAATTGAAAAGACCGACGTTGCTTGTGATTCTGGGACCGACCGGCGTTGGTAAAACCAATATTAGCTTACGCCTGGCCGAATATTTTGGCTGTCCGATTGTATCGTCGGATTCTCGTCAGTTTTATCGCGAGTTGAAGATTGGTACTGCTGCTCCGACGGAAGCGCAGCTGAGTCGCGTGAAACATTATTTTATTGGTTCTCATTCTATCCACGATGAGTACAATGCAGGGCAATACGAACAGGATGCTATCCAGCTGCTGGACGAATTATTTAAAGTTCACAATGTAGTAATGTTGGTGGGCGGTTCCATGATGTATATTGATGCAGTTTGTAATGGAATGGATGATATTCCGAACGTAGACGCAGAAACCCGCCTTTTCTGGCAAAAGCAATATGCAGAATTGGGTTTGGAGTTTATTCAAAATGAACTGAAACGACTTGATCCGGTGCATTACGACCAAGTGGATGTGCAAAATCCGAAGCGGATTATCCATGCGCTGGAAATTTGCAGCATGACCGGAAAACCTTATTCCGATTTACGTACCGGACAAAGAAAAGAACGTAATTTCAATATACTGAAAATTGGTTTAAACCGTCCACGACCGGAACTTTACGAACGAATTAATGCGCGGGTAGATGAAATGATGGCGGAAGGCTTACTCGACGAAGCAAAGCAATTTTATGAATACAAGCATTTAAATACTTTGAATACGGTGGGATACAAAGAGCTTTATGAGTATATGGATGGCAACTGGACACTGGACTTTGCTGTTAATATGATAAAACAAGATTCCCGCCGGTATGCCAAGCGTCAATTAACATGGTTTAACCGGGATAAAGAAATTCTTTGGTTTCATCCGGATGAATTAGAATCCAAAATGGAATTAGTTACTCAAAATCTGAAATAAATGAAAACGACCCAACAGACATCACTTCTTCCGTATAATACCTTTGGCATTGATGTCAAAGCCGATTTTTTTATTGAATATGATTCGATAGATGATTTACAAGCGGCATTGCAGTCAGATACTGTCAAACAAAATAAAATTCTTCACGTTGGTGGCGGAAGTAATTTGTTGTTCTTAGCCGATTTTAAAGGAGTAGTGCTTCATTCGGCTATCAAATCCATTGAAAAAGTGCGTG
>Ga0183099_1002020_pt1 | contig 10863 bp, 9 predicted proteins | sample Biomet1_FD_127788 | JGI IMG/M metagenome (GOLD analysis project Ga0183099, IMG submission 127788) | Microbial communities from bioreactor (seeded with anoxic lake sediment) at LBNL, California, USA - Biofuel metagenome 1 | ecosystem: Engineered > Bioreactor > Anaerobic > Unclassified ... | reverse complement strand
CCCTAAGCCTGCCGATCATATCAAATTTAACATTGCTACAGTATTTTCGATTGGGACGAGAGGATGCGCAACGTAGAATCCCGATCCCTTCAGCCCGAGTTCTTCGCCGGTGAAGGCAATAACAGCCACACTGCGCTTCGGGGGATTGGCAGCCAGGGCTTGCGCAATTTCGATTATCCCGGCCACGCCGGAAGCATTGTCGTCGGCGCCATTATGTATCTGTGGCTTTTTACCGCGGTAAGCAGAGTTATAGCCGCCCCACCCGAGGTGATCGTAGTGCGCGCCAAGCACAATATATTCATTCGCGAGCGCCGGATCCGTACCTTAGATCGGTTTCCATATTCCGTGGACCGGCGCCTACATCATCGGTATCTGCGCTGCTGTGGCCTACGTGGCTGCGATCCTCTGGTACGGACGCCGCAGAGCGGCTGACAGCACCCTGAAGGCGAAGCATTAAGATTACGCTCCTCTAACTTTTTTGGTTTGCCGCAGCAGGATGCGGTGAGTCCATACAGAAAGCAGGACCGCGGCGAAAGCTGCGGTCCTGCTTTATCGTACGGCAAAATAGTCGGGAATTTTTCGTAAGAATGCCTATCCGGAGTCCAAAGCTTTGGAAGTACTGCGTATTGAAATTTTCTTCCAGCAACCGTATAATTACGTAAAGGACAAACGAGCGCAACTTTGTGCCCGCATCAAGCACACATTTTACTTTCGGCGAACTGCGGACAGGACCCGTCATGCGGACGCGCAGAACGGAAGAGGCGCGCCGGTATTTCCCATGCCCGTCATTGGTCCCAAAATAATCGTACAGGAGGGAAACATCATGCTGACTTTGGAAATGATTCAGGATGCTCAGGCCGCTCTGAGGGGCGTAGCCCGGGTGACGCCGCTGAATCCCGCGAAAAAGCTGGGGAAAAACGTATACATTAAGTCTGAAAATCTTCAGCTTACCGGCGCGTTCAAGCTGAGGGGCGCGTACAATAAAATCCGCTCCTTGACCCCGGAGGAGCGGGAGCGCGGTGTCATCGCCTGCTCCGCCGGGAACCATGCCCAGGGGATTGCCCTATCTGCCACAAAACTTGGCATTAAGTCCATTATCTGCATGCCCGCCGGTGCTCCCATCAGTAAGGTAGAGGCCACCCGGAACTATGGCGCGGAGGTGGTTCTGGTTCCCGGCGTGTATGACGACGCGGCGGCGGAGGCTGCCCGGCTCACGGAGGAGAAGGGTTATACCTTCGCCCATCCCTTCAACGACGAGCTGGTGATGGCCGGACAGGGAACCATCGGTCTGGAAATTCTGGAACAGCTGCCGGAGGTGGAGCAGGTGGTGATCCCCATCGGCGGCGGCGGCCTGATCGGCGGTGTGGCCTGTGCCATCAAAAGCCTGAAGCCCGACTGCCGGGTGGTGGGCGTTCAGGCGTCCGGCGCGGCCAGCATGTATATCTCTCAAAAGCAGGGACACCCGGTGGAGCTGTCCGGCGTTTCCACCATTGCCGACGGCATCGCCGTGAAAAAGCCGGGGAATCTGACCTTTGAGCTGTGCGCAAAATATGTGGACGAGATCGTCACCGTGAAGGACGATGAGATTGCCACCGCGATTTTGGCGCTGATGGAGGATCAGAAGACCGTGGCCGAGGGCGCGGGAGCCACGCCGGTGGCCGCCGTCATGTTCGGCAAGGTGGACGTGACCGACAAGAAGACCGTGTGTCTTGTCTCCGGCGGAAATGTGGATGTGACCACGCTGTCCCGCATCATCACGAAGGGCTTGTCAAAATCGGGCCGCATCGCTGAGTTCTCCGCAAAAATCGCGGATAAGCCGGGCAGCCTATTGGGACTTCTCCAGATCGTGGCCAACACCGGGGCCAATATTCTCAGTGTCAACCATGCGCGGGAGGATAAGCACTCCGATGTGGGGGCTTGTATCGTGTCCATGGTGCTGGAGACTCGGAATCCCCAGCATGTGGACGATATTGAGCGGGAATTGAGCTCCAACGGTTATGAGCTGCTGTTCAAGTAGACCGGATAAGAAAACCCGCACCGATGATACCCAGGAGTGGGGGACACGATTTGTGGTGCCCCCACTTCTGGGTAGCTGAGTTTTTTAGGGGTCTCATCGAAAGCACTCTCCCATGACGGAAGGACAAGCATTTGGGGGAGGTAACGCACGTGCGCTCGTCATTGCTTTTTCGCTGAACGCCGTGGAATTATTTTTGCGTATACAACCGAAAAACAGCTCATTTGACTATCTTGTGTTTTTTCTTGCAATGTGTTACGATGACAACATATTAGCACACAACCCGATCCACTGCCAGCTTGAATCAGGGGATGGTGAAATGGAACATTCGGATATGCTGGAATCCTGCGTTTTTGATCTTTTGTGCAACGCGTCCGAGAAGCTGTACATGGTCTTGGCTGATCTGAAACGCGACTGCTCCAGATGGTCCCCTGCCGCAGTGAATTACTTCGGTCTTCCGGGCGAGTACATTGAGAATGCGGTGCAAGTCTGGACTTCATATGTCCATCCGGACGACCGCCGAATCTTTCTGAGGGACATCGGAAGAGTCCTGACCGGCGAATCCAAGAGATTCGACTGCGAATACCGCGCCCGCAACGCCAGCGGAGAATACGTATGGGTCAACTGCAAGGGAACCGCCGAAAGCAATCTGGACGGTTCCCCCGGCCTGTTTGTTGGCTTGATGACCAACCTGGGCGTCATTTCCGTATTTGACCCCGTTTCCGGGTTGCTCAGCGCCTCTGAATTTCAAAAGTGCTTCCACAAGGAGCTCTCCCTTGGGCGGCGGGGCATGCTGCTTTTGTTTGGCATTGACGACTTTAAGCGGATCAACGATATGTACGGCTTTGTTTTCGGCGATCAGTTGCTGTGTGCGCTGGGACAGCAGATGCAGAAGCTTCAGGGCTACACGTTCTATCGGATGGACGGGGACAAGTTTGCCTGCATTGTTTCGGGAGACGACGGAAAAGAGGCTGCTAGGATTTTTTCCAGAGTCCGGGATATTGCCCATGCACTTCCCCTTGCTGACAAAACGGCTTTTGGAATTTCCATTTCCTGCGGTGCGGTGTGTTATCCGACTTGCGGGGAAAAGGTCGAGGCCCTGCGCGCAAAAGCGGAGTATGCGCTGGAACAGGCAAAAAGGAACGGACACGACAACATGGCCGACTATTCGGAAAATCTCCATCAAAAATCCATGGATCTTTTTCGTTTGCAGGAAGCTCTTTATAAAGCAATTTACAACGATTTTGAGGGATTTTCCCTGCATTACCAGCCGCTGATCTGCGAGTCGGATGGAACCGTCTTCGGGGCTGAGGCGTTGCTGCGCTTTTCCGCTCCAAATCTGCCGCATGTCACTCCGGCGGACTTTATCCCCGTGCTGGAGGACAGCGGCTCCATCAATGAGGTCGGCGCTTGGGTCATACGAACCGCGCTGCGTCAGGCCGCCGAGTGGAGAAAGCTGCTTCCCGGCTTTACCGTTTCCGTCAATGTTTCTTATCTGCAAATGCGGCGGCCCGGGTTTCGGGATATGGTGCTTCGGGAGCTGGAGCGGAGCGGTGTGCCGGCCGACGGGTTGATTCTGGAACTTACGGAGAGCTGCCGGGCAACAGCCTACGATCAATTGCAGGCTGACTTCCAATTTTTTGCGGAACACAGGATCAAGCTGGCGCTGGACGATTTCGGCACCGGGTACGCCTCCATTGCCATGCTGCGGGAGCTGACACCGCCGTGGATCAAGATTGATCATACCTTTGTCACCTCCATCAAGGACAGCAGTTTAGATCAGGCCATTATTGAGTACATTCTTCAGCTGTGCGGCCAGGCCGGAATCCAGACCTGCGTGGAGGGAATCGAAACATTCGATATCCGGAGGACCGTCTGCCGATACCACCCGGAGTTGCTTCAGGGCTACTACTTTTCAAAACCCATGCCGGCCACCGAGTTTGAGACCTGTTACATCCCCCGGAGCTGATGGGGAATATTTTTCTCCGGGTTCTTCCGGAGTACCAGAATAGCGGCATTGGGGAGATCGTTTTTCGCAGCAGCGCCAGTCAAATAAAAGCCCAGCAAAAGCCGACACATACGTCGTCCTTTGCTGGGCTTTTCTGTTTGTCCTATATATATATCACAAGGTGTAATTCAGTCAATTGCGGAAATTTAATGGAGGCGCTGAAGCTGTTTATCGATTGGACCGCCGCCAGATCTTTTGCTGTTCAGCGGCGTCAATCAGTTTCTCCCGGAAATCCGGGTGGGCGATGGATACCAGCATTTCCGCCCGCTCCCAAGTGGAGCGTCCCGCCAGATTCACCGCGCCGTACTCCGTGACGATGTAGTAGGCCTGACTGCGGGGGTCGGTCACGATGTCCCCGCCGAAGTGAGGCAGGATGCGGGAATGGCGGACGCCGGACTTATCCATGTACGACGAAGTCATGCAGATGAACGCCTTGCCGCCGCGGGACATCGCCGCGCCGGTGAGATAATCCAGCTGGCCGCCGGTGCCGCTGATTTGTCGGAGCCCCGCGCTTTCGGCACAGACCTGCCCGTAGAGGTCCACGGCGATGCAGCTGTTGATAGAGATCATGTCGTCCATTCGCGCGATGGTCTCCGGCGCGTTGACGTATTCCAGCGGAGCCACCACCACGCCGGGGTTCTCATTTACCCAGTCATACAGAGACTGAGAGCCGAACACGATGCCGGTCATGCCCTTGTTGCGGTGGATGGCGCAGCGGGCGCCTGTGAGCTTGCCGGCGCGAAACAGCTCGTAGTAAGCGTCGCCGCACAGCTCCGTGTGCATTCCCAAATCCTTCAGATCAGACTGAGCCAGCAGCGAGCCCACCACGTTGGGCATTCCCCCAATGCCTAATTGCAGAGTGGCGCCGGAGGGAATCTGCGGCACGATCAGCTCCGCAATCTTTACATCCTCCTCCGTGGGCTTGGCAATGGGGAACTGGAGTAGGGGAGCGTGTTCGCCCTCCACCACACAGTCCACCTCCGAAATGTGGATGGACTCGTCAAATCCGCCGTAGATGCGGGGCAGATGCTCGTTGACCTCCAGAATGACGAGATCCGCCTTTTCGAGAATTCCCCGCGCCACGCCCGTGGCGCAGGAGAGGTTGAAGTACCCATGCTTATCCATGGGCGGCACGCTCATCATGGCCACATTTACCGTCAGAAAGTGACGGTAATAGGAAACTACGTTCCGGAAAATCATGGGAATATAGTTGCACAGTCCTTTGTCGCAGAGTTTGCGTTCGTAGGCGGAGCAGTGCCATGTGTTGTAGAAAAAGTGCTCCCGGGAAGGGTCGCATTCCGCCACTTGAATGGGAGAGAAAATCAAATTCCCCCGTATTTTTACATCCGTCAGCTCGTCTCTGCGCGCGGCCAGTGCCGCGTCCAGCAGGATGGGAAAACACATATTGGTGGTATAGTCCACCCAGTCGCCGGACTTGACGGCTTGAACCGCCTCCGCCGGTGTGCGCAGTTTTGCCTGATATTCCTCGAAAATGTCCATGTCAGTTACCTTCCTTTCCTACGGCGGCCCGTCCGGAACGGAAGGCCTGTGATTTATCATATCGCCTTTGGTCGGGAAAAGTCAAGAAGGGCCTTGTGTTGTTGAAATGAGGTGCGGAGAAATCACCCGCCAGAGCCCGGGCCGAAAAGCGAAAAACCGCCGCCTGGGCGGCGGTTTATTTGTAGTACGCTACCAGCAGGTCCACGACCATCCCATAGCTTTTCATTCCGTTTTCGTCGCCATAGCTTTTAAGAAGACGGTCATAGACCTTGTTGGAGACCTTTTTGGCAGTGGAGTTGCGGAACTGCGCCCAGTATGCGTTGTTGTTCTGAAGATCCGCCCGGACGTTTTCGGGAAGACCGTCATAGATCTCCTGCCAGCGGTCGCGGTCCGCGCTGTACAGCGCGTTGCCCAAATATACATAGCCAAGAAGCCAGCCGGAATAAGCGTAATCCGACAAATTGCACGTGGTGGAGGCCAGGACGGCAATGAAGTTGCACTCCTGCTCCGAGGCGATGCCCCGCTGGTGAGCCAGCTCGTGGGCGATGGTGGAGGGCAGAAAGACGGCGGGGCTGTCCACATTGACGTTGCTCTCGCCGGTCAGCGGGCAGTAGACTCCGGTGAAATCCAACAGGCTCATCACGCGGGAGAAGTGGACGGCTTTCGGAGGCTGATCGTCAAAGGCAAGAAAAGGAAACCGCTTTGAAACCGCACTGTAAACCTGAGTGCTCTGCACCAGAATGTCCGCCCGGGAGACGGCAAAAAGACCGTTCTTGTCCCGCGCCACCTGGCCTTCCGTCTCCGCCAGCCGGTCCGCGAAGTACTGCGTCACGGCGGTCAGATCGCTGAGTGTCACATCCTCTGCGTAAATTCCGGACCGGGCCTGAAATCCGTCGGCCTCGTATTGGACACCCCAGAGCCAGCAGAAAGCGCCCCAAATGGTCAGCCCGGTACAAACCGCGCCAAGGAGGATGCTGTAAATCCGGTGGCTTCTTTGTTTCCCCGCCCGAATGACGGCGACAATCCCAACCATCAGGTACGCCGCGATAAACACCAACAGCGCAATGCACAGAACCTCCATCACGGAAAAGCGCACGCGATAGCTGAGAGTCCCCAATGCCCGACGAAAGGGATTGGAGACGCGCTGCGTCAGCGCGGTCATCCAGACCCCGTTTTTTTGGACGGCGAGAAAAACTCCCAGAATCACCAGCTCCGCCAGCAGCCAGATGTGAAGTTTTTTATGCCTCGGAAAAAACACGTTCATATTTTCACTCCGCCGCCAGAAGCTGGCGGGTGTAGTCCTGCTGCGGGTGGTTAAAAATCTCCTCCACCGTCCCCTGCTCCACAATCCGTCCGGATTTCATCACTAATACCCGATGGCACAGCTGATAGACGACGTTCAGATCGTGAGAGATGAAGAGATAGCTGAGCCCAAGTTCCTGATTCAGCTTTTTGAGAAGCTCCAGAATCTGCGCCTGAATCGTCACATCCAGAGCGGAAACCGGCTCGTCGGCCACCAGAAATTTTGGCCGCTGGATCAGCGCCGCGGCAATGGATACCCGCTGACGCTGCCCACCGGAGAGCTCTGCGGGCTTTGCGTCCAGCACCTCCTCCGGCAGCTCCACCCGGTCCAGAATATCCCGAACCCGGCGCTTCCGTTCCGGACCGTCATATTTGCCGAAAATCCGCAGCGGCTCCTCCAGAATCCACGATACGGGATAGGCGGGGTTCAGCGAGCTGTAAGGGTCCTGAAAGATCATCTGGGGTCTTTTGGTATGGTGGACAATCTCGCCGGAATCGGGTTTTATCATGCCCAGAATCGCCTTTGCAAGTGTGGATTTCCCCGTCCCGGATTCTCCCACCAGACCGAGGATTTCCCCTTCACGGACGTCGAAGGTCACATCCCGCAGAACCTCCTGCCGGACAGTCTTTCCAAATAGTCCGCTCCCCGCCCGGTAACCGCAGGTGAGATGGCGGACGGACAAGGCCAGTTCATCGGTCATAACACGGCCCCTTTCTGTCAAAATGCACGTCTTTTAAAATACAAAATGCAATATTTTTAAAAAATATCGCTAAATGTAATCAAAAATTTCCCTTTTTACGGGTGGGAATGGCGGCAACCAGCTTTTTTGTATAAGGATGCTGCGGGTTGGCGTAAACCTCCTCGGTCGCTCCGGTCTCCACGATGACGCCGGTCTGCATCACTGCCACGCGGGAGCTGAGCTTGCGGACCACGTTCAGATTATGGGAGATGAACAGCATGGACATGCCGTATTCCCGGTTCAGCTTTTTTAAAAGCTCCAGGATCTGGGCCTGAATCGTCACATCCAGCGCAGTGGTGGGCTCATCCAGCAGCAGAAGCTTCGGATGTGTCACCGCGGCGGCAGCGATCATGGCCCGCTGGAGCATTCCGCCGGACAGCTCGTGGGGATACTTATCATAGAGCACATCCGGCTCCGGCAGCTCTACCGCCGTCATGGCGGTGAGAGCGCGGGCGCGGCGCTCCGCTTTCGTCAGGTCGGTGTGGAGGTACAGGCACTCCTCCACCTGCTTCCCCACTTTCATCAGCGGGTCCAGGCTGGACTGGGGCTCCTGAAAGACCACGCCGATCTCCCGGCCCTGAATTTTCCGCAGAACGGAGCGGTCCGCGTGGAGCAGGTCCGCGCCGTCCAGCAAAATATTGCCGGAGTAATCGCACTGCTTCCGGGGCAAAAGGCCTGCTACCGACATGGCGGTGACGGATTTTCCGGAGCCGGATTCACCCACAAGGCCCAGAATCTCCCCGTCGGCAATGGAGAGGGAGACACCGGACACCGCCTCGCGGCGGCGGCTGTGGAATTTCACATGGAGGTCGCGGATCTCAAGCATTTCGCTCCCCCTTTCCGCCTTGAAGCCCCTCTCCGATCAGACCCACTCCGAAAATCAGTCCCACAATCACTCCGCCGGAGCAAAGGGCGTACCACGGGGCGGAGGCCAGCATCCCCTGCGCCTCGGATAAAAGCGCACCGAGAGAAGCATCGGGCGGCTGACCGCAGAGGCCCAAAAAGCTCATAGACGCCTCCGCCAGCACCGCGTTGTTGAAGCCGATGGTGACGGCAGGCAAAAGGACGTGGAGCGTGTTGGGAAGAATATGGACAAAGAGAATGCGAGCGGGCTTTGCCCCCATGAGCCGGGCGCTTTGAACGAAGTTCGCGTCCCGCAGGGAGCTGAATGCCGTCCGGGCGATGCGGGCGAAGCTGGGAATGAACACGATGCCCAGAACCAGCAGAACCTGGTACTTCCCGGAGCCAAAAACAGTGACGCATACCAGCGCCAGAAGAATGCTGGGGAAGGCGGTGATGGTGTCGTTGAACCGCATGAGCAGCTCGTCCACCGCGCCGCCGAAATAACCGGTGAGAGCACCGATCAAGGTACCGCATACCGCGCCGATGACAACCGTGCCCACGGCTACCAGAGCCGTGACACCAGCCCCCTTGAGAACGCGGCTGAAGATATCCCGTCCAAAGTTGTCCGTTCCGAAAAGGTGAGCCAAGGACGGCCCCATCAACTTTTCGCTGCCGCTCATGGCAGTGGGGTCATAAGGCGTCCACACCGCGCCCAGCAGGATCAAGGCCAGCAAAACGCCGGTGATGATGCAGCCCGCGAGGAAACAACCGTTTCGATGGTCCAGCACGGCCTTTTTGAGAGTCTTCATGTCCGCACACCTCCAAGCCTTGGGTCAATGCAACGGTTCACAAGGTCTGCGACGGTGTTTGCCAGAACCACCCAGAACGCCAGTACGACCACGATGGCCTGTACTGTGGGATAATCCCGGCTTCCAATCGACGTCAGCAGCAGCCGACCAAGTCCGGGCAGGTTGAACACCTGCTCCACCACGATGCTGGCTGCCACAATCTCGGCCATGGTCTGGGCCAGAAAGGTCACCACGGGCACCAGCGAGTTTTTCAGCACATGGCGGTACAAAACCCCGGGGCGGTCATTGCCCCGGGCGATGGCGGTGCGGACATAGTCCTTATCCATCTCCGTCAGCACGGTGCTGCGGAGCATCCGCACGGTTTGGGCAATGCGGGGTATGGCAATGGCAGTGGCGGGGAACAACAGATACCACAGGGAACCGCCCACACTTACGGCAAAGCCGGGATATGCGCCGTGGCGAAACCATTGGAGCGAGATACTGAACAGCCACGTCAGCAGGATGCCGGTAAAAAAGGGGGGCAGAGCCATGAGAAACTGATTGACCACTGTATGGACCGCGCTCCGGACCCCGCTGCCGTACCGGACGGAGCGAAGCCCCAGCGGCAGCGCCAGCAGCACCGTCAGGGCGAAGGTTAGCAGGCTCAACACCAGCGTCACCGGCAAACGGGCAGCCAGCAGGTCCGCAACCGGCCCGCCGGAGTAGGACTCTCCCAGGTCTCCGGTTACAAATCCAACCAGCCAGCTGCCGTATTGGATGAGAAAGGGGCGGTCCAGCCCCATCTCATGCCGCAGCGTCGCCACCTTTTCCGGCGTGGCCTCGGTGCCCAGCAGGTTGGTGGCGGGGTCCCCCGCCACCAACTGAAACGCCGCAAAAGCCAGAAAGGAGACGGCAACCATAGTCAACAGCAGCATCAAGAACTTTTTCACTGCGTATTTCACGGTCATCGCCTCCTTTCTATATCTAGGCGTTCGAAATTCGAGTCTGTTTATCCGGCCTTCACGTCGGACAGGTCCATCACGTAAATGGGATAGAACTGATAGCCGGTGAGGCCGCTGCGGATGGCCACCAGGTCGCCCAGGTCCTGAAGATATACGTTGGCGGCGTTCTCCGTCAGGTTTTTCTCCATCTGCTTGTAGAGAGCCACCTGCGCTGCATCGTCACCGGCGGCAATGCCCAGCTGGGTCTTCTGGAACAGAGCGTCATAGTCCGCGTTGCTGTAGTTGGTAAAGTTTTTGCCGTAGGTGGAGGTAAACCGCTCCAGCATGGCCCGGGCAGTCATGCTGCTGGCATCCACGCCCACCACCGTGGACTGATAATCCCGATCGGTATAGACCCGGCTGACCCACGTGTTCCAGTCCACCGGTTCGATCTGCGCATTGACGCCGACGGCCTTCAGCTGTTCCACCAGCACCTGAGCGGTGTCAACGTGGGGCTGGTAGTTGGAAGGGACGGTGATTGTCAGGTCAAAACCGTTGGGATATCCGGCCTCCGACAGAAGGGATTTGGCCTTTTGGATATCCTGGGTATAATAGTTGGTGAGGGAGTCGTCAAAATACTTGGTGAAGGCGGGGTACATGCTGGACCCTAGGGCGGTGCCGGTACCGTGGTGGCGAGGTCGATGACCTGCTGCTTGTCCACGGCGTA
>Ga0183099_1002019_pt1 | contig 10864 bp, 5 predicted proteins | sample Biomet1_FD_127788 | JGI IMG/M metagenome (GOLD analysis project Ga0183099, IMG submission 127788) | Microbial communities from bioreactor (seeded with anoxic lake sediment) at LBNL, California, USA - Biofuel metagenome 1 | ecosystem: Engineered > Bioreactor > Anaerobic > Unclassified ... | reverse complement strand
ACCGTAAATAGCCGCTGCCGAAGCATCTTTCAGAACGGCAACTGAGTTGATATCCGAAGGATTCAGGAATGTGATGCTTCTGGAAGGTACTCCATCAATTATGTACAGCGGGCTGTTGTTTCCTATTGTACCTTCTCCACGGATTACCACATTGATTTCGTCGCCCGGTGCACCAGTACTTTGTGTAATCTGAACACCGGCAATCTGTCCCTGAAGTGCCTGCGATACACTTGCTACTCTGCGTTTTTCCACATCTTTCATCTCAACAGGTGAAATGGCTCCTGTCAATGAAGATTTTTTCTGAGAGGAATAACCTACCACCACCACTTCGTCCAGTTGCTGAGCATCAGCTTTCATCTGAATGCGGATATCCGTGAGTTGCTTGACTATATAATCCACAGGTGCAAATCCCACGGAACTGATCCGTATATGGTCGTTGATTTTTGCATCGAGAGTGAAATTACCATCGATAGATGTGCTTACGCCATGGTTTGTGGCGGTATTTAATACTGCTGCTCCAACAACAGGTTCACCTGCCTGGTCTACAACGATACCGGATATTTTATTCTGATTTGTTTGAGCCGTAATCAATAGATTAAAGAAGAACAAACAAAAGAGAGACAGGCTCACCGGTCGTTTCCTTAGATTTCTTAGAAATAGGTTTGATTTCATAACTAGTGTTTTTATAAATTATTTGATTTAAAAGTTTTATTTATAAGCAATTATATTGTTATTCACCATGAGATTATTCTTGTTATTTTGCCTGATGGTACTTCTTGCAGGAAGCTCAACTATTACTCTGGCGGCATCGCCCGGGATGGAGAATTCTCCTTTTCCCTTTATGCCTTTGGCTACATATGTTTTTTCTACAATATCAAATAAGTCGACAGCAGAAGTAGAATGATACTCAACCTTTTGCTCCTTGTTGTATGGATTATAGTACAAGAAAACAGGGTATGGCCTGTTTGCATAAAAATCGGTTGCATTGCAGTTTAGCTTCAGTATTCCTTTTATATTTGTTGTATTCACTATTGCACCGAAAATTCCGACAGGTGATGTACTGTATAAGCTGAACATGCTTTCCGGAGGATTTTTTGCATTCCATTTAGGACCGTCACCGATAGCAACCGGTGAAATGCCTTTGAGCTCGCTCTTGCCATAATCGTCGCTTTTTCTTATTCCTTCGTATGCAACGATTCCTTTTGTGATATTCTTATACTCAGGACACCATTGGTGTTCATCGTCAATTTCCAGAGGAAAGAACAAGCGGCATGCATTTACGTTGTTCAGCATCCATTTTCCAATAGCCCGTGCAAACTGAGGTTCATATTTAACCAACGGAACAAGTGGCCATGAAAGCTTTATGCTGTTCATTAGAAAGCCATATTCGCTTCCTTCTAAGGTGCATCCCTGTAATCCGTCCACATCATAATTTCCCCAACGTTGTTCAATAACTCCCCATCCATAACGTGCCTTTGGATTTTTACAGCCGTTGAATGTCCAGTCGATTATTTTCTTTATATCATAGTTGGTGCCCTCTTCCGCATTGAGATGAGCAGCCACTATTGCCGACATGGGAAGCAGAATTTCATAGAACCGGCTCTCTTTCTGGCCCATCAGTACATTGAGCGCATTTTTGGCATGTCGCAGATAACGTGCATCTTTGTATTTTTTATAAGCAGCATAAAGAACGTAGGCATGTCCGCCGGCAGCATCCTGTTGTGCGGGAATCTGGTTAACCATTCCTTTCATCTTTCCGTAATCAAAGAATGAGTAGTCGTAGTTTCCGTTCAGCACAGAATCTGCTTTGCAAAACTGTTCGGCAATGCTCCGTTGTATTCTGTCAGCACCTTCCACACCGGGAAATACGTCGCACACAGCGTAATAAAGAACGTTGGGAAATACATCGTACCACCAGTCACGTCCGCACCCTCCGCCCTGAAGGGCAACATCGGGGCAAGTGTTGTTCATCATGATATTCCACCCGGTATCACTGTTGAAGTAGTTCTGAACCATCTTAACATAGTTATATCCGTTCTGACTGGTCTTGTCAATACCCACCAGTCCGGCTCCCAGAATGGCAGCCAGCGAATTAAGACTTTCGTGAAACTCTCCGTTGTTATGGAGCGGTCCCTGCCGGGCATCGTTCACTGCCGTGTAAAGCCCAAAAGTAGGCTGAGGTATATTTCGTCTGGCATTATCTATCCAGATAAGAGGCGAATCATTTACCCGGGTATTGAAATTAAAGACATAGTTATCAAAAGCCACGGCTTTTTCTTTCCAGTCCAGAATCTTGTACGGAGAAGGAAGATTAGGCATACTTTCGATACGCTCTATCTTTACTTGCTGAACAGCTTCACCATAACCGATTGATTCACAGCCAAAGGTTATTACTGCAAGACATGCAGTGATGAGTAAAATGCGATATTTAGTCATAGTTAAAGATTAAAGATAAGAAATACATTAATTTTCAGAGTTGTCTAACATAGTTGATTGCCTGATAATATGCTTGCTCAAAGGTATGGAAAGCATCTGCAGAAGAGCAACGATTATCAGTGCATATTTCAGAGAAAAGTCTTCCGATACATAAAAAGCAAGAAATATGAAAATAGTCAGTCCCGAAGCTCTTCCAAGAAAAAGTCCAAATTCGTGACTTAAAATATAGGCATATTTGCTCCTTTTTTCAATTTTGGATACCACATCGATCACTTTCATCATAATGGGAAAATAAGCAAGATCGTGTAACGGCTGAAATATTACCTTACAAAGAACAAAGATAATAACCCCTGCTGCAGAAAACAAGGTTCCGTTGAATAATGTACCGATAAGAAAGATAATCATACCTGTACCAAAGACATAAATCCGGTGCCGGGGTTTGGTTGCCCGCCCCAGTATGTATATCAGTATTGCTGTGAGCCCTCCGCTGATGCTTTGAATAACTCCCAAAGCTCCTTCGTTGCCAATAAATTTCAGAACAAGGATGGCTGGTGCAGTAACCAGAAAACCTTGTACCAGTCCCTTTAAACTGGCTAGCAGTAACTGCTTGTACCACAAATGATGGAAATGAGAGAAGAAGAACCTTTTCTGAACTGGATTTTCAAAATTACCGCGGGCAAGAATTACGCAGGCAAGGATGCAAACTCCTGTGGCAATGATGGTAACAATCCGGTAAGCTTTGTTCAGATTGATATCACAACCCAGTATCTCTTTGCCCGTGATTGTGGCAATCAGTGCTCCTACACAAAAAGGTACCACGATGGAGGCGATGGTAAAGGTAAAAGATTCCAGACCAAAGAAATAGTTCCTGTTATTATCCGTTGTGGAATTTAGGGCCAGCAGATACCGATTAGTCCAAAAGAATCCGGAAGCGGCACCCAGAATAAATCCAGCGATACCCAGTTCAACAATGCCCAACTGTGGAGCGACCATCATGCCTACCATAGATAACCCGCTTAGTAGCATTCCAAGACTATACAGATAATTCACCCTGAAATATTTTAGAAGAAAGCCATTGATTACAGATGTACAGACAACTCCACAGTACATTGCAAGCTGGTAAAGAGCTACGTAAGCCGGACTGTTTGTGCTTCTCATCACATAAGCTCCAATAAAAATTTCAACGATTGGCAACACAAGTGCATACACCATATTGGTTACCAGCAGTGTACGCATATTGTGAGGATAGGATCTGAATACCCTGTATTCGTTCATTAATTTATTTTGCATGGAGATTTATTTTATAAGTGTTTTCATGATTTCCCGGATAGACAAAGTGGCTGTGCATATTACTTCGTCACTTGCACCGTAGTAAATATGGATTGTGTTGCCATCCACCACATACTGGCCATTCGAGAATACCACATTTCCAAAGAAACCAGTCTGTTCGTATGAAGCAATGGGTTCCATGATGGGTTGTTCACTACGTGCCAGCACTTTTGACGGATTGTTCAGGTCGAGAAGTAACGCTCCTAAACAGTAGCGGTTATCTTTGTTTGCACCGTGGTAAATTTCCAGCCACCCTTCCGGCGTTTTTATTGGCGCGGCTCCAGCTCCTACCCGGACAGAATCCCAGTACCCATCGCGAGTTACTGCTATGCATTTATGATTTCCCCAGTGAATGCGATCGGGTGAATCGGCGAGCCAGATATAGTTACCCCCCAGTTCAGGGCTGCTTGGACGATGAAGGGCATAATACATTCCATTTATCGGTTCTTCAAAAATAGCACAATCCTTATTGTGAGGCGGGAAAATCATTCCATGATGCGTGAATGACTGAAAATCTTTTGTTTCAATGAGTCCCACTCCCACAGCTACGGGTGATACTTCGGTAAAGGTAAGAAAGAAACCGTCGGCCATAGTGGCAACACGGCAGTCTTCTATTCCGAAAGATTCAAGTTCTCCGTGGCCAAAGATAGGAGGGTAAGCAGGATCTTCATGAAAATGTATACCATCTTCGCTGCACACCAGTCTCAGATACGATAATGTGGTTAAATAATTTTTCCCTTTATAACCAATTACCCGTGGGTCAGTGGTATCCAGATCGGGGTCATTCTTATCGAAATGAAGAACCTCTATTTTACCCTCTTTATTATAAACGGGAAAGCTGATTTTACCATCCACTTGTGTGGGGCGTTCCGCCACGCGAAGCAACAACCATATTTTCCCGTTGAGGCGGAATACTCCCGGATTGAGAAGGCAGACTATTTCCATTCCCTCTATTCCCGGTTTTAAATCACCCGGTGTGATTAATGGGTTATTCCCATTTCTGTTTGTTATGTCCATAGTATTATGATATTAAATGGCTTGTTATTACATGAGCAAACTTACTATACCGCAAAGGAACACAAGTATACAGATATACCAAAAGCGTATACATAGCCCATATATCAGCATTTTGTTTTCCTGGTATACCTTTTTGAAACAGGAGTATACTTTTAAATGAAATAAAAAGCAGAAATTGCACCTACAATTAAAAACGGATTGCATATATTTGAAATAGAATCGAAACCTTTGTACGCTTAACACAAAACCATGAAATATCTTTTCTTTAAAAAAACTTTTTTAATTCGCCTCTTTATTGCTGTAATATTGTTCTTTTCAGTCTTGCCTTTGTATGCTGATACAAGCAGAACCATTCATCTGGGAAATAATGACGGATTATCGAACAGTGCGGTGAATGAAGTTTTTCAGGATACACAAGGACTGATGTGGTTTGGAACCTGGGATGGTCTGAACAGGTATGATGGAACAGATTTTATCACTTTTCGTCCGCATTACAATGATTCGTCCTGTATATCTAACCATATTATCCGTAAGATATTTGAAGAGAACAGAGAAACCCTGTGGATAACCACCGACTATGGCATTAACCGGTTAAACAAACTGACTGGAACATTCAGACAGTATTATTTAGGATATAGAAATCGCGGCACATTCAGAGAACATTCGTTTCTTGCGGCAAGAAATTCCAAAGGTTTTATCCTGGCTACGGCGTTTAACTCTTCTTTCTATCTGTTTGACCCGATAATTTCCGACTTTATATCTATAAAAATCAAGGGGGTAACTCCCGGAAATATAACACAGCTTTTTTTCGATTCACAGGATCATCTTTGGGTGGTTAATGACAGAAAAGAGATTCGGAGGATAATATTTAAATATAGATCTACGAGACTATTTGACGTATTGCAGACTGAGACATTTACCTTATATAATGCTCAAAAAATATGTTATGATAACACAAATCGGGTATGGATACAGCAAAATAACCGTTTGTGCTATTATGTAACATCAGACCTGTTTTTACATTTATATCCTTCGGAAATCAATATTCCCGGAGAACTGAACGATGTGCAGAAAATAAAAAGCTGTTATTTATTTGCAACAACAACCGGACTGCTAAACTATGATACCGTAAAAAGAACTTCCGATGTCCAGCTACAGGGAATCTCTGTTCTATCATTATACAAGGGCACACAAAATATATTATGGACAGGCACCGACACCAAGGGTATTTTTAAGTTCCTTCCTCAGAGGCAATATTTCAACGCTTTTACTAAGGAACAAATTCCTGAGTTGGGTAATCATGCCACCAGAACCATATATAAGGATGTTGATAATAATCTCTGGGTAGGTACCAAAGGTGGCGGACTGATAAGCATATCCTATCCTGGGGTGCGAGGATTGCAAAAGGTAAGGAAATTCTCTGAAACGGATGGACTTATAAACAATTCTGTTCTCTCTATTACTCCGGCAACTGGTAAGAATTTCTGGATTGGAACGGATGGGAGTGGAGTTAATTATTACTGTTATGCAAGGAAGAAAATTAAAAAGCTAAGCGGTAAACTGCCTTCTGGAGCTAATGGAATAAGTTCCGTGTATGCCCTTTTACAGACAAACAGTTCCACGCTATGGGTGGGTACAAGTGGCAACGGACTATTCAGACTTACGATTTCAGAAAGTAAAGACAGAAACGAGTATATGGTTACCAGCTATAAACATTATATGTTTAAAGGCAACATACCTGGGAGTATTAATAGTAATATTATTTATTCTCTTAATAATGAAGGAGATTCTGTAATGTGGGTGGCAACGCGTGGTGGTGGCTTAAATAAACTGAATATTCATTGTGGCACGTTTATCTCTTATAAGAGTGTTCCAAATGAAGGGAATACCATTAGCAGTAATGATGTTATCTGCCTTTTCAGGGACAGCAACCAGTATCTCTGGATTGGAACGGGTGCCGGATTGAATAAGATGATACGGGATAAGGGAAACAGAATAATGTTTAAACGTTATACCGAAAGCAGTGGTCTGGCCAATTCCAATATTCATGGAATATCGGAGGATGCCCAGCATAACATCTGGATCAGCTCAAGCAAAGGTTTATCGCGCATCAACCCGGAACATGAAGCTGTAACTAATTATTTGTATGATGACGGATTACAGGATAATGAGTTTTCAGATGGAGCCTTTTTCTCAACAAACAGTAAGAATGAAATCTATTTTGGGGGGATAAACGGTTTCAATATTATTCACCCCAGTTTGATTGGGCAGAGCAATTATTATCCGTCACTGTACCTCAGCTCTTTTAAAATTGACAATATCATTCAACCGCTACCGGCAGACTTTTCCGAAGAAAGAGAGATCAGTTACCACAGTAACTCGTTGACATTTCATTTTTCCGTGCTCGATTATATAGCCAACCAACAGTGCAAAATAGCCTACCGGCTGATTGGAAGCGGAGATAAATGGAGTGTCAAAGATGATAGCAAATGGATTAATATTGGTATGGTTAAAGATATAATATCAACGAACCTTACCCCAGGACATTACAAGCTTTTAGTGAAATATTCGAATAGTGATAATAAATGGAGCAATCAGCTGTTTGTTTTCTCTTTCCATATAACCTCACCCTGGTGGCAAACTGGCTATGCTTACTTTTTTTATTTCATCGCCTTTGCGCTGATTTGCTACTTGGTATTCAGCTTTCAGAAGTATAGAATGCGCATGAAGCATAGTTTGGAACTGGATAAGCTTGAGGAACAGAAGAAAGAGGAGATACATCAAGCCAAGCTGCGTTTCTTTACGAATATTGCCCATGAGTTTTCAAATTCAATTACCCTGATTTTCGGCTCTTGCGAACGTGTGCTGGAGCACCATGATTTGAATGAGAAAGATAAGAAGCATCTGCTGGTGGTAAAACGCAATGCTGAAAGAATGAGAAATCAGATTCAGCAACTGATGGAATTCAGGAAAGCAGAAACCGGATATCTCTCTTTACATCTGGAAAAGGTGGATGTGGCAGAGATGCTAAAATATACTTTGGATGGTTTTCTTGATATGGCTGATTCTAAGAAAATAATTCTGTCGGTGAATATTGCATCCGATATTCCGGAGTGGATTGCTGACCGTGACGTCCTTGAGAAAGTGATATTTAATCTTTTATCCAATGCTTTTAAGTATACACCGGTAAATGGTAATATAACATTAGGTCTGGATGTGACAGAAAAGGGAGAGCTTCGCTTTTGCTGCACAAACAGCGGTTTAGGAATAAAACCTGAAGACCAGGCAACTATTTTTAATCGCTTTAAAGTACTGGACAATTTTGAAACTCAGCTGTCCCAGGGGCTCTATACCCGGAACGGAATAGGGCTTGCTGTGTGTCAGAGTCTTGTAAATTTGCTCAATGGCAATATCCTGGTGGATAGCAAGGTAAATGAATATACTACTTTTACGGTTTTGCTGCCTCAGGGCACTATTCAGACGCAGGAGATAACAGAACAGAATAATTCTCAGCTCATTGTTCCAAAGCTTATCCCTCCTGTTCCCATAGAAAACAATAAAAGAGTGCTGGTTGTTGATGATCAGCCGGATATCCATCTATTGATTGATGATATTCTTTCTCAGCAATATATTGTTTTACGTGCAATGGATGGTGTGGAGGCCATGACTATTGTGGCAGAACAAAAACCGGATCTTATTATTTGTGATATTATCATGCCTCAAATGGATGGTATTACATTACTTAAGGAGTTACGTAAAAACCAGGGAACAAGTTATATACCTGTAATCTTGCTCTCTTCGAAAGTTTCTATTGAAAGCCAGATTGAGGGACTCAAAATTGGAGCAGATATGTTTCTTGAAAAGCCTTTTCATCCAGCCCATCTCAAGGCAGCAGTTGACTCTATTCTTGGCAATAAAGAGATTACCCGTGTGTACCTTGAATCGCCGCAGGCATACGCGGAACAGTACAACGGCAATCAAATTGACAAAGCGGAAAAGGAATTTATTGATAAGACAATTTATTTGATATCTGAGAATCTTGCTAATGAGGATTATAATCAGGATACCTTGTCGAGTGATATGGCTATTAGCAGGGTACAGCTTTATAGGAAGATAAAGAAAATATCTAATCGTACCCCCGCCGATTTTATCCGGAATTACCGCTTACAGGAAGCAGAAAAGTTGATAAAGAAAACATCGAGAACTATTTCTGAGATCATGAGCGATTGTGGTTTCCGTAATAAAGCTTATTTCTATCGGGAGTTTTCAAAAATATATCACTGTACACCTAAAGAGTATCGGAATCATATTAATAAAGAAATATAAAGTTAGTTATCAATGTTTGTATTAATAGGTTTCGTTCTTATTTAACAACTAAAATTTAAAATATGAATTTTAGTTGTTAAATAAGAAATATTAGGCTAGTTATCCGTAAAACTATTTTCTCCCATACATTTTCTTAATCCACATTGCAAATAACTTGTCGGTAACGGCGTATGATTTATTTGTCTCGGTAATAAGATCTTTTTCTAAGAGCTTCTTTGCAGCGGCCTGTACTGAACTTGATGAAGTTAAGCTATATCGTTTAATGAACTCCACAGATAAAATTTGCCTTGCTTCACCTTCCTTAGCTATTGCATAAAGTAATTCTTTCTGTTTTTCCGGAACATTCGACAATATTTCACGAAAAATAGTCTCGTACAAAGCTATCATATTGTCAATAGCTGTACGGACAGTTTCTATCGTACACTCTTCGTCTTGTGGAGTATCAGCAAATGTTTCATTAAAAGTTTTTTGTATGTAGAATGTGTGTCCTTTGAACAGATCGTAGACATCTGCAGCTACAATATTCTCAATCTTACGGTTTCGTTTCTCGAAATTATCAACTATAAATTGCACATAAATATCTTTTTCTATAGCATCCAGCTCCATGATATCGGCACTGCGGTAGAATGGACGAGCAGATGACAGGAACATTGCCTGCATCATACTACGCTCACTACCTGCGAAGATAAAGTTGCTATTCTCTATCTTTTGAATATGGGTGCGAAGCAATGCTTCGATATTTTTTTCCGGATATTTTGAGATTTGTTGAAACTCGTCTATTGCAACAATACAAGGTCTGTCTGCTGTAGCCAACATCTTGAAAATCTCCTCTAAAGTGTATTCCGGACGATCAATATCGCCTAACTCTACATTAAAGGAAGGCATACCCGTTACGGCATCAAAACCAAACTTACCATTTATGGATTTTAATGTCTGGACAAACAATGTTGCCATCTTTTTACTAAGAGGCAGGATAGTTTCATAAACAGATTTGCCAAGTAAATATGTAAATTCTCGGAGGCTTGATGTATGAAGAATATCGATAAAGAAGGTATAATAATTATCCTTTATTTCAGGTTTTTCATAACAAAACTGAATCAGTCCTGTTTTCCCCATGCGGCGAGGCGAGATAATGACCATATTGTTTCCATTTGTTATCGACTTGGCAAGCCTAGCTGACTCCTGTACTCGATCACAAAAATACTCTTGCTTTATCTTACCTGTAACGACAAAAGGATTAACTTCTTTATTCATACTATATTCTATTTATTGCAAATATAATAATTCATATTAAATTATGCAAATTAAATAATTGTATTTATAATAAAATGCTATAAATAATTCTCTGTTTATAGAATATTAAATAAATGAAATCCCTTTCAAATAGACGAATATAATAAGAACTATCGAAGGCAATAGTCACATCTATAGTTAAGAATATTCTCTATTTATAAACTTTAATTATATAAATATATAATAAGTTCAACTAATTATTAAAAGCCCAATTCTAATCTTGCTGTTTTTTATAAGGTTGCAAGGAAATAATTATTCAGAATAATATTTCCTCAAATAGATAAATTATTTGTCTGCAGGCAACTTTTAAGATGATAACTTTTGAGTTTTTCCTTAAAAAGCTATATTTGCAACATATATTACGGCTATATCCATATAGCCCATTAACAATTTAATATTATTTGAATATGGAAGAATTAGTAAACAAGATCAAAGCTGAATTTGAAGCTTTTGTTACAGATGC
>Ga0183099_1002018_pt1 | contig 10868 bp, 9 predicted proteins | sample Biomet1_FD_127788 | JGI IMG/M metagenome (GOLD analysis project Ga0183099, IMG submission 127788) | Microbial communities from bioreactor (seeded with anoxic lake sediment) at LBNL, California, USA - Biofuel metagenome 1 | ecosystem: Engineered > Bioreactor > Anaerobic > Unclassified ... | reverse complement strand
AATGTTTTATCGTTACAACGCAACATATCAAGTAACTCTTCTTTGACAGCGATTGCGCGAAAGCGATGCAAAGGTGCGAATTATTTGCCATATAGCCAAATATCTAAGAAAAATTATATATATTTGGCGTTATAAATTATGTATATATGAGGATTTTTGGATTAAATAAAGCTTTTGGAATACTCTGTTTAACAGGGTTATTGCTTTTCCCGGCTTGCCATTCAGTCTATCGGCTTGCTAATGTACAAGGACGCAAAATAGTGATGACAACAGCTTATGATACTGCACCCGATACTGCTGCCATAGCTGTATTGGCTCCTTTCAAATCAAAAGTAGACAGTATTATGTCGCCAGTGATAGGAACTTGTGAAATGGATATGACATCGGATCATCCGGAAAGTCTTTTGTCAAATCTTGTTGCTGATGTACTTTGGACCTATTCAAACTCTATTCCCGGGCAAAAAGTCGATGCTGCTGTTATAAACTTAGGGGGGCTGAGAAGTAACCTTCCAAAAGGTGAGATTACATTTGGTACTATTTATGAGATTCTTCCATTTGAAAATACACTTTGCATTCTTAGTCTCAAAGGAACAGATTTAAGATCTCTTTTTGAAGATATTGCAAAAGTGGGAGGTCAGGGAGTAAGTAATGTGAATTTGTTAATTTCAAAATCTTATAATGCGGAATTGCTTGACGCTACTGTTGGGGGAAAAGAGATTGATAATGATAAAACCTATACGGTGGCTACACTTGATTATTTGGCAGAAGGAAATGATGGTCTGGTATCTTTCCTGAAAGCAAATAAACGTGTTTGCCCTCAAGGTGCAACCATTAGGCGTATCTTTCTTGATTATGTCAAAAATAAAACGGCAAAAGGTGAGACTATTACATCTTCTTTGGATGGAAGAATTCAGATTAAGAAATAAAAAGTGAATATAATGAAGCGGATACTCTTATTAATAATATCAATAATCACATGTTTTAATCTTTCAGCTCAGCAAATAAAAGAACTGATGATTTTGCATACAAATGATACTCATAGTCGTATTGAGCCTATAAACAAACATGATGCCAGTAAGGATCAGGCGGATAGAGGTGGATATGTGAGGCGGGCTTCATTTGTCAAGCAAATGAGGGCGGAGGATAAAGATTTACTATTGTTCGATTGCGGCGATTTCTCTCAAGGAACCCCTTATTATAACATGTTTAAGGGAGAAGTGGAAATAAAGTTGATGAATGAAATGGGATATGATGCCGGAACAATTGGTAATCATGAGTTCGATTTTGGACTTGATAATATGGCGCGTCTTTTTAAAATGGCAAATTTCCCGTTTGTTTGTGCAAATTATAATGTGAAAGGTACGGTACTGGAAGGTTTGGTGAAGCCGTATATTGTTATTTATCGAAAAGGGATGAAAATAGGAGTCTTTGGATTAAGTCCTAAAATGGAAGGACTTGTACAGGCTGATAAATGTGAAGGTGTTATCTATGAAGAGCCTTATGATGTTGCAAATAAGGTAGCAGCATATTTAAAAGATAATGAACATTGTGATGCTGTGATTTGTCTTTCACATTTAGGTTGGAAAGCTTCTGCCAATAATCCTGTGTGTGATGAAGAGTTGGTTGTTAAAACACGCAATATTGATTTGATTTTAGGAGGACATTCACATTCTTTGATTGAGATACCTATCAATTACAAGAATATGGATGGAAAAGATGTTCCTGTAACCCAAGCGGGAAAGAATGGCATCTATATAGGAAAGATTAATTTAAACTTTGAAAGGAAGTAAATGAAAAGGTTATTTGCAGTATTTTTAACTGTTTTATTGGCAATTACAACAAGGGCTCAGGTAGAACCTCTATTGGTTTATAAAGTTGCTCAGCAAAAATCTTGTCAGGATTGGGTAGAAAATACTTTGTCCAGAATGAATCAGAAAGAAAGAATCGGTCAGCTTTTTATTCATACAGTAGCACCGGAAACGACTAAAGCAAATAAAAAAATGATCCGTAAAGCAGTCCATGATAGTAAAATAGGAGGCTTGCTATTTTCTGGTGGACAGCTACAGGATCAGGCGCAGTTGACCAATTATGCACAGTCGCTGGCTGATATTCCATTGATGATTACATTTGATGGAGAGTGGGGACTGTCCATGCGATTAAAAGATACACCGGTATTTCCTATGAACGTTGTTTTAGGATGCATACAGAACGATAGGTTACTTTATGAATATGGACAAGAGATAGCCCGCCAGTGCAAAGAGATGGGAGTTGCTGTGAATTTTGCTCCTGTTGCCGATGTGAACCGTAATCCTAATAACCCCGTAATTAATGTGCGGTCTTTTGGAGAGGAACCTCACGAGGTAGCCGATAAAGTGATTGCTTATGCCCAAGGGTTGGAAAGCAATGGCGTGCTTTCTGTTGCAAAACACTTTCCGGGGCACGGTGATACAGATGTTGATTCTCATTTAGCCTTACCTGTATTGCCTTTTACAAGGGAACGGTTGGATAGTGTGGAACTTTATCCTTTTAAACAATATATTAAAGCGGGCTTAGGAGGAATTATGGTAGGGCATTTACAAGTCCCTATTATAGAGCCTAATAAGCTTTTTCCTTCTTCTCTTTCGCGAAATATTGTTTACGGGTTATTAGCTGATGAACTGCGTTTTCAGGGATTAATATTTACGGATGCTTTGGCTATGAAGGGTGTGGTATCTGCCGATAGAGTTTGCTTACAAGCTTTGCAGGCTGGAAATGACATGGTTTTGTCTCCCCGTGATATTGAAATAGAGGTTCAGAGTGTGCTTAAAGCAATAAAAAATGGTGAGATTAGCCAGGAAGATATCGATCGTAAATGCAGGAAGGTTTTGCTATACAAATATGTATTAGGATTGACAAATGCAACTAAAATTCGTTTGTCAGGTTTGGAAGAACGAATTAATACAGCGAATTCAGAGGCTTTGATACATAAACTTCGGATGGCAGCCATTACTGTATTGGGCAATAGAGAGCAAGAGCTTCCTTATAGGGCTTCTTCTGATGAAATTGCTCTTGTAAATGTTGGTGGTTATTCAACGGATTCTGTCTTTGTGGAAACTGTGAAAAAATATGCTCCAGTAAAATACTATCAGTTAACATATGAAATGAATGATTCGTTAATGCAGGCAATGAAGCATGAACTGTCCATGCATAAAAGGGTTATAGTTAGTGTTACTGACCAGGATTTGAAGCCTTATCTTCACTTTTTCTCATCGCTTTCTATCAGCCAACCGGCTGTTTATGTTTTTTTTACTCCTTTTACAGTTATGGAGCAGCTCCAGATTCCTCTTTCTGTAGCTTCTGCAGTTGTGTTAGGACATTCTGCTGATAATGATGTTCAGGCTCAGATAGGTAATGTGCTTTTTGCTAAAGGTGTAGCTGACGGACGTTTGTCGGTTAGTGTGGGCACACTTTACAGCCCGGGTGATGGGATAACTATTAATCCAAATACAGCATTCCGAAATTCTCCGGAAGACTTTGGAATGAGTTCTACCATTTTAGCACGTATTGATTCTATTGCTAAAGAAGGAATTGAAGCTCATGCTTTTCCTGGTTGTCAGGTTTTGGTTATGAAGGATGGGAAAGTTGTATATAATAAGAATTTTGGGAAATATACTTATGAAGGGGATCAAAAAGTGACATCTGCCAGTATGTATGATTTGGCTTCTTTGTCGAAGACAACCGGAACATTGCTTGCTATAATGAAACTATATGATAAAGGTTTGCTTAATTTAGCAGATAAAGCTTCTAAATATCTTTCATTCCTTCGTGGAACAAATAAGGAAAATATTACCATCAAGGAGCTTTTGTTTCATGAAACGGGTTTACCGCCGTCTCTTCCATTCTATCGCCTTGCTATTGATGAAACTAGTTATGAAGCTCCTTTCTTTGCATCAAAAAAAGATTCAAAACATACGATTAAGATGGATGAGGATGCTTATGCATGTACTTCTTTTAAATATAAAGAAGGTTGGGCTTCCACTACACCATCCGATGAATATACTATGCATGTGACCGATAACCTTTATATGAATAAAAAATTCCATGAAGCTGCGATGCAGATGATTGCTCAGACCCCTTTAAACGCAAAGAAATATGCTTATAGTTGCGTGAATTTTATTGTGCTAAAGGAGATTGCAGAAGTGATTAGCGGAATGCCTATGGATGAATATCTGAACCATGAATATTATACTCCAATGAAACTTTATCAGATGAGCTATCTGCCATTACGTACTCATAAAAAAGAGGAAATAGTTCCTACTGTTAAGAATGATTGTTTGCGTGGCGAATTAATCCAGGGATTTGTTCATGATGAAGCTGCTGCTTACTTGGGTGGCGTGTCAGGTAATGCCGGACTGTTTGCCTCAGCGCATGATGTAGCAAAGGTATACCAGATGTTGCTTAATGGAGGTGAGGTTGATGGGAAACGTTATTTAAGCAAAGCAACATGCAAACTTTTCACTACAACTACATCAGAGAGCGGAAGACGCGGGCTGGGGTATGATAAGCCTGTTCCCTCAAATCCTAAGTACAGCTCTTGTTGTGTTTCTGCTCCGGCTTCTGTCTATGGACACACGGGTTGGACTGGCACTTGTTGTTGGGTCGATCCTGTAAATGGTTTGGTTTATGTTTTCCTAAGTAACCGTACTTATCCTGACAGGTGGAATAATAAGCTGTCTAAAATGGATATACGTACGAATATACAGGAAGTGATTTATCAATCAATGAAGTAAATTGCTTATTCGAAATATAGAGAGAATACAATCATACGAGAGCTAATCTTATCGATAGATTGTGTGTATTTTAAAAGTGATTTATCATTTAAGTCTGTTCGGGTAGATTGGAGCAGATTACTTAACCCAAAGCAAAATTTAAGTTCTGGGATAAGTTTAAAGTAAGGAAGATAAAAATCACAGCCAATACCTGCTTCGAGATAACAGTCTGCACTTTTAAGCAATAAAGTGCTGTTCTTCTTTATACTGAGGTCTATAGTGGGGTTTATTCCTGTCATTATGTATGGGCGATAATTATTGAACCGTTCTGCACTGAACTTTAAATCAAGTGGGAGAGATAGATATGTGGATTTAATCTGCTGTCTGGTCTCTTCTTTGCTGGTTTGTTCTTTGAATACAACTATTTTGTCCCCGAAATGAAGGGTAGGGATAGCACGAAGAGCCAAATTCTCTGTTAAATAGAGCTCGCCTAATACTCCTACACTAAACCCTGGAGAATAACTTGCTACATCAGCAAACCATGACTCTCCATTTTCTGTAATAAATCCGTTGTTTATAAACTTCAGATCCTGTGTATGCAGACCAATCATGAAGCCATAATGCAACCTCCTCTGGTCAATATAAGGGCGGTTTTGTATCTTCTTCATTTGTGCATTTGCACCGAGAGTAAATACCAAAGAGAGTAATATGATTAATGCACGTTTCAATTTCAGATTATTCTTGTTTTTATAATAACGATGAACTGCTGTTCTTATTGCAGGAAAGAACCAATTAAAAAACCATTTAGATTTTTTCTATTTAGATAAAATACAAATTATGATAAATTATGAATGAAACATAGTAGGAAAAAGAATTTAATCTTTATTTTTGCTGAACAAATTAGTACTAATATTTAAAATTAAAGAAAATGGCTTACGTAATTAGTGATGATTGTATTGCTTGCGGAACTTGTATAGATGAGTGTCCAGTAGAAGCAATCTCTGAAGGTGATATCTATTCTATCAACCCAGAGATCTGTACAGATTGTGGAACTTGCGCAGATGTTTGTCCTTCTGAAGCAATACATCCGGGAAACTAAAATTCCTATTGGTAAATAAAAAAAGGCTATCTCTTTTGAGACAGCCTTTTTTTATTTATAGTTTCGTATGGGTCATTCCGAGGATAAAACCCATACGTATTTTTTGTTTATTTCAGGTCTGCCAACGCTTGCTTAATTCTTTTAATTGCTTCAACCAGATTCTCATCTGAAGTAGCGTAAGATAAGCGGATGCACTCAGGAGAGCCAAATGCTACACCTCCAACGCAAGCTACATGTCCTTCCTCTAATAAGTACATAGCTAAATCGGCAGAATCATTAATTCTACGATCACCAAATGATTTACCGAAATAGGAATCACATTTAGGGAATACATAAAATGCTCCATCAGGAGTATTGCATTCAAGTCCTGGAACTTCTTTTATTAATCCAAGTACAAGGTTACGGCGGCGTTCAAAAGCCTTACGCATCTCTTCAACTGGCGTTTGATCTCCGGCAAATGCAGCTTCTGCTGCTTTCTGAGCAATAGAAGAAGGACCCGATGTATATTGTCCCTGAAGTTTATTGCTCGCTTTTGCCAACCATTCAGGACATGCTACAAAACCAAGTCTCCATCCCGTCATTGCATATGCTTTAGATACTCCGTTGATTAAAGCAACACGTTCTTTAATTTCTGGGAATTGAGCGATACTCTCATGCTTTCCGATGTAGTTGATGTGTTCATAGATCTCATCAGCAATAATAATAATATTCGGATATTTCACTAATACATCAACTAATCCTTTTAATTCATCTTTGCTATAAACGCTACCTGTTGGATTAGAAGGAGAACAAAGAATCAAGGCTTTGGTTTTAGGAGTGATAGCTGCTTCCAATTGAGCTGGTGTTATTTTGAAATTCTGTTCGATACCTGAAGGGATAATAACACTCTTGCCTTCAGCTAGCTTTACCATTTCAATGTAGCTAACCCAATATGGAGCTGGTATAATAACTTCATCTTCCGGGCCAATAATACACAATAAGGTATTGCATACAGACTGTTTTGCTCCATTAGAACAAACAATCTGTTCAGGTTTATAATCCAGGCCATTTTCATTCTTTAATTTAGCTGCAATAGCTTTACGAAGAGGCATGTAGCCTGGTACGGGAGAATAAAAAGAGAAGTTGTCATCAATCGCTTTTTTAGCAGCTTCCTTAATGTGGTCAGGAGTAAAGAAATCGGGTTCCCCTACACTAAGGTTGATCACATCAATGCCCTGAGCTTTAAGCTCACTACTCTTCTGAGACATCGCTAAAGTCTCTGATGGAGAAAGGCTGTTTAAACGGTCTGAAAGTTGGTTCATAATTTAACTTGTTTATTGTTGGTCTATTACGAGATGCAAAATAAGATAAAATAAATGAAATAAGAAAGCAAATAAAGGATCTTCTTTGATTTTTTCTATTAATCACAGCAGTTTTTATGTCACTTTGTAAAATGAAGAGTATGCCCCATTCGTTCCTTCTTTGTTTTTAAATATCGTTCATTATATTCATTAGGAGTTATTTCAATACCAACATTTGATACAATCTCTAATCCATAAGCTTCAAGTCCAATTCGTTTGACAGGATTATTGGTGATCAATCTCATTTTACGTACACCTAGTTCTCGCAGAATTTCTGCTCCTACACCATAATCACGTTCGTCTGCGTTGAATCCTAAATGCAGGTTTGCGTCAACAGTATCAAATCCTTCTTCCTGAAGCTTGTATGCTTTAATCTTGTTCATAAGACCTATGCCACGTCCTTCCTGATTCATGTAGACAATGACACCTTTTCCTGCTTTTTCTATTTCAGACATAGCCTTATGTAACTGTTCTCCGCATTCACAACGGCAGGAACCAAATATATCACCAGTCATGCAAGAAGAGTGTACTCTTACCAGAATAGGTTCGTCTTCCGTCCATTCACCTTTTATCAATGCGATATGTTCTAAACCGTTTGATTTTTGACGGAAGGGGATAAGACGGAAATGTCCAAAATGAGTGGGCATATCAACTTCTTCTCCTTTTTCAACGATTGATTCCATCTTGAGACGATAAGCGATAAGGTCTTTGATGGTAATGATTTTGATATCGAATTGCTTAGCTACTTCCATAAGTTGCGGAAGACGAGCCATTGTACCATCTTCATTGATAATTTCAATTAATGCTCCGGCTGGATAGAGACCGGCTAAACGAGCTAAGTCAATTGTTGCCTCTGTGTGGCCCGAACGGCGAAGTACACCACGTGATCTTGCTCTCAAAGGATTTATATGTCCAGGACGTCCAAAATCACTAGGTCTTGTATCAGGGTTGGCCAAGGCTTTGATTGTTGCGGCTCTGTCATGCATTGAAACTCCCGTTGTACACCCTTCGAGTAAATCTATCGTTACAGTGAAGGGTGTTTCATATATAGAGGTGTTGGTAGAAACCTGCATTTCTAGCTCCAGTTCTTCGCTGCGCTCTTCTGTAATAGGTGCGCATAATACTCCACGGCCATATTTCAACATAAAGTTGACTTTTTCCGGTGTTATTTTCTCTGCCGCAATGATAAAATCTCCTTCATTTTCACGATCCTCGTCATCTACAACGATTAGGAACTTTCCTTCACGAAAATCGGCAATAGCTTCTTCTATTGTATTTAGTTTAATTTCTTCCATACCTTATTTATTACTAATTATTTTCTAATCATTTCTTGTAAATCCCTGCTCACCTTATTTATTAATTTCAGATCTTTATATAGACGAATTCTAAAAGCCCATATACGGAAATAATAAATTAATCCAACTGGAAACAAGATTCCTGTAGCTATGTTTAATGCTGGCATGTTAAATGGGCATCTATGTGCATGAACAGACATAATGGGATAGTTGTTCAGTGTACTTAATATTTTTATACTTTTACTATTGGCCAAGTTTTCAATGATTATTTCCAAACGATCATTAATAGCAATGGCTTCTTCATCTTTTTCATTATTTTTCCAAACAGTAAAATAGTTTGGGGCACGTTTTAACCTATTTCTAGAGATGTATTCTTCGCATTCATTATATAATAGATCAAGATTTTCATTTTCTTGCTCAAAATCGGGATCCTGAATAATAACTTCTTTCTTAGACAGATGACGAGTGTCACGGATGCCAATTACCTTTCTTATCCAATTTATATATGTATCAGCATTCAGCACAACAGAGTCATTATTTGATTTATACGTGAAGAATACACCTACCGGTGCTAAAATAAATGTACTGATCCACATTCCGGTCCATAATATCCATTTTGCATCCCTGGCCATCTTATATCCGGTTGTATCAATAATATAGTAGATAATGAAGATTAAAACAGAAACCACGACAGGCATTCCTAGACCTCCTTTTCGGATAATACCGCCTAAAGGTGCTCCAATGAAAAAGAATATTAGACAGGAGATGGATAGTGCTATTTTTTTATGCCATTCCATTTCATATTTCCGAATTCGCTTATCTGTTTCGCCAGTATTGAAACTCTTAAATCTCCAATCATTGCCTATACTCTGAGAATTACTTAATGCACTTGCGATAACCCTTTGTTTCTCAGGTAATGAAAGGTTATTGAATATACTATCTGTGTTTATTGTACTTAATCTGCTCTTTTTAATTTTGAGCGTATCTTCTTTGGTCATCATTATTCCCGGACGATAAGTACCTGACATTGCCTCTGAATAAAACGAATGCCCAATACTATCTACTATCTGAGTCATTGAGTCAACAGAACTTTGAAGTTCAATCATGTTCTTACTCTGGTATTGATTACTCATAAAATTCTCACCTACCATATTAAAGTCGGAATTGAATTCAATGATAGAATGCTTTTCTTTAAAGCTCTCCCGTCGGTAGGGGACATTTTCAACAGAGCCACTTTGAGACTTCAGGTTCTCAAACATCTCTCCACTATACAAGTGTAGATTCAGATGCTGTTTATCTGCAGTCATTTCCAGTTTTCCTGAGTCGGCTACAATAATATGTGCATTATCAAATCCATCAGAGAAATTATAAATCATGATATTGTATAAAACGCCAGTATCTCTGTTCTTATGTTTTACATAGAGATTATAGCCTTCAATCTCATCGTAAAAGACTCCTTCTGGAATTTCTAATTCAGGAGATTTTTGTTTCATGGATATAAGCAGAGTCCAAAGCTTTACTTGTGCCTTGGGAGCAATGACATTTTGAAAATAGAATGAAGTGAAGCAAAGAAAAAGAGTAAAGATGATAAGAGGACGCATTACTCTTATTAATGAGATCCCAGCAGCTTTCATTGCTAGTAATTCATATCGTTCTCCAAAATTACCAAAAGTCATCAAAGAGGCTAATAGAACTGCCAAAGGAAGCGCTGTAGGTACTAATGTTAATGTAGCGTAGAAAAAAAATTCCGATAGAACACTTATTGCTAACCCTTTACCAACTAAATCATCGACATATCTCCATAAGAATTGCATCATAAAGATGAAAAGACAGATGAAGAATGTCCCTAGAAAGAGGAGTATGAAACTCTTAATAACGAATATATCTAATTTCTTTATGCGTAGCATCTTTTTTATCTTGTACAATTATCCGACAAAATTAGTATAAAAAAAGATGTTCCCGCATACTTTTGATTATTTTTATAAATTAGGTATTACATTCCACATGCTCTTTTGAGTGTGTCAATCTGAGAATTCCATAGTTCGAATTGATCTTCCTTCTCTTCTGGATAAGCAAAATCAGTAATTTCCAGAACATAATCGCCTGTCAGTTCATTATAGTTCATTTTGAATTCAAAAAACTTTTTTCATCTTCGTCATCCAACCAATGAAAGCGAACAAAAGAATTAATTCTCGTTCCAATCATTTCGGCTTTTCTAATTTCTGATTTTCCCCAGGAAAAAGTAAATGTCTTTTCTTTCATTTGAATTTTGTCAGCAAACCAATCTTCCATGCCGATTGGGGTACTTATTGCATTCCATAAAATGCTGCGTGAAGATGCGTTTAAAAGGTATTCTATATGAATTTTCTCTTTTTTCATAGTGCTC
>Ga0183099_1002017_pt1 | contig 10869 bp, 7 predicted proteins | sample Biomet1_FD_127788 | JGI IMG/M metagenome (GOLD analysis project Ga0183099, IMG submission 127788) | Microbial communities from bioreactor (seeded with anoxic lake sediment) at LBNL, California, USA - Biofuel metagenome 1 | ecosystem: Engineered > Bioreactor > Anaerobic > Unclassified ... | reverse complement strand
GGTTGTCGGCCTCTGCAGCTGTGATACCCACCAGCTCCAGGCCACCAAACGAGAACATGATGATGGCCAGCGACATGACCAGACCATGCCAGCCATTGGGCAGGAAGCCGCCCTTGGCCCACAGATTGCTGATGGAAGCCTGAGGACCACCGGTGCCACTAAGCAATAAATAACTACCAAAGACGATCATGCCGATAATGGCGACCACCTTGATGATGGCAAACCAGAACTCCATCTCGCCGAAGTGTTTGACGTTGGAGAGGTTGATGGCATTGATCAGCACAAAGAAGACTGCGGCCGAAACCCAAGTCGGGATCTCGGGCCACCAGTACTGGACATAAAGGCCAACTGCCGTAAGTTCGGCCATGCTGACCAGCACATAGAGCACCCAATAGTTCCAGCCCGCCAGGAAACCGGCAAAGCCACCCCAATATTTATTGGCAAAAAAACTGAACGAGCCGGACACCGGCTCTTCGGCCACCATCTCCCCCAGCTGACGCATGATGAGAAAGGCAATAAAACCACCGAGCGCATAACCGAGCAGTACCGCAGGGCCGGCCATCTTGATGGTCTGGGCTATGCCCAGAAACAGGCCGGTACCGATGGCACCGCCCAGAGCAATAAGTTGGATATGGCGATTCTTCAAGCCGCGCTTGAGTTCACCCTCTTGGGGTCTGACTTCCATGGAAATATCTTCCTCTTGAGGTGCAATAGTCTGGTCTAATCGTCGCCGGGCCGTATCGAAAAACAGCTGCCAGATCCTATCACCACGCTGCACTGGGTCGTGGGATCGGGTCACCAAACCATATCACCTCACACACAAAGAGTAGCCGTTGGCCACGCGCAGGCGAGAAAACAGGAATAGTAGCGAACGAGGCATCAGCCTTTAGCGCAGTCTCAATCAGGCTCTGTGCCGGAATGCTGGCCAAAGTGACGGTGGGTCTCTCCTTGGGTTGGCTTTGCCGTAGTCTAGAATACCGATCAATGCCAATTATTCCAGCATTCCACGGGAATATATCTCCACGACCCAGTGGTAATCACGGTTTATCTACCTAATTAACAGATGGTTAATCTGTAACTCGTGGTTAAAAAAAGAGCGCCCTAAGGCGCTCCATCTTCAATACATAAAATTGAGACCTAAACAGCAACACTCACCTTCAGGCAGGAGACGGCATGGTCATCGTTACCCGTGATGCCCGGACGCGTTTTAGCGCACTCGGGGCCGGCAATCGGGCAGCGAGTACGGAACACACAGCCGGAAGGCGGGTTGATGGGCGACGGCAAGTCCCCTTCCAGGATCTGGATGGTCTTGCTGCGCTCCAGCTCCGGATCCGGAATGGGTACTGCTGACATCAGCGCCTTGGTGTAAGGGTGCAGCGGGTTGGAGTAGATCGCCTTGCGGGTCCCCAACTCGACCGCGTTACCCAGATACATCACCAGCACCCGATCAGAGATGTGCTTCACCACCGACAAGTCGTGGGCAATAAACACCAGGGACAGCCCCATCTCGGTCTGCAGCTCTTTGAGCAAGTTGACCACCTGCGCCTGGATGGAGACATCCAGCGCCGAAACCGGCTCATCACAGATGATCATCTTCGGCTCCAGGATCAGCGCCCGGGCAATGCCGATACGCTGGCACTGGCCACCGGAGAACTCGTGCGGATACCGGTTGATGAGATTCGGCAGCAGACCCACCTTCATCATGATGCTCTTGACCCGGTCCATCACCTCGACTTTGCTCAGCTCCGGATAGAAGGTCTGCAGCGGCTCGGCGATGATGTCCCCGATGGTCATGCGCGGATTCAAGGAGGCCAGGGGATCCTGAAATATCATCTGGATCTCTTTGCGCTTTTCCCGCAGCTCACGAGCTGGCAGCTTGGTCAGATCCTGACCCAGCCAGACCACCTTGCCTTCGGTGGCTGGCACCAGGCCGATAATGGCGCGGGCAAAGGTGGATTTACCACAGCCGGACTCGCCCACTACGCCTAAGGTTTCCCCTTCGTACAACTTGATGGAGACCCCATCCACTGCCTTGAGATTCAGGGCCGGTGACCAGGGCCAGCTCTTGTCGCTTTTGATCTTGAAGTGAACCTTGAGGGTATCCACCTCCAGCAACAGCTTCTTGTCGCTCATCACGCCTCTCTCCCCTGCTCAATCTCTTCCCAGTCCCAGTGACAGGCGCGCAAGCGACCATCATGGAAACCTGTCAATTCCGGTGCCGTGGTGCGGCAAATATCGCTGACCCGGTGGCAGCGCTCTTGGAACGGACACCCCTTGGGCAAACGCAGCAGGTTAGGCGGATTCCCTGGAATGGTCGCCAGCACTTCGCCTTCACTATCCAGACGCGGGATCGCCTTGAGCAGCCCCTCGGTATAGGGGTGAGATGGGCGATAGAAGATATCGTTGACCTTGCCGTACTCCATGGTCCGACCGGCATACATCACCAGCACCTTGTCACACAGACCGGCAATGACGCCCAGATCATGAGTAATCATGATGATAGCGGTATTGAAATCACGCTTGAGCTCGTTGAGCAGGGTCATGATTTGCGCCTGTACGGTCACATCCAGCGCCGTGGTTGGCTCATCGGCAATCAGCAACTTGGGGTTGCACAGCAAGGCCATGGCGATCATTACCCGCTGACGCATACCACCCGAGAACTCATGGGGGTACATATCCATCCGCTTGCGTGCCTCAGGAATTTTGACCGCATCCAACATCCGCACCGAGGCTGCATAGGCATCGGCCTTACTCATCCCCTTGTGCAGCAGCAGCACTTCCATCAGCTGGGTACCGACCTTCATATAGGGGTTCAGCGAGGTCATAGGGTCCTGAAAGATCATGGAGATCTTTTCGGCACGGATACGGTTCAGCTCTTTGACCGGCAGGTTGAGGATCTCTTTGTCCTCGAACTTGGCCGAGCCGGTGATAATACCGTTCTTGGCCAGCAGTCCCATCAGGGCAAAGGCGGTCTGGCTCTTACCAGAGCCGGACTCCCCGACGATCCCTAAGGTTTCGGCGGCATCCAGAGAGAAATTCAGGTCATTGACCGCAACCACATTCCCTTCCGGGGTTTTGAACTCGACACGCAGATCATTGACAACTAACAGTGACATGACGTGCTCCTTAACGGTCTTTAGGATCCAGGGCGTCACGCAGACCGTCACCCAGGAAGTTGAAGCAGAACAGGGTCACCACCATGAAACCCGCTGGGAACAGCAGGTGCCACAATGCGACTTCCATTGATTTGGAGCCCTCATCCAGCAAGGCGCCCCAGCTGGTCATCGGCTCTTGTACACCCAGGCCAAGGAAGCTCAGGAAGGATTCAAACAGGATCATGCCTGGAACCAGCAGCGTCGAGTAGACCACCACGATCCCCAGTACGTTCGGCACTATATGCCGGGTGATGATCTTCCACTGGGAGACACCACAGACATGGGCTGCTTCGATGAACTCCTTGCTCTTGAGGCTCAGGGTCTGGCCACGGACAATCCGCGCCATATCCAGCCAACTGACCGCACCGATGGCGATAAAAATCAGCCACAGGTTACGTCCGAAGAAGGTTACCAGCATGATGACGAAGAACATGAAGGGAAATGCATAGAGAATTTCCAGCGTCCGCATCATCACTCGGTCCAGACGACCGCCGATAAAGCCGGCTGCAGCACCATAGAGAGTACCGATCACCACGGCCACCAGAGCCCCGAGGATCCCGACCATCAGCGAAATACGTCCACCCATCAGGGTACGGACAAACAGATCCCGCCCCAGGCTGTCGGTACCAAAATAGTGGCCCGCAGCAAAGTCAGGTGCCGAATGCATGGATGCCCAATCCGGCTCATCGAATGCGTAGGCAGATAACAACGGCCCCAGGATCACCAGCAGGGTGATGCACGAAAGAATGATCAGGCTGGCCAGTGCCGCCCGGTTTTTGAAGAAGCGTCGCGCAGCATCTTGCCACAGGGAGCGCCCCTTGATTTCCAACTCACTCGCAAAGGAGGAGACGGCTTGTTGCTTCGGTTTGCTAAGCACCATATTCCACCTCAGGCTCAGTAGCGGATCTTCGGATCGATGAAGGCATAGAGAATATCCACCACCGCGTTAAAGGTGATGGTCAGAGCCCCCACCAGAATGGTCAACCCCAGCACCATGGAGTAATCCCGGTTCAAGGCGCCATTGACGAATAACTGACCGATACCCGGTAAGCCGAAGATAGTTTCAATCACCACAGAGCCGGTAATGATACCGACAAAGGCAGGCCCCAGATAGGAAACGACCGGCAACATGGCCGGGCGCAGGGCATGGCGCAGAATGATGTGATGGAGCGGCAATCCCTTGGCCCGCGCGGTGCGAATAAAGTTGGAGTTCATGGTTTCGATCATGCTGCCGCGCATGATGCGGGCAATCGAGGAGATGTAGTACATGGTCATGCCGATCACCGGCAGGATCATGAACTGCAGATGGCCACCATTCCAGCCGCCCGCGGGCAACCACTGCAAGTTAATGGCAAAAATCAGCGTCAGAACGGGCGCCAAGACAAACGAGGGCATCACCACCCCGAGCATGGCCAACGACATGCTGCCGTAGTCCACCCAGCTATTCTGTCGCAATGCCGCCATGATGCCGAGGCTCACCCCCAGTCCCAAAGCCAGCAAAAAGGCAAAGGAACCTATGGTGGCTGAAACAGGGAGTGCTTTACTCACCAGATCATTCACCGAGAAGTCTTTGTACTTGAACGAAGGACCCAAATCACCCTGCGCAAGATTGCCCAGGTAGGTCAAATATTGTTGATACACAGGCTTATCCAGCCCGTATTTTTGTTGAATGTTGGCCATGACTTCGGGTGGCAATCCACGTTCGGTCGAGAACGGGTTACCCGGTGCAAACCGCATCATGAAAAATGAAACCGTGATCAGCACCAGCAGAGTCGGAATAGCTTCCAACAGACGTTTTAGTATGAATTTTAACATATCGATTCCGGCACAGGCTTCAAGCCTCGTTTTGCCAAGCAGAAGAAACCCGCCCATAAGGCGGGTTTCTGATCATGGCTCCAGGAGACTCTTAGTGAGCAATGATATACATGTCCTTGGTGTAGAGGTTATCCAACGGGTTGTTGGGGTAACCACCGACATAAGGCTTGACCAGACGAGCAGTCACATACTGGTAGATGTTTGCCAATGGCATATCTTCAGCCAGGATAGTTTCAGCTTCGGCATACAGCTTGTTACGGGCTGCAGAATCAGAAACTTCACGGCTCTTGGCCATCAGTTCATCGTACTTCGGATTGGAGTACTTACCATCGTTGTTACCATGGGTGGTCTGTTTCAGATCCAGCATGGAAGAGGCTTCGTTGTAGTCGGCGATCCAGCCAGCACGGGCCACATCAAAGTTGCCACCTGACTTGGTTTCCAGGTAGGTTTTCCACTCCTGGTTCACCAGCGCCACATCAACACCCAGAGTCTTCTTCCACATGGCGGCAACGGCAACCGCGACCTTCTTGTGGTTTTCACTGGTGTTGTACAGCAGTTCAAACTTCAGCGGATGCGCTTCGTCGAAACCAGCTTCTTTGAGTAGCTTCTTGGCTTCTTCGTTGCGTTGTTCCTGGGTCAGCTTGGCATAAGCCGGAGTTGCCGGTACGAAACCGTCCACGAAGTCCGGAACCAGACCATAGCCAGGTTTTTGACCTTGACCCATCACGGAATCGGCAATCACAGCACGATCGATGGCGAAGGCCAGTGCTTTACGCACACGGACATCATCAAACGGCTTCTTCTTGCAATTGAATTCGTAGTAGTAGGTACCGACGTAACCGGTGACACGAACTTCATCCGGACGCTCTTTTTGCAAGCGCTTGAATTGTTCGATCGGGGTTTCATAAGTCATTTCGACTTCACCCGCCAGATAGCGGTTCATATCCGCATTCTGAGACTGGATCGGCAGGTAGGTGACCTTGTTGATGGTGGTGTTCGCATCATCCCAGTAAGTCTTGTTGCGCTCGAGAACGATCTTCTCGTTCACAACCCACTCTTTGAGGTTGTATGCGCCGTTACCCACCAGGTTGCCTGGTTGAGTCCACTTATCACCAAACTTCTCGATGACTTTTTGTGGCTCTGGATAAACGGTGGTGTGTGCCATCATGCTGACGAAGTAGGAGATTGGCTTCTCCAGAGTCACTTCGAAGGTATGATCGTCAACGGCTTTGACGCCCAGCTCTTCCGGCTTGACCTTACCATTGATCACGGCGGTGGCATTCACGATACCGGGAGTTTCCAGGTACCAGGAATAAGGAGAGCCGGTCTTCGGATCCACCACGCGGCGGAATGCATAGACGAAATCGCCAGCAGTCACAGGATCACCATTGGACCACTTGGCATCTTTGCGCAGATAGAAGGTGTACACCTTATTATCTTTGGTTTCCCAACGTTCAGCGACGCCAGGGCGAACTTCACCGTTCGGGCCTGTGGTCACCAGACCTTCATACAGGTCACGTTGAATGTTGGATTCGACAGTTCCTTCTGTCTTGGCCGGATCCAGGGTTGCTGGCTCGGCACCGTTACCTTTCACTAATTCTTGAACTGGCGCCAACTTGACGTCTGCCTTGCTCAAAGGCTTGGCAGCCTCTTGCTTGGCAGCAGGAGCTGCTGCTTTTGGTTCTGCTTGTTGTGGCTGTCCACAGCCCCACAGCAGGATGGAAGTAGCAACCGCCATTGCGAGCGCTTTTTTATTATGAGTCATGTCCTTACTCCGTATCAGATTGTCCTTGTCGAACTGACCGGCCACAAATGAGCCGAAGGTCAATATTCGAACCAATGAATAATTCCCTGACATGAGTAAGAATGCAATAGATTTTATGGGGATACGCAGGAATGACGGGGCGTTTACAATCCATTTACCCTGATATGCAGAGTAAATGAATAGTTATCGAGCAAATGCTCATTTCTGGTGCTGGGTATGCACCAAATTACATCAACCCGGGGAACATATGTTTCAATCCAGCCACCATGATCTCGATGCCCAACGACATCATAATCAAGCCCATGATCCGGGTGACAACGTTAATTCCCGTTTTGCCCATCACACGAAACAGTAATGGCGCTGCCCGAAAGACTAACCAAGAGAAGAGTGAAAAAACCACAACCACTAAACTCAAACCAAACAGCTGACTTGGCGTATGAAATTGGCTGGAGTAGACAATCGTTGAACTAATCGCCCCTGGCCCGGCCATCAGGGGAAGTGCCAGCGGCACCACAGCGATGGATTCTTTGGCGATGCTCTCGCCTTTTTCTTCCTTGTTATGCTTCACCTCCCCCAGCTTGCCTTGCAGCATGGACCAGGCAATCAAGGTGATCAGCGAACCACCGGCAATACGGAACGACGCAATAGAGATACCAAATACATCCAAAATAACCTGGCCGCCGAACATCGAGACCCACAGGATCACCATCACCGCAATATTGGCGGTAGTGTTGGTTTTCATCCGCTCCTGCGAGCTCTGATGACTGGTCAGGCTGACAAAGACCGGCAACAGGCCGAGGGGGTTGATGATGGCCACCAAACCGATAAAAAACTTCAGATAGAGCGAAAAATCCAGATGTTCCATAGCAGGCTCGGCATGTTGAAAACCAACGAACTAAATTATATACGATTTTGAAGCGCGGCGATTATCCAGAACCCAGGATAAAAGGCCAATCAATAAAATTAATCCTGGCCATCCACATTAGTTTTTTTCATTTAGAGCGCTTGAATTCTGTTCAAAAAACGAATTCCAGCCTCTCGGCAGAGACTCGCACCATCGGCGATCTTTAATCAGGAACATTAATATAACCAACGAGTTAAAATTGTGCATCCACTCAGCGAGCGTTTCGGCTGCCTGCTCATGAGCGACCATATGGATGCCATGCGAGCCCTTAAGGCGCTAAAACTCAGTATCCTTACTTTAGGCAAGACCATTTACCAGCCAAGCAATCGTAACAAGAGGTGAAACAAAATTTCTTTTGTCATTTTACAACAATTGACATGGATCAAGTTGGGCAGGGAAAGCTGCTCCTATAATCCAGTTCGAAAATTGTTTCCTAAGCGACGTAGATAGGAAAATTGTCGTGAAGCCAGCATTGTGTATACTCGTTTTTCGCTGGTCAAACGTCATCACATCTTATTAACGCCAAACATTAGTAAACAGTTTTCAAAAACTCAGTAGGAGAAAACGCTATGGCAGTATCAAACCTTGCCGAATTGGACGAGCTGGTTGCTCGTGTTAAGGAAGCGCAACGTGTTTTCGCTACTTTCTCTCAAGAGCAAGTAGACAAAATCTTCCGTGCCGCCGCTCTGGCTGCCAACAATGCCCGTATTCCGCTGGCCCAGATGGCTGTTGCTGAATCCGGCATGGGTATCATCGAAGACAAGGTTATCAAGAACCACTTCGCCTCCGAGTACATCTACAACAAGTACAAAGATGAAAAGACCTGCGGCATTCTGAGTGAAGATGACGAGTTCGGTACCGTCACCATCGCCGAGCCGGTTGGCATCATCTGTGGTATCGTTCCGACTACCAACCCGACTTCAACTGCAATTTTCAAGTCTCTGATTGCGCTGAAGACTCGTAATGCCATCATCTTCTCCCCGCACCCACGTGCCAAGAACTCCACCAATACCGCTGCCAAGCTGGTACTGGATGCAGCGATTGCCGCCGGTGCTCCGGCTGACATCATCGGCTGGATCGATCAACCGTCTGTTGAACTCTCCAACGCGCTGATGAAGCATGCTGACATCAACCTGATCCTGGCCACCGGTGGCCCAGGCATGGTGAAGGCTGCTTACTCCTCTGGTAAGCCGGCTATCGGTGTGGGTGCTGGTAACGTACCTGTTGTTATCGATGAAACTGCCGATGTGAAGCGTGCTGTTGCTTCTATCCTGATGTCCAAGACCTTCGACAACGGTGTGGTGTGTGCTTCTGAACAAGCCGTTATCGTCGTTGACAGCATCTACGAACAAGTGAAAGAGCGTTTTGCCAGCCACAAGGGCTATGTTCTGTCCAAGGACGAAGCCGACAAGGTTCGCAAGATCATCCTGATCAACGGCGCCATGAACGCAGCCATCGTGGGTCAACCAGCCACCAAGATTGCCGATATGGCCGGTGTCAAGGTTCCTGCTGATACCAAGATCCTGATCGGTGAAGGTGTCAAGGTCTGCGAAGAAGAAGAATTCGCTCACGAGAAACTCTCCCCGACTCTGGGTATGTTCCGTGCCAAGAACTTTGAAGAAGCCGTCAGCATGGCGTGTGACATGGTGGATCTGGGTGGTATCGGCCACACTTCCGCTCTGTACACCGACCAGGACATCAATGCAGACCGCGTGAAGTACTTCGGCGACAAGATGAAGACTGCACGTATCCTGATCAACACCCCTACCACTCACGGTGGTATCGGTGACCTGTACAACTTCGCAATGGCCCCGTCTCTGACGCTGGGTTGTGGCTCATGGGGTGGTAACTCTATCTCCGAGAACGTTGGTCCGAAGCATCTGATCAACAAGAAGATGGTCGCTAAACGGGCTGAAAATATGCTGTGGCACAAACTTCCAAAATCTATCTACTTCCGTCGTGGTTCCCTGCCAATCGCTCTGAGCGATCTGGAAGGCAAGAAGCGCGCTATGGTGGTCACCGACCGCTTCCTGTTCAACAACGGTTACACCGATGAACTGGTACGCTTGCTGAAAGGCATGTCCATGGAAGTGGAAGTATTCTACGAAGTAGAAGCCGACCCGACTCTGTCCATCGTCCGTAAGGGCGCCGAGATGGCCCAATCCTTCAAGCCGGACGTGATCCTGGCTCTGGGTGGTGGTTCACCGATGGATGCCGCCAAGATCATGTGGGTGATGTACGAACATCCGAACACCGCCTTCGAAGATCTGGCCATGCGCTTCATGGATATCCGCAAGCGTATCTACAAGTTCCCGAAAATGGGTCAGAAGGCCGAGCTGGTTTGTATCACCACCACTTCCGGTACCGGTTCTGAAGTTACTCCGTTCGCCGTAGTAACTGACGATGCCACTGGCGTGAAGTACCCGCTGGCTGACTACGAACTGACTCCGAACATGGCTATCGTTGACGCCAACCTGGTTGCCAACATGCCGAAGTCCCTGTGTGCGTTCGGTGGTGTTGATGCCGTGACTCACGCCATGGAAGCCTATGTATCCGTTATCGCTAACGAATACTCAGACGGCCAAGCCCTGCAAGCCCTGAAGATGCTGAAGGAATACCTGCCTTCCAGCTATCACAATGGCAAGGCTGACATGGTTGCTCGTGAGAAGGTTCACAATGCCGCTACCATCGCTGGTATCGCATTCGCCAACGCCTTCCTGGGTGTGTGTCACTCCATGGCTCACAAGCTGGGTGCCGAGTTCCACATTCCGCACGGCTTGGCTAACGCCCTGCTGATCTGCAACGTGATCCGCTACAACGCCAACGACAACCCGACCAAGCAGACTGCGTTCTCTCAGTATGACCGTCCGCAAGCTCGTCGTCGTTATGCCGAAGTTGCTGACCACTTGGGTCTGACTGCAGCGGGTGACCGCACTGCCGCCAAGATCGAGAAGCTGCTGGCATGGCTTGACGGCCTGAAGAAGGAACTGGACATCCCGATGTCCATCCGTGAAGCAGGCGTACCGGAAGAGAAGTTCCTGGCCAAGGTTGATGCCCTGTCCGTTGAAGCTTTCGATGACCAGTGCACCGGCGCCAACCCGCGCTACCCGCTGATCAGCGAACTGAAGCAGGTTCTGCTCGACTCCTACTATGGCCGTCCTTATGTTGAAGGTTCTGCTGTTGTAGTTGAAGCCAAAGAAGAAAAGAAAGAAGAAGGTAAGAAGAAGAAG